>Ga0070741_10010830_pt1 | contig 17064 bp, 15 predicted proteins | sample Coa_R1_4_FD_66440 | JGI IMG/M metagenome (GOLD analysis project Ga0070741, IMG submission 66440) | Surface soil microbial communities from Centralia Pennsylvania, which are recovering from an underground coalmine fire - Coalmine... | ecosystem: Environmental > Terrestrial > Soil > Unclassified ...
ATCGGCGACGGTTTCCGCATCCCCGAGATCATGGCGCGTTCGGGCGCCGTGCTGCGGGAGGTCGGGACAACGAACAAAACTCATCTCGACGACTACCGCGCGGCCATCAACGAGCGGACACGACTCCTGCTGCGCGTCCACCCCAGCAACTTTCGCATCACGGGCTTCACCGCGCGACCGGCATTGGCCGATCTGGCGGCGCTCGGCCGCGAGCATTCGATCCCGGTATTCGAAGACCTGGGTAGCGGCTGTGTCATCGATCTACGGCCGTACGGAATCGACGAGCCGTTGGTGCGCGACAGCCTGCGCGACGGCGCCGGGCTCGTGTCGTTCAGCGGGGACAAACTGCTGGGCGGACCGCAAGCGGGACTGCTGGCCGGCCGCCCCGACCTGGTGGCGCGCCTGCGCCGAAATCCGATGTTCCGCGCCCTGCGGGCCGACAAGCTGATCTACCAGGCGCTGGAGACGACGCTGCGCAACCTGCTGTTCGAGTGCTGGGATCAGATTCCGGCATTGCGGATGATTCGTCTCAGCGAGCCACAGATCCGTGCGCGCGCCGAGGGCGTGCTGGCGCGCCTCGCAGGTGTCCGCGCGGAACTCGTGCCGGGGGTGTCGGTGATCGGTGGCGGCGCGACGCCCGAGCAGTCGCTGCCGACGTGCCTGATCGCGATCCGCCCGGCCGACGTAGTGCCCGCGGAGCGTCGGCTGCGCGCCGGCGATCCGCCGGTGATCGCACGCATCGAGAACGATCGGCTGCTGATCGATCTGCGGACAGTCGATCCCGAGGAAGAAGGCGAACTCGCGCTGGCGCTTCAGGCGTTGGCGATCTGACGGCCTCGCGCGATGGCCGCTTTGTCCAGCTCCAGCCACCGCTCGTTCTGAACTAATCCGCGCAACGCTTCCGCGATCTCCCGCTCCAGCGGCAGATGCGCGGTTTCCAGCATTGCGCCGAGCATCACCATATTCGCCGCGCGCGGATTGCCTAACGCGTCCGCTAATTCCGCAAACGGCGCCGCCACGATTTTCACGTCCGCGCGCCGGCAGTCTTCGGGACAGGCGGCGCCGTTGTAAAAGACCAGACCGCGTGGCGCCACTGTGGGTAGGAACTTCCGCAGCGACGGCTCGTTCAGCGCCAGCAGGACGTTCGGACGCGACACCAGTGGCGAGGCTATCGGGCGGGCGCTGATGCGCACGTGACAGTTCGATGTGCCCGACCGCATCTCCGGTCCGTACGACGGAAGCCACGAGACTTGGCAACCCGCCGCTAGTCCCGCCTCGGCCAGCACCTGCCCCAGCAGCAGCACACCCTGGCCGCCGAAGCCGGCCACCTTGACCGCCAGTTCGATGCCTCTCGCGGGCACAGCGGCCGACGGCGCTTCGGGCTTACTTTCGGTCAACTCCAGCGCTGCCGGGCAGCGGAAAGCGCCTGCCCCTATGTCTTTCGTCCGGTCGCGAAACAAGCCCGGCGGAAAGGTCTTCGCCAGCTCATCGCGTACCCATTTTTGAGCCGCCACCGGTTCCACCTTCCAGATCGTCGGGCATGGGGAGAGGATCTCGATCATCGAGAAACCTTGCCCTCGCATCTGGATCTCGAGCCCGCGCCGTATGGCGCGGGCCGCGTGCACGATCTGCTTGTTATTGCCCAGAGAAACACGCTCCAGGTAAACCGGCGCGTCGAGCGACGCCAGCAACTCGCAGACACGAATCGGGTAGCCATCGTTGGCAGCGCTGCGGCCGAACGGCGTCGTGGTCGTCTTCGAGCCCAGCGGGGTTGTGGGCGCCATCTGCCCGCCGGTCATTCCGTAGATGCCGTTGTTGACGAAGATGCTCGTAATGTTCTCGCCGCGATTGGCAGCATGCAGGATCTCCGCCGTGCCGATTGCGGCCAGATCGCCGTCGCCCTGGTAGCTGATCACGACACTATCCGGCCGGCTGCGCTTCACTCCCGTCGCCGCCGCCGGCGCCCGGCCATGCGCCACCTGAATATTGCCCACGTCGAAGTAGTAATAAGCGAAGACAGAGCAGCCCACCGGACTGATCAGAACCGTGCGATCCTGGATGCCCAGCTCGTCGATCGCGCGCGCCAGGAGTTTGTGGATGATGCCGTGTCCGCAGCCGGGACAGTAGTGCGTCTGGTGCTGCAACTCCGCCTTGCGTTCATAGAGCGGATAAAAGCTGCGCGGCTTTTCGTGGAGAACAGCATATTCAGGCATGGAGAATCTCCTCCGGCACATCACGCGAGATCACCTGGCGCAGAAACGCCAGCACCTCGTCGGCGGTCGGCACGTTGCCGCCCACGCGGCTGTAGAATTCCACCGGCTGCCGGCCTTCGACCGCCAGGCGCACATCGTCCACCAATTGGCCGGTGCTCAACTCCACCACCACAAATCCGAGCGCGCGGCGCGCCAGTTGCCGGATGATCGCTGTCGGGAATGGATACAGAGTGATGAGCCGCAGGAGCCCGACGCGAATGCCCGCCGCGCGTCCGGCTTCCACAACTTCCTTGAGCACACGGCCTACGATGCCGTAGCCGACCAGCACGATATCGGCATCGGCGGTCTGCCGGCACTCCGCGCGTACCTCCTCCTCTTCCGCGCGCCGGTACTTGGCTTCCAGCTTGCGGACGTGCCGCTCCAGTTCATCGGGCTCGAGGTAGATCGACGTGATGAGGTTATGACGGCTGGCAGCCGTGCCCGCGACCGCCCAATCCGGGGTCGGGGGCGGTGGCACGGCGGACGGAAACTCCACAGGCTCCATCATCTGGCCGATGTAGCCGTCGGCGAGCACCACGGCCGGATTGCGATAGCGGTCCGCCAATTCGAACGCCGCCAGCGTGAGGTCGCACATCTCCTGCACGGAATCCGGCGCCAGCACGAGTGTGCGGTAGTTGCCGTGGCCGCCGCACTTCACGACCTGGTGATAATCGCCCTGTTCGGGCGCGATGTTGCCGAGTCCCGGGCCGCCGCGCATGATGTCGGCGATCACGCACGGAAGTTCGGCGCCGGCGAGATAGCTGATGCCCTCCTGCATGAGGCTGATGCCCGGTCCACTCGATGCCGTCATGGCGCGCACGCCCGCCGCCGCCGCGCCGTAGATCATGTAGATAGCCGCGGTCTCGCTTTCGGCCTGCAGGAACACGCCGCCGGCCGGCGGCATATGGCGCGCGGCGGCTTCGGCGATCTCGCTGGCCGGCGTGATTGGGTATCCGTAGAAGGCGCGGCAGCCTCCCAGAATCGCGGCTTTGACAATGGCTTCATTGCCTTTGATCAGTTGCTTACCCATTGAGCCCCCTCGTTACGCAGCTTTGGCGCGCAGCACTACGATCGCGCCGGGTTCGGGACAGGCGAAGAAGCAGATGCCGCATGCGGTACAACCGTCGCCGCGATAGGCGACTGGATGATAGCCGTAGCGGTTGAGTGCTGGGGAAAGGTGCAGGACCTTCGGCGGACAGGCTTCCACGCAGAGCCCGCAGCCTTTGCACTCCTCCGAGTCGAGTTCGAGCAGCCCGCGATCGGCGGTCATGGGGCCCTCCTCTTCTGTTTACGCCACCAGGGCCGGTTTGCGGTCCAGGTAGTGGTTCTTCTCGGCAAAGTAAGCCAGTTCGTCGCGAAAGGCCGGATGCGCGATCGCGATCATGGCCTCCACACGCTGGCGCAGCGTCTTACCATGCAAAAAGGCGATTCCATATTCGGTGACCACGTAGTGCGTATCGCCGCGCGAGGTCACCACGCCCGCACCGGGATCGAGCACCGGCACGACACGCGACACGGCGCCGCCCTTGGCCGTCGAGGGCAGCGCGATGATGGGCTTGCCCCCTTTGGAGCGGGCGGCACCACGGATGAAATCCACCTGCCCGCCGAAGCCGCTATAGGGCTGCATCCCGATCGAATCGGCGCAGACCTGCCCGGTCAGGTCCACCTGTATGGCGGAATTGACCGCCACCATACCGGCGTTCTGCGCAATGACGAACGGGTCGTTCGTGTACTGGATCGGGTGAAATTCGAAGATCGGATTCTCGTGGATGAAGCGAAAGAGCTGCTCGGTTCCGAGCACAAATCCGGCCACGATTTTGCCCCGATGGAGGGTCTTGCGATCGCCCGTGATCGCGCCCGCCTCGATCAGCGGCACGATGCCGTCCGAACACATTTCCGTGTGGACGCCGAGGTCGCGCTTGTCGCCGAGGCAGGCGAGCACGGCGTCGGGGATTCCGCCGATCCCCAGTTGCAGCGTGGCGCCGTCGGGAATCAACGACGCGACCTTCTCGCCGATGCGCCGCTGCACGTCGCTAACCGGTGCGGGAGTCATTTCCGGTAACGGGTGCGAGGTTTCCACGATCGCCGAGAGCCGGCTCACGTGGATGAACGAATCGCCGAGCGTGCGCGGCATCTGGTCGTTGACTTCGGCGATCACGCGGCGGCGCGCGCACTGCGCGGCGGTCAGCGAGCAGTCGATGCTGACACCCAGGCTGAGGTAGCCGTGCTCGTCCGGGGGGGAGAGTTGCAGCAGCACGGTATCGAGCGGCATCTGGCCGGACGTGAACAGGTCTTCGATCTCGCTCAGGAAGATCGGGGTATAATCCGCGCGGCCCTCCGCGACCGCCGCGCGCACATTGGCGCCCAGGAACAGCCCGTTGTGGCGAAAGTGTCCCTGGTACTGCGACAGCGTGTAATCGGCCTTGCCGAATGTGAGCATGTGGACGAGTTCGACATCGTGCAGGGCGGGCGCACGCTGCAGCAGAGCGTCGGTCAGGGTCAAGGGGACAGCGCATCCGGCGTGAAGCCAGACGCGCTCGCCGGAGCGTATGGGCTCGACCGCGCGGTCGGCTGTGGTGACCTTTTGCCGGTATATGTCCGAGGGGCTCATCCGTGTCGTTCACTATTAGCACCTCCGCCAAGTGGGGCTAATAGTGCCTACCATCTTTATTATCGTGGAAATTTTCAGAATTTCAAGCCCTTTACTCCTGTTAAAGCTCCATGCTGCCCCACGGGGCGCGCCGGGAGACAATCCGGGCTTCGGCTCCTTTCCTGACTCGCTACTGATTGCGCAGGGAGCGCGATCTGTAGCCGGCGCCGATACGGTCAGCGTAAGTTCCGGGTAAGACGGTGCCGTCTGTCGCAGTGTGCAAGAAACGCAGCCGGCCAGGCGAGCCAACTTGCAGGATCGCCTTGCGCGCGTGTAAGCCATCACGTTCTGGAGCTTCGGCCAGATTCGACATGAGGTTACAATTCCGTTACCGGCTTTCCGCCGTGGAGGAGAACATGCATGAAGTTCGCGTCAGCGCGCCGCACGGACACAGCGAGCGCGTGGTGGGCATGGCGTTGCTCGTGGGAATTTCCGAGGCGACGGTTTACGACGTATTCGTGCACGGGCCCGATGTGCCCAAGCACGTGATCAGTGTCGAGACGTCCACGCCGCGGGCCAAAAAGTTCATCGACGCGCTGTTCTCAGCCGACTGGTTCGATCCGAAACATTACTCCATCACCACGCGCGAACTACGTTCGATTTTTTCCTCCGAACGCGTTGTCGACATCACCAGACCGATGATCGAGCCGGGTATCGACGTTCTGGAAGATCTTTGGCAACTGAGCCACCTGACTGCGAGCTACGCAGCCCGCGCTGCCGGAGCCGCCATTCTGCTGGCATACGGTATGTTTCGCAACAGCGCCATAGCTATCGTAGTGGCGGCGCTGTTCCTCCCGTTTCTTTCGAACGTTCTGGCGATCAGCTTCGGACTGTGGACCGGCGACAGGAAACTCGCAAGTCAGGGCACAAAAGCTCTCGCCTTCAGCACCGTCGTATCGATTGCTGCGGGCGCAATCGTGGCGTGGGTCCACGGAGGGCAAATTGGGTTTACCGAGTTCCAGCGTCCGATCGTGGCATTCGTCATTTCGAGTGCAATCGGCATCGCCGCCGGGCTGGCCAGCGCTGACGATGCCGGCCGCCGTTACCTGATCGGCGTGGCGGCAGCCGTTCAGTATGCTGTCTTCCCGGTCTGGTTCGGCACGTGTATCGTACTTGGTTTTCCGGCCGGATCAGTGATTTTCGAGCGCCTCGCCGCATTCGCCGTCAACATCGTGACGATCGCCGGCACGGCAGCGTTGGTCTACGCCATAGCCGGCATGCGAAGGGAAGAAGTGGCACGCTTCCGCTCGAAAATCGGTGGCACCTACAACGGCTAAACCGCGCGGCGGCCCCTCACGAAATGCACTATGATCGAGATCACCGCCAGAATCAGCAAAATGTGTATAAGACCACCAGCTACGTGGAAAGCGACGAACGCCAGCAACCAGATAACAAGCAGGACAAAAAACAACGCTAGAAACATGTCATCCCCCGCGTGAGAACGTGCATTCCGCTCTCCAAAGTTAGGGTGCGAACGTGGATCGTACCTGAATGCCCCAGCGTCCCTCGACCCTCGTAACAATCCATAAAGTGGCATACGAGACATACCGCTGCCCCTCGGCGGTGAAGCGGCTGAAGACCACCAGCGCGTGGGCTTTGTTGCCGTCGCTCTGTACAAAAGTGACCGAGTCGAGCGCGGTGTGATGCCACTGCTTTTCGAGCGGCGTCGGATCTCCAGTCCAGTGGCGGGGCGATGGAATGAGAACCGTGCCGGTATCGCTGACGCGGATGTGCGGGAAATTGACGACGTCGAGCAAACCGTGGACATCGCGGCGGTTGAACAGCGGGAAATATTGTTCAATGACGCGCCGCGCCTGTTCTTCGCTGCGCGCGTCGCGTGGATGAGTCGCGGGAGTAATATCGTCGGGATGTCTGGAATCATTCGGGATGGCTTGGCTATCGGCATCCATCGGCGTTCATCGAAGCCTTTTTCTTCTTTCCCTGCCGAAAACCTAAGAGCGTGGTCGGCCGCCGACAGACGCCGATTGACGCCCACGATGAGGTGCACCCGCTGATGTGCCTGTGCCGCCGCTTCATAGAGTCACGTCAATGCCAAGTCCGGGCGACTGCGGCAGCAGCCATTCCCCCTGGCAGAACTGGATCGGCTCTTTCGCGATCGCGTGCCGTAGCGGATTTTCCGACTGGTCGCACTCGATCCACTTCGCCTCCGGCACGAGCGTCGCCGGATGCGACGGCCGCGCGGCGTAGAAATGCAGCGCCGCCGCCTGTCCGACAGCCGTACCCCACGCATGCGGCGTCACATGAACCGAATGCAGCGTCGCCAGCGTGGCGATTTTGAGACCTTCGCTGATGCCCCCGCAGGCGCACAGATCGGGCTGCGCGTAATCGAACGCGCGGATGCGCAGCCACGGCTCGAACCCGAAGCGGGTGTACTCGCACTCGCCACCGGCCAGCGGAATGCGCAGGGCGCGCTTCACCTCCAGGTAGGCGTTCGGATCGAGCGGCGTAACCGGCTCCTCGAACCAGGCGAGATCGAACTGCTCGGCGCGGCGGCCGAGGTCGATGGCGGTCGTGGGATCGTAGGCATGGTTGGCATCGATCATGAGCCGAATGCCGGGGCCGATCGCCTTACGAACAGTGGCTATCAGCACGAGATCATTTTCGACGCCCAGGCCCACCTTAAGCTTCATGGCGCGAAAACCGCGGGCCAGGTGCTGCTCGGCTTCGGCGGCGAAATCGCGCGCCAGCGCCTGCGTGGCTTCCTGGCTGAAGTAGAATCCGGTGGCGTAGCACGGGATGGAGCGCTGCTCCGCGGCCCCGAGGAATCGGTAGAGCGGCAGCCCGGCCGCGCGCGCACCGATGTCCCACAACGCGATATCCAGCGCACTGATCGCTGCCAGCATGATGCCCTTCTGGCCATAGTCGATGGAGCGCGCGAACATTAAATGCCAGAGCGACTCGCGATCGCGCGGGTCTCGTCCGGCCAGCAACGGCGTAAAAAAAGAACGCACCGCTTCGGCGGCGATCTCGGGCGGTCCGTACGCCTCCCCCCAACCGGTGATGCCGTCGCTGGTTTCGATCTCGACCAGCATGGCAGTGCGCTGCGAGTACGACCACTGCGAGAAGCGGAAGGGCCGGACGAGCTCGGCGCGCCGGATGTGCGGAGTGATGCGGGTGATCTTCATCAGCTCCTACTTGTATCAGCTTTTGTGAAGCTTCCAAGGTGGGGTCAGTCCTGTCGCATCAGAGTTCGGAGCCCCAGATGAACGCAGATGAACGCCGCTTAAAACCAGTTGCTTTATCGCTGCCTATCGGCGGCTGAATCTTGGCTGAACAGGCGAAACTGTCCCTGACCGCCAGCCTGTTATCAGCGATATACGGGGTTCGCACAGTGGACAGCTCCGTATGTCCCGTTATTGCGAGGCCAGAATTGTCCGCCCAAATGTCTAACCCAGTCGTACTACAGTTCCTTGATGGCGATGTTCCGAAAGCGGTGATGCGCACCCTCGGCCCACCGGCCTTTTCCGCCATGCACCTGTAGCGCGATCTTGCCGTCTACCGCGCCGCCGATCAGGTGATTGGCCGTATCCGTCCAGTCGTTCACCTTCGTTCCATTAATCCAGATCGTCAGGTGCGGAACGTCGCCCTCGATACGCGCTCGTAGCGAATTCCAGTCGTCCTTCTTCCACACCTTTTGCCAGTCGGGCGCGGGTGACATCTTGATGGTCGTATCGTTTGGGCCGAGGCCCTCGCCGGAGATCCCGCCTACGTAGTCGTTGGGCAGGTAGTTGATCTGTACCTGATACGATTGCCCCATTTCGTTCGAGCGCAAAAACAGGCCGCCGTCGCAACCCCAATCCGGCTTGATCTCCATATAGATTTCGTAGTTCTTGTACGTCTTGTCGGTGACCAGCAAGCCGCCGTTGCCGTAGGGTTCCTGCCCTCCCGACAGAACTCCGTCCTTCACGGTCCAGTCTTTCGAATTTCCATGGTGCGTCACCTGGCTGATATGCCAGCCGTCCAGATTCTTCCCGTTAAAGATCCGGGTGAATCCCGGCGGGATCTTGCCGCTTTGCGCCGCCAGCGGAATGGCCAGCAGGAATAATGCGATCGTTGATCGGAACATTTTTCGTTTTCTCCTTTGTTCTGACGGAACGCGAGTCTACTCCAGCCCGATCAGCCGCGCTGGATTGCGTTTGGCCATGATGTCGATCTCGGGCACGGTAATTCCGGCCTTCATCAGGCCCGTCAGATATTCCTTCCAGGCCTCACTCTGGAAGGGCCGGTTCGGCTGGCCCACGTCGCTCGAGAGGAAGCAGTGTTCGGGCCCGACCGCGTGGATGGCCCGTGCGTAGTCGTCGAAATGCAAGTGCTTGCGATTCGGGTTCCTTTTTTCGGCCTCCGGATCGGGGTAGATCAGGTTGTACACGAACTCGAGCTGTGCGCCCATGGCGGCAGCCTGCTTCATTTGCGCGATCGTCATACTGATCGGCTCGGGCATCGCGTGCGTGACGATAATCCGCTCGATCCCCAGCTTCCGCGCTTCGCGGACGAGCAGCAGATCCTCCTGCGCGGTCGAGTGCCCGGTAGCGAAAGTGAGATTGTACTTCTTGATAAGTTTCAGCACCTCGATCACCTCGGGCAAAACGACGCCGTCTTTGGTGACGGGAACGAAATCCTTTTTCCCGGGCCGGAAGCGCAGTTCGTTTTCAGCGTCCTGCGTGGGCAGCCAGACGATGCGCGCATAGTCCCCGGTGACCATCGCGAAGTTTTCGACGGCCGCGGGATTAATGCCGCCCACCGAGCGGTTCAAAACAATCCCTCCATACGCCTTCACTTCCGGGATGGCCTTGTTCATCGCGTAAGCCAGTTGCGCGGTAGGCAGGAAATGACTCTTGATGCAGTAAGCGCGGATGCCCTCCTGCTTGAACAACGTAGCGATTTCAAAAATGTCGGTCCGCCGCGGCGGCGCACTGTCGGGGTTGCAGTGTACGTGGAGATCGACGATTCCTTTCAGACTGAATTGCGCCGGCGCGGTTGCGGCGCACAGGAAGAGGGCGAGAATGGCGTTTCTGGTTTGCATGTCAAGAGATCAATGTCAAAGCGAACTGGATCTGGGGCCAATCGGCTCACAGACCCAGCCGCACCTCACACGGCCGCATTGGCAAAACGGAAATCCTTGAAGGCTCGAGTCTGATTGGTGATGGCGCCCTCTACCGCGAGCCGTTCGATACTGGACGCGCCGAAGAAGCCCTGCACTCCGTGGGTGTGACTAAGAATGTATTCCACGTCGGGCGGTTCGGCAATCGGACCTCCGTGGCAGATCACCAGGATCTCCGGATTCGCTTCGACCGCCGCGTCGCGAATCGATTGCACGCGGAGCGCGGCCTCCTCCAGCGTGAGCGCCGTCTGCGCGCCGATGCTGCCGCTCGTCGTCAACCCCATATGAGCCACCAGGACATCCGCGCCGGCATTCGCCATCGCCCGAGCCTGGCTCTCGTCGAAAACATACGGACAGGTCAGCATGTCGAGAGCCCGCGCCTTGCGGATCATCTCGATTTCGAGGCCAAAGCCCATTCCCGTCTCCTCCAGGTTCTGGCGGAAGACGCCGTCGATCAGCCCGACAGTGGGAAAGTTCTGGACGCCCGCGAAGCCGATCTCGCGAAGCTTAGGCAGGAAGTACTCCATGCGGCGGAACGGATCGGTGCCGCAGACTCCGGCCAGCACCGGCGTGTGTTGCACCACGGGCAAGACTTCGTTGGCCATCTCCATCACGATCTGGTTCGCGTCTCCGTAGGGCATCAGCCCCGCCAGGGATCCGCGCCCCGCCATGCGGTAGCGCCCCGAATTATAAATAATGATCAGGTCGGCGCCGCCGGCTTCGGCGAATTTAGCCGAAATGCCCGTGCCTGCGCCAACGCCCAGGACAGGAATCCCGGCGCGCACGTTCTCTCTCACTTTGGAGAGGCAGTCCTTACGAGTTGGCATGTAGTTGTTTACCTCCGCCCAACGCCAGGTATTCGGTTACCAGACGATCGGCAAAAACAGGGTCGTTAATATGTGCGTCGATCTCCACCAGTTTCACGTTCGCGCCTACGTTCGCCCGGATGGCATCGAAAAGCATGCGATCGGCCGCGGGGTCGTGGAAGGGCTTTCCCGCATTGTCTATCGCGGAAACCCCGCGCAGAGGCAGCACGATAGTTACCGGCCCTTTGGCCGCCGTCGCCTTAGCCGCGATAATCCGTCCGAGTTCCTGATTCTCGGCGGCCGTGGTGCGCATCAGCGTCACGTTCGGGTTATGCGGATAGAAATTGCGGCTTTTGAATTTCTCCGGCACGGTTTCGGGCGCACCGAAGTTTACCATGTCGAGCGCCCCTACCGAGATCACTTGCGGCACGCCCTTCTCGCCGGCTGCTTGCAGCCGTTGCGGTCCGGCCGAGAGCACCCCGCCCACCAGCTCGTCGGCCCATTCGGTGGTGGTGATGTCGAGGACGCCCTCGACAAAGCCATCGCGCACGAGTTGCTCCATGGCCTGGCCGCCGGTTCCGGTGGCGTGGAACACCAGCAGCTCGTAGCCCGACTCTTCCAGAAGCTGCTTGACGCGATTTACGCACGGCGTGGTGACGCCGAACATGGTGGCGGCGAGCAGCGTGCGCTGTCCGGCTTCCGGCTGCGCCGGCGCGCGGAACCCCGCCATGCCGGCCATGGCGTGCGCGGCGTTGGCGAGAATCGTGCGCGTGAGGCGATTCAGCCCGGTGAAGTCCGCCACCGAATACATCATGGTGATATCGGTGATGCCGACATAGGCGCGCGTGTTGCCCGACGCCATGGTGGAGACCATCAGTTTGGGCACCCCTACCGGCAGTTCGCGCATGGCAGCCGTCGCGACCGTGGTGCCGGCCGATCCTCCGATCGCCAGCACGCCGCCGACCGGCGCCCGCGCGTGCCGCGAGCGTATCCAGCACGACAGGCCAAGCTGCATGGCAGCCACGGCACGCCCGCGATCCGCGGCAGCACGCAGTTCGGTGAACGATTCGCCTGCCGCCGCCGCAATCTCGTCGCGCCCGACGTCGGCGGCAAACAAAGGCTCGCCCAGCACGCTGACGTCGACCACTTCCACGGCCGCGCCGGCGGACATCAGGCACTCGCGCAGGTAGCGGAGTTCTTCGCCCTTGGTATCGAGTGTGCCGATCAGCAGAACCGGACGCAACATCGGCTACTCCTTGCCTGGCCCGAGATCGATCACCTGGCGGTCACCCGAGCTGTATGAAATCACGGCGCGCAGCGGCTCGCTGCTGGTCACGATCGCCTGGTGCGGCGTATTCGGCGGGACGCGGATCAGGTCGCCCTTCTTGATCGAAACCTTCTTGTCGCCGATGATGTGGGTGGCGCTGCCCGAGAGCACGTACAGCAGCTCCTCGCAGTTGGGATGCTTGTGCAGCGTATTGCGCGCTTTGCCGTTGATCTCGACGATGCCGAACGTCTGCGCGGCGCCCGGGTCAATCTTCGAGTTCATCATCCAGCGGATCCAGCCCCAGGGATATTTCGCCTCCTGGATCGAATCGAAGTGCTGCACGGCGGCGGGCGCCTCGCTGCGCGCGGGCCTGCCGGTCATGGCGATGCAGGCCAGCAGCGCTGCGGTGATCACTGCATAATTTGTCTTCTTCATTTCTGCTTGTCTCCTCGAAATCCAGCCACGCCCAGCCGGACGCAATAGAGCGCCTCGGGCGATGTCAGATAGAGCGTTTTGGCGTCCGCGTCGCCCCAGGCCAGCTGCCGCGGTTTTCTGCCTGTCAGCATGGTTCCCAGGTCTCTTCCGTCACTGGAAAGAACCCGGAGGCCATCAAGGGCGGCGACATAGAGATTACCCTCGATATCGATCTGAATTCCACCGGCCGACTCTACCTGCGCGATCACCGTGCCATTGGACAGCGTACCATCGGGGTTCACGGCATATCGAGTCACGCCTGCCGGCGTCGTTACATAGAGCCATTTTTCGTCTGGTGAAAGTGCCAGACCCTGCGGCTGCGGCTGATCGATCGAGCGCGACTTGCCCTCGCGCCACGAAAGAATCTTATCGTCCGTCGCTAGATAGAGCGTTCCGTCCGTGCGATAGACAAGGTCGCGGGCAGTTTCTTCCGCCAGGACCGTGCTCTTGCCGTCGGGCTCGATGCGCAGCACCCGTCGAGGTACCGCCAGCGTGAGCCTGCCTTGCGCATCCACTGCCGCGGCTCGGGCCCGTTGCAGCCGCTCGTCCGGCGAAAGATCCGTCTTCACGCGCGATTGCGCTGCTATAGGCGCGGTACAAACCTTTTCGGGCGCGTAGCGATACGAATCGAACAGCAGGAGACCGGTCGAATCCCAAACTGGCTTCGCAGCGGCGCTGAATCCATCGGCGAGCTTAATCAGCTTGAGATTATCGATGAAAATGCGCGCGGCGGACTTTTCCCGAAGCTCGACATCCGGATTGTATCCGCCCGGCAGCAGGGCCATGGGTCCGGGAGGTGTCGTATAGAACTGCAGCTTCGCCGAATGCATGTTGGCGCGATTCGGCGGCACGTTCGAGATCGGGCCGTTCATCACGAAGATGGCGATCTCGATGACCCGGCCGGGCTTGAGATGACGAGCGAGTACCAGGCGGTTCGGCGTCAGGAATCCGGCGACAACAGGTCCGCCCACGAGGCCCTGCCAGCGCGGCAGTTCGCCATCGACCCAGATTTCGCCGTAGTCGTCCACCAGGGTTTCGAGCACCGCGGTCATGCCGGTGGGATCGAGACCGCCGACCCGGTCGGGAATCGTGACTTTGATGCGATACCAGACGAAGCTCATACGGCCCGCGTGGCCGCGCCGGATCTCGGCCGGCTTGAGCGCCAACCACCGCGAATCGTCGAACCCGGCGACGCCTGCATGCGGCGTGTAGTCGTACACCCTCTCGCCGCCGAATTCGCTTTCGACGATGCGGACCGGGCTGTAACGCCACTGGCCGTGCACCGCGCGCACGCCGTCGTCGGTTTGGAGATCGATTTCGGCGGCGGGGGAACCGTGCGGCATGCCATCGGTTGGTCCGGCAGCGAAAAGCGAGGCCATGGCGGCGATCACAATGGCCGCGAATTTCATAACATCGGCTCTTTGCCGAAGATGGCACCGTACGGCTTACCCGCCTTGATTTCCTTGTATGTGACCATCACCTGGTTCGGGAATCGGGCCTTCTGCCACGGCTGCAGTCCTTCGCCGTGATAGACGTAATGCTCCATGCTGAAATCGGAAAGCCGGATCGACGTCGCGATCGGCATGCCGTTTTTCATGGTTACGATCTGGTCGAGCGTCTTGCCGTCTTTGATGGACTTCTGCACGGCGGCATACAACTCGGTAAGAAACCGGATCTGGCCATCCAGCAATTCCCGTCCGCCAGGCTCGCCATGGCCGGGCAGCACGGTTACGAAATCCAGCTTTTCGGCGGCGCGAACCTGGTTGGGCCAATTGTGCATGTACGAATGTTTCGGGTCGTTGTGAAAGCCGTTGGGCACCGCATCGCCCGTGCACAGGATCTTTTCCTTGGGCAGGAACACATAGGTGTCGCCGCGCGTATGTCCCCAGCCGAAGTTGTAAAGCTCGATGCGGCGGGTGGAGTCGCTGATCACGTAGGGGCTTTTGCTGAACGTCTGCTTGGGTGGCTCGGGTCCGGACGCGTTCAACTCGGCAACGTCCTTGCGCGTCTTAGCCACGCGCTGCCAGCCCTGCGGTTCGTACTGCTTCATATCTTCGAGCACGCCCACATGCGCGATCGTGATCGCGCCGATTTTGGTGAACAGCGAATTGCCGTACGCGTGGTCGGCGTCGCCGTGTGTGTCGATGACATATTTGATCGGCTTCGGCGACAGCTTCTTCACATCTTCGATTACCGCCCTGGCTCCGCTCGGGTAGTTCGCATCGACGACAACCAGGTAGTCTTTCATCTCAATAATGATGTTGTTGCAGTGCCCGAAGGATTTCTGATCTCCTTCGCGGAACCAGACGCCGCGGGCAACTTCTTTTACCGTCCCGGGCTGCGCGAAGGCCGTTTGCAGCACGCAGCCGAGGAGAATCGACAGATATCTTGATTTCATCGCGTAGGGGACCCTTAGAATGAATACCTCAAAGCCAACTGGCTGATCCGGCCCGGCGAGGCGCCGAGAATTCGGCCCACGTTGGCATTGGCGAGCACACTCACCGGACTCGAGAAGTTGGCATGGTTGAAGAAATTGAAGAACTCCGCGCGGAACTGGAGGCGATGGCGCTCGTGGATGGGAATGTCCTTGAAGAAGGAGACGTCCCAATTGGCCGAACCCGGTCCGTAGATCATGTCGCGGGCTGCTGTCCCGTTTGTGCCCGGAGCCGCCACGGCGAATGCCGCCGGGTCGAAGTACCTGGCCAGCTTCTGGTCCCGTGGGCGTCCGGTGTCCAGGAAAGGATTGCCCACGACGTTGGGACGGTCATTGGCCACGCCGTTGAGATTGGTGTCGCCTCCGGACGTAACGGTAAACGGGCTGCCGCTGGCGTATCGCGCGATCGCATTCGCCTGCCATCCGCTCAGCACTTTCGTTCCCACAAAGCCCCATTTCCGCACTGCCGGAGCCTGCCACAGGAAGGACAGATTGAAAACGTGCCGGCGGTCGAAACCGGCCGGGCCGCGATCCAGGCGCAGGTTGTTGAAATCGACAAAGGCCAGGTCCGCCGTGTCCTGCGAATCCGCGGACTGGAAGTCGAGAGCCTTCGAATACGTGTAGTTCGCCAGCAGCGTAAATCCGTGCGCGAAGGTGGAGCGGACCGACGTCTGCAACGAGTTATAGCTGGCGTTCACCGCCGTCTCCGCGCGCGAGATTAGCCCGTAAACGCCGGGCATAATAGGCCGCCGGTCATTGACATTGGCCGCGGTCGAACGCCCGGGAATGAAGATGGGCTGATTCACGTCTCGATTGTCCTGGAGCTTATGCGAAACGTTGCCGACATAAGAGGCCTCAACGCTGACGTTGCGGACGACTTGCCTCTGGACGGTGAAGTTGTACTGCTGCACATACGGCGTGCGCTGATTCTGGTCGGCCCACGCGACCAGGATCGGAGTGATGAAAGTAGGCGGCCCCGCGGGAATCGGAAACGGATTGCCACCGGCGTTGCCGAAGGGATTGACGAACGAGGGAGTTCCGAAAATGCTGAGCTTCGCCAGGAACGGCTGGCTGTTGCCGTTTAGTTGAGCGAAATTCGCATAATTGACCGAATAGAAGATGCCATAACCGGCCCGAATAGCCGTCCTGCCGTCGCCGAACGGATCGATGGCGATACCGAAGCGCGGAGCGAAATTGTTGTAATCGGTGGAGACGAGCCCGCGCGGAACACCCGGATCGCCCACGAATGCCAGGCCCAGCGGCGCATTCGGGAAGACTTTCGATTGTTGGCCGGGGATGAATGTGCCCAAGTGGTCCTGCGTGTGTACGTACGGCGTGAAGATTTCGTAGCGGAGGCCGAGGTTCAAAGTGATCTTGCGGGATATCTTCCAGTCGTCCTGCGCGAACGCCGCCCACTGGTTCTGCCGCAGGGTGTTCGTATTGCTGTTGCCGACCTGCAGGTTTTGGATCTGCCCTAACATAAAATCGGCGAAAGCATTGCCGGTGAAATCGCCCGTTATGTTCGCGATCCCGCCGAGTTGGAAGCCGCTTACGGCGTCCACGTGCAGGTTCCGGAACGAGCCCCCTGCCTTGACGGAGTGCGCCCCGTGAACCCACATGATGCTATCGGACCAGGAGTACACATCGTTCGTTTGTGGGCCCGCACTGTTGTTGCCCGAGTTCCAACCGCCCGAAACCGTGAAGCGGGGCATCCAGGACGGAAGGCTTCCGGGCACGAACTTGCTTCCCAAATCGGGCCAACTGGTTCGATTCAGCGGAGTCAGGTTCGCCAAGCCGTGCACGTAGTTGAACGTGAATTCGTTGAAAAGGTTCGATCGCGCGGTCCAGGTTTCATTGACGGTCACATTCGTCTGCCGCGGGCTGTCGGACGAGGGAGCGTAGCCGGGTATGTTCGAGATGTTGCTCGAATTGGTAAACGGGTAAGTGTCATTGCCGCGGATGATAAACAGGCTGGCGGAAGCTCTGTGGTTGGGTGTTGGCTGATAATCGCCCCTGCCGAAATACTGATCGTCGTTCGTCACGTTGGAAGCGGACGCTT
>Ga0070741_10010831_pt1 | contig 17061 bp, 13 predicted proteins | sample Coa_R1_4_FD_66440 | JGI IMG/M metagenome (GOLD analysis project Ga0070741, IMG submission 66440) | Surface soil microbial communities from Centralia Pennsylvania, which are recovering from an underground coalmine fire - Coalmine... | ecosystem: Environmental > Terrestrial > Soil > Unclassified ...
TACGTCACGATCGGTTGTGGAAACCCCGGTGCGCTCCGGGTATCCGAAAGGTTCGAGATATTGGCGGCATCAACCGGCGGGGCCGCGGGCGCTACACCGTCGTAATTCCCGTCACCGCCCACCGTCCAATACGCTGGAAGGCGCGGATCATTGTCGGCGTTCATGATATCGATGATCGTGCTCGCGGCCACGATGTCACCGATATAGATGTTCTGGAAATCCGACCAGATGTTGGCCGTCACCGCCGTCGTGCCATGCACTGACGTGAAATCGCTGGCCCCCGTCGAGTCGCGAATCCCAATCAGGGCCGCGGCCGTCGCCGAGTCGTACATCGCGGGGCCCAACCGCGCCGCCATGTGCATGAAGATCCGAGCGCGGAGCGTGTTGGCGACCGCGGTCCAGAAGGCCGGCGGATTATTGCCGTCGGTCGACGTCGCGACACCGGAGAGGTTGTCGTACCCCTGCGCGCCGGCGTTCGTCGGACCGCTGGCGGCGAGATAGATGGTGGCGTTCGCCAACGCGGTCAAGAGACTGTCATAGACGGCTTGCTGCGGCTGGACTTTGGGCGCCTTGTACAGCGCCGGCTGGGCTGCCTGCGCATACGGCACATCACCCCAAATATCCGCGGCCATGCTGATCTGCATGGCCTCGAGCACGATCGCCTCCCCCGCGAAGATCGAGTCGCCCTCGGCCAGCGAGCGTTGCTCGATCGTGCGGAGGTCGATGAGGCCCCCGCCGCCGTACACGCGCGACCAGTTGTTGAGGTAGTCATCGACGCCGTACGAGTACAGACTCAGGTTATTGAACGGTGAGGCCTGGCCGGAGAAACTCTCCATCCAAAGCGCGACCGTCCGACCGAGCTGGCCTTCGACCTGCGAGTACAGGTTCGCCTGCGCACCGGTGAACAATGGACCCGTGGACGCGGTCGACGGGTCGTTCGGGTTGTGGTTGAGATCCTTGCTATCCAGGAATTGCCGGCAGCCCGTCGTCACCAGAAGGGCCACACCGAGCAGCACGAGTGGGCGTCGCATGGTGATCACCGGGTGATGGTCAGAGTGAAGACGAACGACCGCGTCTGCGGAATGCCGAAGTAATCGATGCCCTGCGCCGCTGTTTCGGCGCCGCCCGCGTTCACTTCGGGGTCCGCGCCCTTGTACTTCGTCCATATCGCGAGATTCCGCGCGGCGGCCCGCACCTCGATGTTCGACAACCCGAGATTGTGGGTGATGAATCGACTGTCGAACGTATAGGCGATCGACAGCTCGCGGAGGCGAATGAACGAGCCATCCTCCATGTACGGGGTTTGGATGCTCGGGAAGATCCCGCCCATGTAATTCTGGAACCAGTTCTGATCGAGCACGGCCTTGGTACCCGCGCCGGGCCCACCCACCGGACCTGGCATGAAATTCTGGCCGAACACGACTGACTTGTTCCGGAGCTGCGCGGACTGGAGGGACGTGCCGTAGAAGTCGAGCGTCTGGAGCGTCGCATCGTAAATCGTCCCACCTTCGCGCACATCCACCAAACCCGAGAACGAGATGTGCTTGAACCGGAACGTCGAATGGAGATTGCCGGTCCAACGCGGATCCGGGTTCCCGATGACGCGTTGATTCGGGTCGAGGATGGGATACCCCGCCCCCTCGGCGCCGTTTGCGGTACCATTGTCGATGAACAGCGCGTGCTGGCGGCGCTGTGCGGCCGTGCAGTTCGCATCGACGTTGTAGCCATCGAGGACGATCCCGCGGCCGCATCGCACATAGTCATAGCCGCGGAAAGTGTCGACGCCGTAGCCGAGCTCCGTGGCGGTGAAGCCGAATCCGCCCAAACCGCCAAAGGGCACGAACTGCAATCCGGCGAGATTGGTGACCTTGTTCCAGTTCGCCGCGTACGTCGCGCCGACTTCCCAGTCGATGTCGCGGGATTTGACCGGTCGGACGTTCAGCGACAATTCCACGCCGTCATTCCGGATCGCCGCGGCGTTCGCCCACTGGTTCGTGTACCCGGAGGCCGAGGCGACCGGCAGCGCGAGAATCGCGTTGTCGGTGGTCTTGTGGTAGAACGTGATCTCGAGATCGGACCGGTCCTTGAAGAGACCGAGATCGACACCAGCCTCGAGCTCTTTGGTGCGTTCCGGTTTGAGGGTATTGGGCTCGGTGTCCGGCGTGAACAATCCCGCGTTGCCGTTCCCCTGCGCCGCGAGGTTCGCGGCGCTGAAGAAATCGCCGAACGCGCCGGCCGCCTGATAGAAATGCACCGTCTCGTACGGGAGGGGCTCCGTTCCGCTCTCGCCAAAGGCCACGCGCAGCTTGCCATAGTTGATGATCGGATTCAGCGCATGCCCGATCAGTTTCGTGAACTCCCACGCGCCGCTGGCGTTCGGGAACCAGGCATACTGGTTCGACCGCGAGAAGGTCGATGATCCGTCGTAGCGGAGGCCAGCCTTCAGGAAGAGTTGTTGCGCCAGATCCAACGTGCCCTGGGAGAAATATCCGTCGTCGTGCACGTAGGATTGCAGATTGAACGCCGGCGTCCGCTGCCCGTTGGTGTTGTCGAGCGAGTACGGATAGTCGGCCAGCAAGCCGTCGCCCACAAGGCCGAGCGTCTGATTGCTGCGCGCGTTGAGGTTTTGACCGAGGGTAAACGTCCCTTGGACGTTCTGCCCACGGCTCCAAGATGCCGTGGCGTTCAGGTTGTGATCGAGCTGAAAGTTATCGAGGTCGAGGCCGATCACCTGGCCGGTCGAGTACGCCGTTTGCGAGTTGCCGATGGGTGCGGCTTGCACGCGCGCGTCATGCGCGTAGTCCACGCCGAGGGTGTACGCGAACCGGAGCCATGAGATCGCCTGCCAGCTGGCGCCGATGCTGCCAACTACACGGTTCGTGTTCGTCGAGCTCTGATTGGTCAGCGCCGAGAAGAACGGATCGTCATACCCGCGGGAGGCCGCGGCATCGGCCGGCGTCGGGAAAGGAAAGCGGAACGACCGCTGCTGGCCGTACTTCGGGTCGAGATATTGCCTGTTGTTGAAGTCGGGCGGCGTGAGCCAGGACGTCCACGTGATGCTGCTGTAGTTGTAGCCCTTCTGCACGGCGTCCTGCGTCGTGTTCGCGAACTGCACATTGCCGTTGAGACGAAGGTTCGGCAAAATCTCGTGGTCCGCTTTGAGTCGGACGGCCGTGCGGTGCAGATAGTTATGCGGGCCGATCACGACGCCGTTCTGGTCCGTATAGGAGCCGGAGGCGAAGAACGTCGTTTTTTGATCTCCGCCCGAGATGCTGAGCGCATTGTCCGTCATCGGGCCGGTCTGAAACACTTCGTCCGCGTGATCGTAGGTGGGCGTGCCGGCGCCGAGGCGTTCGCCCCAGCTGACGCCGTCCGTGAGACAGCTCGCGCCATCGGCCCCGGACGAGCAGGCGTCGATCACGCCGAGCGTGCCTTCGCCGAATGTCCGTTGGAGTGGCACAAATGTGGGGACGGTGCTCAACCCGTACTGACTCCGGAACGTCGTCGTGGTTTTGCCCGAACGACCGGACTTGGTCGTGATCAACACGACGCCCTGCCCTGCGCGGGCACCGTAAATGGCGCCGGCCGCTGCGCCCTTCAGGATCTCGATCGAGGCGATGTCGTCAGGGTTGATATCGATCGCGCGGTTGGGCGAGGCGACGCCACCTTCCGGTCCGCCCGTCTGGGGGTCCAATGCGGCTACCGTGGTCGTCGAGTTATCGATCGGCACACCGTCGACGACGAACAGCGGCTCGCTCGGCCGACCGACCGTGTTTTCGCCTCGAATGAGGATCGAGGCCGAGGCGCCGGGATCACCGGCGTTCGACGTCACGTTGACACCGGGTGCTTTCGCCGATATCGCGTCGACGACGTTGGCTTCGTTGCTGCGCGAGATCGCGCCGGAGTCGACGCTCGATCGCGCGTTGGCGATCTTTTGCACCTCGCGCGAAGTGCCCGCGCCGGTCACGACGACTTCGCCGAGACGCAGCGGATTCGACTCGAGCGCGAAGTCGAGATCCGCGAGTGGCGGGGTCAGGACGAGCGACTTGGTCGCGGCCTTGAAGCCGAGGGACCGGACCGTGACCTGCACGGTCTGGCCGGTGGCGGCGCTGGCCGGGATACTCAGGACGTAGTGTCCGTCTTCACGGCTCTGCGTGACGAGGTTCATGCCCGTAACCGCGACCTGCGCGAATCCGAGCGGTTGGCCTTCGATCGATCGGACCGTTCCCTTGATCTGGACAGTAGGGCCGGCCTCTTGTGCTCCCGCGATGGTGGGCGCGAACGCCAGAGCCAGCCATTGCAGACGACGTAGCAGTATCACAACGCGCCCTCGGAGAAAGGGGAAACTCCCGTCGATCGTGAGAAATCGACGGGACAGCACGAGTGCTATACGGTCGAACGCTCGGGCGATTACGGACCGGCGCGCCGAAACATTCCGGAACGCGTGGGGTGCGCATCCGGGGCGCTGCGTGACTGCGGGCACGAACGTGAGGCGCTTGGCGCGATCACAATCTCGGCTATATAGAGATCGCCTGAGACTGTGTCAATAACGTTATCTTAAAACGCATGACCGAGACTCTGAGCCGTACCGAGCGTCGTGCATCGTCCACGCGCACGTTCACCGTACACAATCCAGCGACGTTGGAAGGGATCGCCGATGTCCCTGACGCGACCGCGGACGATGCGCGCGCCGCGATAGCGAGCGCTGCGCGTGCGCTGCCAGCCTGGACGGCAGTGACGGCGCTGGAACGGGCACGGGTGCTCCGGCGAGCCGAGGCGATCATGCTCGAACGGGCCGACGCGCTGGGACGGACGTTGACGCTCGAAGGAGGCAAACCGCTCGCTGAGGCTCGGGGTGAGATCGCCTATGCGGCGAGCTTCTTCGGCTGGTTCGCGGGCGAGGCCGAGCGGGTGTATGGCCGGACGATCCCGGCGTCGTCGCCGAGCAAGCGGTTGATGGTGATACGACAGCCGGTGGGTGTCGTCGCCGCCATCACGCCGTGGAATTTTCCGGCGGCCATGGTGACACGCAAAGTCGGCCCGGCCATCGCGGCCGGGTGCTCGGTCGTGCTCAAGCCGGCCGAGCAGACGCCGCTGACCGCGATCGCGATCGCGGATATCCTCACCGAGGCGGGCCTGCCCGAGGGTGTGCTCACCGTCGTCACGACGAGCGATCCCGCGGCCGTCGGGAATGAGCTGCTGCATTCGGATATCGTGCGAAAGATCACGTTTACCGGCTCGACTGAGGTCGGCAAGTACCTCATGCGCGAGGCCGCCGGATCGGTCAAACGCGTATCGTTGGAGCTCGGCGGGCACGCGCCGTTCATCGTGTTCGGCGATGCCGACATCGAGGCGGCCGCGAAGGGCGCCATCGCGTCCAAGTTTCGCAACGCTGGACAGACGTGTGTGTGCGCGAATCGCATCTATGTCCACGCGTCGGTCGCCGACAAATTCACGGATGCCTTTGTCCCGCTCGTCCAGTCTCTCAAAGTCGGCAACGGTGTGGACGCGGGCGTGACGATTGGCCCACTCATCGATCAAGCCGGCGTCAACAAAGTCGAGACGCATGTCGCTGACGCGACCTCGCACGGTGCGCATGTGCGCATCGGTGGGCATCGACCGTCCGGCCGCGGCTATTTCTTCGAGCCCACGGTGCTGACGGATGTGAAGGACTCGATGCTCGTGATGCGCGAGGAGACGTTCGGACCCGTGGCGCCCATCGCGACCTTCGAGTCCGAGGACGAGGTCATCGAACGCGCCAATCGCGGGCCGTATGGGCTTGCCGGCTACTTCTACACGCGGGATTTGAGCCGCGCGTGGCGGGTGGCTGAGCGGCTGCAGTACGGTATCATTGGGCTCAACGACGCCCTGCCATCCGTGGCTCAGGCTCCGTTTGGCGGATTCAAGGAGTCCGGGCTTGGGAGCGAGGGTGGAAGCGAGGGCATGGAGGCTTTCCTCGAGACCAAGTACGTCTCGATAGGCCTGTGATCGCCCTCGCGCTGTTCCTGCTCGCGGCGTGCGATAGCTCCGGTGCCGCGAGCGTCGAACAGGAATGGCTCTCCCACGAGCACGAACCGGCGCCCCTGGAGCACATTCTCGCGCCGGACTTCCTGCACGCGCTTGGTTCGGGTCAGTTCATCACGAAGACGCAGCACATTGGCTACGTGGCCCAGCATCCGGCGAACCCCGGCTTCCGCGCGCATTTCGAGCGCCTCGATGTGCGCATCGTGAACGGTGTCGCGGTTGCGACTGGGATTGTCGCGGCACGTGACAGTGCCGCCGCCACCACCGACCGACGCACCGTGTTCACTGATGTCTTCGCCTGCCGAGATGGACGCTGGCAGGCGGTGAGTGCGCAGGAAACGCCGATTCGCTAGTCAGTACCAGCCGATCGGCTTCTCGTCGAGGTTGATGTACACCTGCTTGGTCTCGAGATACTCCTCGACACCCCAGTGACCAAGCTCGCGGCCGAAACCTGAAGCTTTGTAGCCGCCCCACGGCGCTTCGATCATGGTCGGCTGCATGTGATTCACCCACACGATGCCGGCCTCGAGCTCCTTCACGACTCGGAACGCCTTGTAGATGTCGCGGGTCCAGACCGCGGCGGCGAGGCCATAGTCTGTCGCGTTCGCGATGCGAATGGCGTCGGCTTCGTCGGTGAATGGAATGACCGAAGCGACCGGACCGAAGATTTCTTCCTGCGCGATGCGGGCGCTGTTGTCTACGTCGTAGAAGATCGTGGGCTCGACGTACCAGCCCTTGCCCTTCGAGACACTTCCCCCAACCGCGACCTTCGCCTCTTTCGCGCCGATCGCGAGATATTCTTTCACTCGGTCTCTTTGCTCGGCACTCACCAAGGGACCCATCTTCGTCGCGCGATCGAGCCCGTTGCCGACCGTGATCGTCTTGGTCTTCTCGCTCATGGCCTCGACGAACTTTTTGTATATGTCCTTCTGAACGAGGACGCGACTGCCGGCCGAACAGACTTCACCTTGATTGATGAACACGCCGAACAGCGCGCCATCGATCGCCGCTTCAAAGTCGGCGTCGGCAAAGAAAATGTTCGGCGACTTGCCGCCCAGCTCCAATGACACGCGCTTGAGCGAGTCAGCAGCCTCTCGCATGATCGTGCGACCGACCGCCGCGCTACCTGTGAAAGCGATCTTGCGGACATCCTTGTGCCGAACGATGGGCGCGCCGGCGCCGGGACCATCGCCAGTGACGATGTTCACGACACCAGCCGGCAGACCGATGGATTCGAAATCCTCGGCCAGCGCGAGCAACGACAGCGGTGTCTGCTCGGCCGGCTTGATGACGATCGTACACCCCGCGGCCAGGGCGGGCCCGAGTTTCCATGCCGCCATCCCGAGCGGGTAATTCCACGGAATAATCTGTCCCGCGACACCCATGGGCTCGCGCAACGCAAGCGTGACCGCGGGCGCGGGCACGGGAATCACCTCGCCGTTGATCTTGGTGGCGAGCCCGCCATAATACTCGAAGCACGTGGCCGAGTCGTCCATGTCATACTCAGCCTCCACGATGGGCTTGCCTGAGTTCCGCGTCTCGATCTCGGCCAACTCGGCCCGTCGCGCGCGGATGCGCTCGGCGATCCGGAAGAGCACGCGACCGCGTTCCTGAGCGCTGGTCCCGCGCCACACGTCGTAAAACGCGGTCTTGGCCGCGCTGACCGCGCGATCGATATCGGCGGCTTTGCCGGCCGGCACCGTGGCCATCACCTCTTCCGTCGCGGGCTCGTAGACGGGGAGCGTGGACTGGTCGATCGCGTCCACGAATTTGCCGTTGATGTACATCTTGTACGTGCGCATAGGATCAGTCTTCCATGAGGCGGGACCAGATCACGATAACTCCGACGGATACAGCGAAGATCAGCGTCGAGATGGCGTTCACCTCCGGCGTGATCCCGCGGCGGAGCACGCCCCAGATCTGTAAGGGAAGCGTATTCTGGCGGCCGATCAGAAAAAAGGTCACCGCGATTTCATCCAGACTCAGCGTAAAAACAAGTAGTCCGGCGCCAAGAAGCGCGGTCCGGATCGTCGGCAGCGTCACATACCAAAAGGTTCGCCAGCCGTTCGCGTACAGATCCGCGCTCGCCTCCTCGAGTGACCGATCCACTCGCTGCAGTCTCGCGAACACCTGTGTCACGACAACCGATGTGAGCGCGGCGCCATGGCCTATGACGACGGGCCACCCGGGAATTGCCGGATAGCCCGCGGACAAGCTCACGTGCAGAAAAGAGAAGTAACTGAGCAAGGCCACGCCGGTGATGATGCCCGGTAAAATCAGTGGTAATAGTACCAATTGCCGAAAGGCCGCTTTCCCTGGAAACTCGACCCGATCGAGCACAAAGGCGCCTGGCACGCCAACAAGCACCGCGATCACCACGGCCATCAGAGCCAACTCTAAACTCGCCCATGTCGCCGACAGCATACCGCGATCGTGCGCCAATACACCATACCACTTGAGCGTGCCGAGCTTGAGCGGCCAGGCGATGATACTCTCAGTGTGAAACGAGTACAGCACCACCACCGCGAGCGGCAGATAGATAAACGCGAAAACCGCCGCGCTGTACGCGTACAACGGCCAATCGCGTTTCATCGATACTTCCGCGCGGCCGGGCCGGCGCGATTCGCGAGCCACAGCAGTGTCAATGTCAGCGTCAGCATGACCACCGAGACGGCGGCGCCGAGTGGCCAGTCGGACGAAACGCCGAACAGACTCCACACGAGATTCGAGACCATGAGCGCGCTGTCATTGCCGCCGAGGAGCTGTGGCGCGAGGAAGTCGCCCATGCTGAGCACGAATGCGAATGTGCAGCCTGCCAGAACTCCCGGCAGCGACAACGGTAGAGTGACATGAATAAAAGTTCGCCAGCGGTTGCCGTAGAGATCCTGGCTCGCCTCACGCAGCGACGGCGGGATCGACTCGAGCACGGCATAGATCGGCATCAGCGTGAACGGCGTATAGATGTGGGTCAGCGCGATCACGACCGCCGCCGTGCTGTACAAGAAGAACGTCACCGGCTCGTGCACGATACCGATCGCCTGCAGCACGCCGTTGACCACACCTTGTTGGCCCAGGATGATCTTCCACGCATACGCGCGAACCAAGTAGCTCACCCAGAGCGGGATGATCACCGCCATGTACAGCAGCTGCTTGTGGCGTTGAACCTTGAACGCCAGCAGGTACGCGAGCGGATACGAGAGCACGAGGGACGCCACCGTGACCCTCAGTGCGACTCCCGCTGAATACAATATGGTCGACGGATACAGCGACGTACCGAACAGGCGCGCGTAGTTGGCGAGCGTGAATTCGTGCGTTGGGCGACCGTTGGGGCCTTGATGCCAGAACGACTGTATCAGGAGCAGTGCGTAGGGCAGCAATAACGTGAGCGCGACCCAGACCAGTGGGATCGCGGTACCAACGAGGATCCAGGGCCTGCGACGGTCAGCCATTGCCACCGTCACTCACGGACAATGACGGCCCGAGATGTATCCCATCGCACGATGATGGCGGCGCCGATCTCGGGCGGCGTGTTCGTCAACGCCACGAGCGTCTGACCGTCGGACAGCCGTACGCCGACGCGAGAGGTCGAGCCGACGAACGTGACAGCGTCGATGACTCCCTTTTTTCCATCCCCTGCCATGGCCAACTGAATGTGCTCCGGACGGATAGAAATCTCGTTGCCCCCAATCCGAAGCAAATTCGTATCGCCGATGAAGTCGGCGACGTAACGGGTGCGCGGGCAATCGTACATCTCGCGCGGCGTGCCGACTTGCTCAATGCGCCCGGCGCGCATCAGAACAATGCGATCGGACATCGTGAGCGCCTCTTCCTGGTCGTGCGTCACGTAGATAAACGTGATGCCGACCTGAGTCTGCAGCTGCTTGAGCTCCAACTGCATCTCGCGCCGAAGCTTCAAGTCGAGCGCGCCGAGCGGTTCGTCGAGCAACAGCACGCGAGGCCGGTTCACGAGCGCGCGCGCGAGCGCTACGCGCTGTTGCTGACCACCTGAGAGTTGTTTCGGCATACGGCCCCCCAGCTCAGCGAGCCGCACCATGGCTAGCGCTTCGTCTACCCGACTCGTGATCTCGGCTGGCGCGACTTTTTGCATGCGCAGGCCGTAGCCGACGTTGTCCCGTACTGTCATGTGCGGGAAGAGCGCGTAGTGCTGGAAGACCGTGTTGACCGGACGGCGGAACGGTGGGAGTGGGGCGAGGTCGACGCCATCCATCAGGATCGCGCCGGCCGTCGGAATGTCGAAGCCCGCGATCAAGCGCAACGTCGTCGTTTTGCCTGAGCCCGACGCGCCGAGCACCGTCAGGAACTCACCGGCGTGCACCGACAGGTTCACGTCATCGAGCGCCACGAAATCGCCGAACCGACGAGACAGCCCTCGCAGTTCGAGCAATTCAGTACGACCACTCACTTGCCAGCCTTGATCTCGTTCCAAATCTCCTGATACTTCTCGCGCCGCGGACTCCACTGCCAGAAATTCACATGCGCCGCATACTCGGCGACATCATGCTGCCCGGCCGCCTGATCCGCCGTCATGTAAGTCTTGGCCGTGGGATTCGCGACGATGTAGCCGGTGACATCGGCGAGCAGCTTCTGCGTGAAGGGCTGGGCGGCATACTCGAGCCACGCGTAGGCAGCATCGAGGTTCTGCGCGCCAGATGTGAGCACCCAGTGGTCGGCCCACGCGGTCGTGCCCTCTTTGGGAATGGTCTCGCCAGCCGGGAACTTGGCGAGCCGCAACTGGTGCGTCATGAGCGGCCATCCCTCGCCCAGCACAACTTCCCGACCCTGAAAGAGCTGCGTCAAGTCGCCAGCTGTCGCCCAGTACTTCCGAACGCTCGGCCGCAACTCCAACATCTTAGCCTTCACCTTCATCAAGTCAGCATCCGACAAGTTGTAGAGTTTACTCTTGTCGTTCGGGTCGTCGAGCCCGAGGTACTGCGCGACCATGTACAGAGTCGCGATGTCGTCCTGCAATGAGATTTTTCCGCGATACGCCGGCTCCCAGAGGACCGACCACGACGTCGGCGTGGGATGCACTTTCGTGGTATCGTAGATCAACGGGTTGGGACCGAACGCCCAAGGCAACCCGAACGTCCGGCCATCTTTCTTCGCGAGCGGTAAGTCGCGGAAACTGGCGGACAGGTCGGCGTAACTCGGAATGCGGGAGAGGTCGAGCGGGGAGGCCAGGCCGGCCTGGATGATCTCCGTGACCGCGTCGCTGGACGGCGAGATCAGGTCAACGGTCTGGGCGCCGCCGGCGCGCAGCTTCGCGACGAGGTCGTCGCTCGAGCCCATATAGGTCGGATTTACCTTCACGCCGCACGCGCGCTCGAATGGCGCGGTGAACAGCGTGTCGGTGTACCCCTCCCAGACCATGAAATTGAGCTCGCCACCGATCGGCTTGGGGCAGAGCTTTGCCAGGTACGTCACCGCGTCGGCCCGCGCGTCGGACGTTCTCGCGATCATGATCCGGGCGATCGGCCCGTGACTCGCCGCCGGCGGGTGGTCCGCGCCGCCGCCGCAGGCGAGTGCGAACACGAGCAGTGCTGGAGTGTAACGGCTCATCGTACCATCTTATAGCCTCCCACGAGCGGCGTCGAGAGAGAGGAGACAATGGGCGTCATCGAGCTTCGGACCCCGGTGCCTGGACCCTTGAGTCGCGCGCTGCTCGCGCGACGGGCGCGAGCGGTGCCGCGCGGCGTGCCGGCGACCACGCCGGTCGCGATCACGAGCGCCGACGGCGCGCTGCTCACGGATGCCGACGGCAATCGGCTGATCGACTTTGCCGGCGGCATTGGCGTCATGAACGTCGGCCACCGAAACCCTCGGGTCATCGGAGCGGTGCGCGCTCAGCTCGACGCCCTGACCCACACGTGCTTCGCCGTCGCCTCGTACGAGCCGTACGTGGCGTTGGCCGAGCGCATGAACGCGCTCACGCCCGGGACGCACGAGAAGCGGACGATGTTCGTGAATAGTGGCGCCGAGGCGGTCGAGAACGCGGTCAAGATCGCCCGGTCGTTCACGGGGCGCCAAGCCGTCATCTGCTTCGAGCACGCGTTCCATGGACGCACGAACCTGACGATGGCCATGACCGCCAAGGTCAATCCGTACAAGAAGGGCTTCGGGCCGTTCGCGGGCGAAATTTACCGGATTCCCGTCGATGCGGGCTTCGACCGAGTCTTCGCTCAGGCCGTCGATCCAGGGTCCGTCGCCGCCATCGTCATCGAGCTCCAGCTCGGCGAAGGCGGGTTTATCCCGATGCCGCCGGCCTATGTGCGCGCGCTGGCGCAGTTCGCGAAATCCCACGGCATTGTGCTCGTCGACGATGAGATCCAGACCGGCTTCGGGCGCACGGGCAAGATGTTCGCTTCCGAGCACTATGATCTGGTGCCCGACATCATGATCTGCGCGAAGTCGCTGGCGGGCGGCATGCCGCTGGCGGCGATTACCGGGCGGGCCGAGATCATGGATGCGCCGCAGGCCGGCGGGCTTGGCGGAACGTATGGCGGGAATCCTCTCGCGTGTGCCGCGGCGCTGGCGGTGATTGACGCGATGGAGAAAGACGACATCCCGGCGAAAGCCGCACGGCTCGGCGAGAAGATCGGGGCGCAGTTGCGGTGCTTCGCCGAGAAAGATCCGGGCATCGGCGACGTGCGCGGGCTGGGCGCGATGAAGGCGATCGAGTTGGTGCGTGATGGCGGGAAGCCCGACAAGGAGCGCACCGGGCGCGTGCTGCAGGCGGCGTTGGAACGCGGGCTCGTCTTGCTATCCGCCGGGACGTTCGGCAACGTCATCCGGATTCTGTCGCCACTGACGATCGAGGACTCGATCGTCGACGAAGGGCTCGCCGTGCTGGGCGCGGCGTTGGAGGCAACCGTCGGGAGCACGGCGAAGCCGTGATCGGTCCAACCGACCAGTCGAGCAGCCTTGGCTCTGCATCGACGCGCGGCGGAGCCGCGGCCGATCCGGTCGTCGAGCTCAAGAGCGTATCGAAAAGCTTTAACGGCACGCAGGCCGTGCGCGACGTCTCGTTCGCCATCGAGCGTGGGGAGTTTTTCTCGATGCTCGGGCCTTCCGGCTGCGGCAAGACCACGACGCTCAGGCTCATCGCCGGATTCGAAACGCCGGACACCGACGGCGGTGAGGTGCGGCTCATGGGAGCGGTCGTCAATGATCAGCGACCGTATGAGCGCAGGTTGGCGATGGTGTTCCAAAACTACGCCCTCTTCCCGCACCTCACGGTGGAACGCAATGTCGCGTTCGGGCTCGAACAACGCAAAACACCCAAGAGCGAAATCGGCGACCGCGTCCGAAACGCTCTGGCGTTGGTTCGACTCGACCCTGGCACGTTCGCTCGACGCAATCCGAGTCAGCTTTCTGGCGGACAGCGTCAACGTGTGGCGTTAGCGAGGGCGTTGGTGCTCGAGCCGACCATCTTGCTGCTCGACGAACCGCTGGGCGCCATTGATCTCCAGCTCAGAAAAGAAATGCAGCTGGAGCTCAAATCACTGAACAAACAACTCGGCACAACTTTTATTTACGTCACGCACGACCAAGAAGAAGCGCTCACGATGTCTGATCGCATCGCGGTCATGTCGAATGGGCGCGTGGCACAATTGGGGACGCCAGCTGAGATCTACGAGAATCCGCGGACGGCGTTCGTCGCCAAGTTCATCGGCGAGTCAAACTTTCTCGAGGGTCAGGTGCTGAGGCAGAACGGCACGCTTTGGGATGTGCAGTGGAAGAACACGATATTTAGAGTGCCGAATGCCAGCGGGTTGCAGACGGAGAAAGCGATTCGCATTGCGGTGCGACCCGAATGGCTAGATCTCGTGCGCCCCGGTCACGTGCCACCGGGCGAAAACGAGCTCTGTGGCTCCGTGCGCGACGTGATCTATCTCGGCGAGACCATGCACGTGGTCGTCTCGCTGCCCGGCGGAACAGATATGACGGTTGCCCTCAGAAACGAGGGCCAGTTGATCAATCCCCTGCCCTGGCGCCGCGGCGACGAGGCCGTCGTCGCCTGGAAGCCCGAGGATTGCCAGATCCTGGAGGATGAGTGAGACGACGGCTGCTCGCGTGGTTGACGCGGCGGCCGGAGGCGGAAGCCTGGGCACTGTTGTCACCCGGGACGTTTTGGATGCTCGTGTTCTTCATCATCCCCGTCGTCGTCATGTGCGCGTACAGCGCCATGCCGCGAGGGACGTATGGCGGGGTCGATCCGGGGTTCACGCTCGAGGCGTACACGCGATTTCTGCATCCCGTGTATCTCGTGATCCTCGAGCGCACGTTTGTTATCGCCGTGCTCACCACGGCGTTTTGCGTGCTCGCGGGCTATCCCGTGGCCTACGCGATTACGCGTAGTGGCAAATGGCGGACGCTGCTCCTGTTCCTCGTCGTGCTACCGTTCTGGACCAGCTTCCTGGTACGCACGTTCGCCATGATTTTCCTCATGCGCGATACGGGATTGATCAATAGTTGGCTGCTGGGTCTCGGAGTGATCAAACAGCCGATCGAGATGCTGTACACGCCGTTCGCGGTGTTCGCCGGGCTCGTGTACGGTTATCTGCCGTTCATGATCCTGCCGGTGTACTCGTCGCTCGAAAAGATCGACCCTTCGCTGCTGGAAGCCGCTGAGGTCCTCGGAGCGAGACCCACCGCGCGTTTTTGGCGCGTGACGCTGCCACTGTCGGCTCCGGGACTCATAGCCGGGTCGCTGCTCGTGTTTATCCCTTCGCTCGGATCGTTCCTGACATCGGATCTGTTGGGCGGGGCGAAAGGATTGCTCGTGGGGAATCTGATCCAGAATCAATTCTCGACCGCCCGCAACTGGCCATTTGGGTCGGCGGCGTCCCTGATCCTCATGACGTTGGTGCTCATCGCGACCCTGGTGTACCTGAGGTTCAAGCCCGAATGAACCGCGTGCCGCGATGGATCGTGGTGTTCACCGCCATTGTCCTCTTCTGCATGCACTTGCCGGTGCTCGTACTCGTCGCGTTCTCGTTCAACGCTTCGAAGTTCTCCGTCGGCTGGACCGGATTTACCCTGCATTGGTACCAGCGGCTGCTGGAGCGCGAGGACATCCTGCAGGCGCTGCGCTCGAGTCTCATCGTCGGCGTCTCGGCGACAGTCATCGCCACGGCATGCGGGACGCTCATCGCGCTGGCCCTGGCGCGGCATCGGTTCCGAGGACGGACGTTATATGAGGGGCTCATCTATGTACCTATTGTCACGCCGGAGATCGTGACCGGCATCTCGCTGCTCATTCTGTTCGTGTTCTTGCGATTCCCACTCGGACTCGTAACGATCACGATCGCGCACGTGGCGTTCTCGATTCCGTTCGTCGTGGTCGTCGTGATGTCGCGGCTCGCGGGCATGGACGACACACTCGAAGAAGCCGCTATGACCCTCGGCGCCGACGAGATTACGGCGTTCTGGAAGATCACCGTGCCGCTGTTGTCGCCCGGCATCATCTCGGCGGCATTACTCACATTTATCTTGTCGTTCGACGATTTTGTTATCACATCGTTCGTCGCGGGATCCGGATCGAGCACCCTCCCTCTGATTATTTATTCAATGGTTCGGCGTAACGTCGAACCGTCCATCAATGCCATCAGTACGGTCATCGTGATCGGGACTTCGATCATGTTGTACGTGGCGGAGAAGTTGACGCGGGAGGATTCACGTGCAAAGACGTGAGCTCATACGGCGTGCTATCGCACTTGGTCTGTCGCCACTGATTGTCTGCTGTCGTCGGCTGCGGGATACCTTGACACCAGAGCAGCGAGCCGCGGCAGATGCGGCCGAAGCAGCAGAGCCGCTAGGCCCAATTGAAAAAAAACTGAGCATCTACAATTGGTCCGACTACGTCGCCCCAGACACCATCTCGAACTTCGAAAAAGAATTTGGGGTGAAGGTGACGTACGATGTCTACGAGAGCAACGAAGAAATGCTGGCGAAGCTCCTCACGGGCGCCACGGGCTACGATCTCGTGTTTCCGTCGAGCTACGCGGTCTCGGTCTTGAAAGCGGTTGGCATCGCCGCGCCAATCCATCGCCAGTACCTCACAAACTGGCACTACATTGCGCCACTGTTCCTGAATCCCCCGTTTGATCCAGGCAACACGCACACGGTGCCATGGCAGTGGGGCGTGACTGGCATCGCGTATCGCTCGGACAAAGTGGACGCACCCGATAGTTGGGCGGTGCTGCAAGATCCGCGATACCGCGGGAAAATGACGCAGATGGATGACGGCCGCGACGTAATCGGCTCGTGGCTGCGATTTCGCGGGCACAGCCTCAATTCGGAAGATCCGGCCGAGCTCGCTCAAGCGAAGCTCCTCGCCATTTCCGCCAAGAAGAACCTCAAGGCGTACATCTCGGCGCCCGTAAAAGGGCAGCTCATATCTGGCGATGTGTGGATCGCGCAGCTCTGGAATGGCGATGCCAGCCAGGCGAAGGTCGAGCAGTCCAATATCGAGTATGTGGTGCCCAAGGAAGGGTGCACCATATGGGAGGACTCGCTCGTGATTCCACGATCGGCGCCGCATAAACGGGCGGCGCATGAATTTATGAATTACATCCTGCGGCCCGATGTGCAGGCGACTATCTCGGACTTCACGGGCTATGGAACGCCGAACGCGGCGGCGCTCGCGCGTATGCAACATCCGGTGCCGTATCCGACGCCTGACGAGTTGAAGCGACTCGAGCTTCAGGTGGATCTGGGCCGCGATACCGCCGTTTGGGATCAGATCTGGACTGAGATCAAGGCAGCATGAATTCGTTCCTGCAATCGCTTGTATAAGCGCGGCTAAGGGTCGTCATAGCGAAGCGAAGCGAGCGGTGAATTAAGATCAGCCTTGCGCTCAGGTCGGGCGTATGCCGAGCTTACTGGTATACCCATACCAGGAGCGCCGATTAATTGCGTTTGCCGAACTCAGAGGTGCTACAGCACGCTGAGCACTACCTCGACCTGCTGTCGGCCACCAACCTGACACTGGACGAATCCCACGCTCTCATTAAA
>Ga0070741_10010832_pt1 | contig 17060 bp, 39 predicted proteins | sample Coa_R1_4_FD_66440 | JGI IMG/M metagenome (GOLD analysis project Ga0070741, IMG submission 66440) | Surface soil microbial communities from Centralia Pennsylvania, which are recovering from an underground coalmine fire - Coalmine... | ecosystem: Environmental > Terrestrial > Soil > Unclassified ...
TCGCCGGTTGTCCCAGGGGTTTCTCCTCGAACTCGGTCACCACAGTCCTGTCGGTTGCCATGGGATAGAGGCTACCACGGACAGCACAAGCACACTAGAGTACGCGCTCGACCTCGCCGTCGACGAAGTTCGTCGTGTTGATCTCGCCGACCGTCTCCTTGATGGTACCGTCCGGGAGCGGCGTCTGCACCGTGTCGAGCGAGATCGGACTCGGTTTGATCACCGGGGCTTGACCCGCTTCCTGCGTCGTGAACTCCGTGATGACCGCGCCGTTTCCTGCCATGCGGGGCAGAATAGCACGGTCAGACGTCCGTGCCGAGCGCGGAGTCGACGATGAACTCGACCGCCCGGATCGTCTCGGAGAGGTCCTCGTCGGTCATCGCCTTCACCTGCGCGTCGAGGACGCGCGGGTCGACGTGGTGCGCGCACGGCACGAGGTTCGCGATGCGCATGATCGCCGAGGCGAGTCGCTCACGACGTTCGGGACTCACTCCGGGGTCTCCTCGTACTGTAATTCGCAATCGCCGAAGTACGATCCCTTCCCTTCGCGTGGGAAGATGAAGACTTGCACCGTACAATCCTGAGCGGACTCGCCGAAGAGCTTCTCGAACGTCTCGTCGTCGACCTCGTGATCGACGACCTCGCTCAGCCATCCAGCAAGCGTTTCGTTCGTGCCCGTGAGGGAGATCCGGATCGTCTTCACGCGACCACCATGTGGACCTGCCGACCCGAGTAGTCCTGCTCGACGACGTCGAGGTCGACGCGGAGTTTGTGCACGTCAGACGACGCTCCCTCGAACAGGGGATCGCGGTTGATCGGAATCTCCAGATCGATGTTCGGCGGAAAGAGCTGGCGCACCACCCAACCGCACTGCGGCGCGGCTTCCTTTCCGAACCGGTCGACGACGCGAGAGCACGAGTGCCAGTACTTGCGCGTCGCGGGGAGCGCGTACATCTCCTCGGACGTGAGGAGGCACTTCGCTCCGAAGTAGCAACCCGGATCGAACCCGCCGTTTGCGAGCGGCCTCGACCACGACGTGATCGCCCCCGCGAGCGTCACCGGATCCATCGCGACGTCTTCCACGTCGAGGAACACCGTCGCGTCCGGAGGAGCGGCGAGGTGCGAGAGGTGCTGGAGCGCTTGGAGGCCGTTCCACGCCTTGGCGAAGGTGACGTAGCCGACCGCGAGACCTTCTGAGAGGATCAACGCCTGCTCGTCTGCCGTGAGCGATCCGAGGTAGCGGATCACGCCCCGCACGTGCATCACGTCGCGGAGGTAGCAACAGTCTTCACGCATCACCGTGGAGACGGTGTCGACGAGGAGCGAGCCCACGGGAGGCGACCACACTTTCATCCGTCCACCTCCGTGAGAAGCTCGATCGCGCGGTCGCGAAGCTCGCGCGCGAGACGCTGCACCTTGGCGGAGCCGCGAAGCTCGCGCGCGAGGCGCTGCACCTTGGCGGAGCCGCGAAGCTCGCGCGCGAGGCGCTGCACCTTGGCAGAGCGGCCGTTCTTGTTCATCTCGTCGAACATGTCGTCGATGCGCGACTCCGCGTGCGCGAGGATCGTCCTCACGCGGTAGTCCTTCTCCGACTGGGCGCGGCTGACGCTCACGTCCCGCGCTCCGTGTCCGGCTGCGCGTCGGGATCGTGGAGCTTCTCCCACTTGTGCGGGAAGCGCTCGCACGCGTTCGCGGGTCGGAAGAGCCGGAGCGGGAGGAGCTTGTCCTTGTGGAGCGTCATCTCCGCGCCGCACTTCCGGCAGAGCCACTTCGTCATCGCCGCGCCCTTCGCTTTCGCTCTTCGTCATCGGCAGCCTTCTTGAACGCGAGCGGCGGGAGCTTCTCCCACGTCTCGCACGTCGGGAGCGAGTGGCGGATCGTCCCCTGCGTGACGACGTACTCGCCGCCCTTCTCGCAGAAGGGGCAGTCACAGTGAATCTCCGAAAAGTCCTCGACGTCCGGCATGCTCATGGTTTCGGTCCCCCGTCTCCTCTGTTGTTCGGCGTCGGCGGGTCGGAGTCGGAGATCGCGAACGAGATCCGCTTCTCCTTGAACCACCGCACGATCGGGAGCGCGCCGCCCGCGACGGACCCGAAGACGAGCCCGGCGAAGTACTTGAGCACGTCCTTGTCGAGGAGCTTCGCCTCAACCGCGCCGTAGAGTAGCAAGCCGATTAGCACCTCGGTCGAGACGACCAAGGCGACGAGCGCCCACGTGACACGGATGACCGTCCTACCTTCCGCCATCGACTGAACACACCCATCGTGCCTCAGGCGCAGACCTGAGTCAACGCGGAAGACGAACCCGCTTGACTTCGCCCAGGGAATTTAGCGTCTCGATCCGCATCCCGAACGCCCGCGCGATGCTCGTCGCTTCCGAGACGGTGAAGAGCGCCGCGCCCTCCCGCTCGTGGACGACCTCGTAGCGCCCCATGCCGTCGCGCGCTAGCCAGCCAACGTTCCCGACGCGGATCACCGTGTTCTTCAGGAAGTCAACCATCGATCGTCATGCCTTTCAGCCACGCGCGGAACGTGAGGTCGTCCAGGATCGGCTCGTCGAGTTCCTCTCCGACCTCCTTCTCGTAGTCGGCGACGCGCGCGATTGCCCAGTCGGGGATCTCGTACGAGAAGTCGTACGGCACGTCGACCTCACCCACCGTGCGGGGATGCGCGTAGTGGAGTCGGCGCAAGGGTTCGACGACGTCCTTCCAGTCCTCGGGCGGTTCGCCGCCGTCGCGACACGCGACGCAGATCCGCATCTTCCGATCGTTTCGCTTTACCTTCAACTTGATCATCATCCCAACATTGCAGGTATCCAGTGACATCGATCCCTCGTGCACCGCAAGCGGATGAAACGCAACTGCGGGGATCGGACTCGACGACACGAACTGGGGGTGTCTACCGATCGTGAAGTCCGTCACGTCGAAGAACCCCGCAAGAAACGAGTGGACGCAGAGCTGCGACGGGCGGAAGAGCACGGGAGGAGCGATCGTCATCCTCGCTCCGCCGTTCATCTCCGTGACCTTCATCGACGGGAACGCGACGACCATCGCACGAGCCGGACGCGCGTGCTCGTACGGCATGATCCCCGAGCCGTACTGCCCGCCCGGACCAATTCCAACTAACTGCGCCAACGTCGGACCCTTCATCGTCATGTGTTCCTCCAGCTGTCCTCTTCCTCGAAGTCGAGGTCGGGCTGTTCGAGAAGTTCCTCCGACAATGCTTTCAGCGCCCGCGCCTCGTCCGAGAGGATCGCCCGCTTGTAGGGCGCGCTCTCCAGGTGCAACGGGAACCTCCGGCAGCGCAGGGTGGCAACCTTGCCGCGCCGCGCGTACTCGCCCTCCCGCTTCGGGCGCGGGTCGAACGAGACCATCGTCGGGCGGCGCTCCCACTGCCCATAGCTCGGTGAGCGCTTCACGTCACCCTTGCGGAACCCCGTCCGGATCGCCTCGGCGTCGCCGGAGATCCCCGTCTTCGCGCCCCGGAAGCGGACGACGTCGGGAAGCTCGACGTACGCGTCGTCGCGGAAGAACGCCTTCTCGACGCGCTCCCTGTTGTTGTAGAGCACCGCGCGACCGACGCCGCGCGCCCGAACGAGCTTCACCTGCACCTTCGGGTCGAGCGGCCAGTACATCCCGGGACGGCAGAAGAAGACGCCGGGCGGCGGGACGACCTTCGCCTCCCAGCCGCCGAGTGGTTTCCGGATCTCCTCGCCGGAGGGGCCGGTGCACTTCGCGGTCCCGGTCGGGCGCGGCTTCGCGAGCGCGAGTTCCTCGCGCGAGTAGATCCCGTCCGTCGCGATGGCGAGGAGGTTCCCCCGCGAGCGGTGAAGCATCGCCGCGCGGAGGATCTGCGCGCGAGTCCCCGACGTGATCATCCCCGCCCACACCCACGACTGGAAAGGCGCGTCGCCAACCGACTGCGCGAGCTTCCCGTACCCGCCGTTCATCCCGAGCTTGAGGACGATGCCCGGACCTTCCTTCCCGATGCGCAACCTTTCGACGTAGAACTCGGGGAGCTTCGCGAAGGGTTTGCACCCGCAGTCCGAGTGCATCACCCACGCTTCGAGGAACTGAACGTTGTTCTGGAACTCCTCTCCCGCGAGGAACTCGTCGCGCCACACCCAGCCGCCGCCGCTCGTGAGCGGGTAGACGATCGAGCCGGACGGATCGCGGAACGGGAACGCCGCCCACGACGGATCGTCCTCCTTGCTCCACGGTCCGAGCTGGTAGTGGACGAGCGCGTGGCGACCCTTCATCATCACGTCGCGCTTGCGCGTGTACTCCCAGCGCGCATGCAAGAGACACGGGAGGAACGTCATCTCGTACGGGTAGGCGCTGGAGATGTCGTAGCTCCACACCGGCCCGTCCACCGCGCCGATCACCGAGTGCTCGAAGCGCCCGCCGAAGAACGCACACGCGACGGCCTGTTTCATGTCGTCGGGAGGCGGGCGGATCTTGTCGCCGATCCCCATCACGTTGAACATGGCCGTCGTGGTCGACCCCGCGCCGTGGTACGCCTTCAGCTCCAGGCCCGCACGCTCGTGCGCCACCGTGAGCTTTTCGACGAGGTCGGCGAGGTTGCGGCACTCGTCGAAGCAGTAGTCGGTCACGTCGTTCATGTGCAGCTTGTCGAACTCGCCGCGCTTCTCCTTCATGAGCGCGATCCGGGCGCGCTCCTCTTCGGAGCCGATCCGCCAATCTTCGAGCGCGCCGACGAACTTCTGCTGGAAGAACTTGAACACGTCCCAGATCGTCCGCCGCTTCGCGCCGCGCTTGATCGTGAACTTCGAGCCCATGTAGTTGAGCTTGTACGTCCACCCGTTCGTGCGGAACGCGACCGGGAACGGCGGGCGCGGCGTGCCGTCCGGCGCGGGCGGGCGCTTTCGCACCTCGGGGCGCATGAGACGCGCCATCTGCCTCGCGTTGAGATCCGCGAGCATCATCGTCATGTCGTACTGCATCGAGAACATGAAGAGCCTCGCGTGGTCGGGGATCTCCTCGAAGAGGAACTCCAGGCACTCCTCGGTGGAGAGACCCTTGTCGTTCTCGACGTAGGACGCGTGGTCGCCGTCCTTGTCCGAGTACGCGAGGAGCACGTAGCGGTGGAAGCCGCGCGTCTCGGCGCGCTCTTCTTTTCGACGCATCGCGAGGCGGAGCTGCGTCCAGAACCACGCGAGCTGCGCGCTCGTCGGACGCTTCTTCATGGCGAGGAGATCGGGGAGATCGTCCGGGATTGGATCGTCCTTCCCCTCGCCGTCGAGGCCCGCGAAGAAAGGTTGACTTTTCACGGATAATGATCGTCGTTTCGACGTCCGATGCAGCCAGTAGAATTTCCTCCGGACTGATAGAACTTGCATTCCATTCCGGGAGCAGGAATCACGCCGCAAACGTCGCAGTAACGTTTCTCTCGAAGTGGGAGTGGTGTTTCGTATGCGTCGTGCTCACACTCACACCCGCATCCGAGTTCGTATCCGCACCACGGACAATAAAGCGGTTCATCACTCATGCGACCTTCCTCCTCGGTCCGTACACGTGTCTGTCCTGCGCCTCCGCGTCGCCGCATCGCCCCGAGCCCTCGCGATGCGGGAAGTGGTATGCGGCGCAGAGGCACGGCTTCTTCCTCTTCCAGCGGCAGAGGGGACGACCGCGACGGCATCCTTTCTGATGCTTGTGCGCGGCCGATCCCCAACACCGCTCCGGCTTCATCCGGTTTGTTCCTTCACACGACGACGCAGTACCGCGAGTTCGCGATGCGCCATGAATTCTTCCGATTCGCACAACGAGAAAGTTTGCTCGATCTTCTCGACAATCGAACAGACACGTGTGGCAACCTTCCACACGTCGATATCATCGTTTTCGTCGTCGATTGCATGAAACGCCGTGAGAACAATGCAGTTCGCAACTTCAATCAGTTCATCTTCCGAAAACTCAATACATCGCATGCTTCCTCCTCTATCCTCGTAACAACGCGTCGACGCGCTTCGCGAACGCGAGCGCCGCCGCGCGCTGCTCGTTCAGCTCGGGGGAACCGAGCGCGAGCGAGAGGAGCTTCTCGGCGACGCGGTCGAGGACGACCTTGCGCGGTCCCTCGTTTCGATCGGGGAGGCGCTTCACCATAGCCGGCTCGCATCGCTCACGCTCGTCGCGGAGGCGCTCGACCTCGCCGTCATAGTGGTACGACGCCTCGCTCACGTCGTCGGACGCCTTGTAGACAACGGCCCTTCGATCGTGGGAGTACGGGAGCGTCGAGACGGAGACCAGCGACCCGAGGACGCCCACCGCGACGCGCCACGCGACCATGGGACCACGCGGGAGGAGATCCTGGAGGAGCGTCGAGACGAGCGCGTCGATCTCCGCTTGGGAGAGATCGCTCATTCGCCATTATCCCGGAGAGCGTTCTCTCCCGCGATACACGTGCAAGGCGGAACATCACCGAACAGTGCAACGTAGTTCGCAAAGGCAGCGCTCCCCCAATCGTCATCATCGAACCACTTGCATCCAGGTTCGTGCTTGACGTTTCGCAAGATCTCTGCCTCCTGGTCTGTATGGCTCACTTCTTCTTCTCCTTCGGTCGGGACTTCCTCTCCTTCGTGACGGCTTGCGCGTACTCGACGGCCATCCCTTCAAGGAACGCTCCGCGCTCGGCCGCTCGCTGCGTGCCGAGTCCGTCCGCGAGACACGCGGCAACGTAAAGCTCCGCCGCGCGTTTGAGCGCACGCGACGCTTCGAGTAGTTCGTCCACTTCCGCGTAGCCCCTCATCGGAGAACTTCCTTCAATTCGGCGGTCCACGAGGAGACCTGCTCGACAGTCGGCTTCTGGTAAAGCGCGGTGTTGAGGGCGCAGCGCACGATCTCGCCACGCGGAACAACCATCGCCGTCTGCTCCCTCGTGTCCGCGTATTGGAGCTGGATCGCAACAGCCTGACGCGAACCGAACGAGAGCGTGTGGATCTCATCCGTGAGAGGCATGGAGAAAGACTCGCCCGCCTTCGTCGTCTCACGGACGATTTCCTTCAACCCACACGTCGCGATCGAGACGGGTCTCCTCTTCTCGGCGTCGTACGCGTAGAGATCGTGCGTACGTCCCTCCACGATCGCGAAGCGGTGGTTTCGAATCGTGCCGAAGACGGTCATATGCTCGAACGCGTAGCGGTGGTTGTGCGGCCACACGATCCAGTCGACGTCACCGCCCGGCTGACACTTCCGGTCCTCGCGGAAGAAGTACGCCTTGACGGTGAGCACGTCGGTTCGAAGGAGGCAGAGATAATCGAGCCCCACCGCGTGGTAGTTCTCGAACGAAAAACGCGCTGCCTCGACCGGGTTCAGCGTCGAGACGAGCTGCTTTGCGAGACTAATCGGGTACATCGTCATGCTGCTTTCCCTCCGACGAACGGCAGGTACCCGAACGCGGCGCTGTACGCCTCGTGCGGCGTGACGCCCATCTCCAGCGCGATCAGGATGTAGTCCTGGTCGAGCGTGCCTGCCTCGTACGCCTCGCGCGCCCGCTTCACGAGTTCTTCGTCACGCTCCTTCACGCTGCCCGGGAACTTGTGGAGCGCGGGGACCTTCTGCATCCCCTCCTCGGAGAGCCTCGGGAACTCCACCTTCTTGAAGCGCGGCGAACGCGAGGCGGCGCTCGCGACGGAACGCGCGAACGGGACTACTTTTTGAGGTACGGCGGGCGCGCTCCGCGCAGCCTTGCGGCGACGCTTCGCGGGCGGTTTCTTCTTTCCTGGCTTGCGTCCTACTTTCTTCGTTCGCTTGGACTCAGTTCGCCGACGAGTTCCACGAGGTGCTCCTCGGCTTTTTTTACGAACTCTCCGAGTTCCGGTTCGCTTCTTCTTTCGAGAAGCGCGATTCGATTCGCGCCGAGCAGCGCGTCGACGAACGCCTTTTGGTGCTCGACGCTTCGCACTCGCTGCGCGCTTGTTTTTCTTCTCACGCTTCGCCTTCTTCCAACGTCGCTTCTTCTTTTTCTTGGGCAGCGACACGGTAGTAACCTTTCGGTAAGGGGATCAGTCGATCAGTTCGAACATCGCCTTCTTGGGAGTCGTGCGGAGCGCGTACGTCCGCATCCTCGGCTCACGCTCCGCTTCGAGGCGCGTCCTCTCGCGCGAGTAGAGCGGTTCGAGGCCAAGGTAGCCGCGAAGCGCGTCGACGAATCGGCGGTTCTGCGGGTTCACCTCGGACAGCCAGCGCTTGAGCGCCTCGTCCTCCGCCGACGATCCGACGAAGGGGTGCATGTCCGCGTCGTGGTGACGGCGACGCTCGCCGCACACCCAGCAGAACCCCCGCGACTCAAACCGCATCGTAGGGCTCTCGGTCGGAAACAAGCTTTCCGTCGTAGTGCTTCCAGCCCCACGGGTTCACGGCGCGCGGCACGAGCACGCGCTTCACGCTCGGGCGGAGGAGTTCGAGGAGCGAGGGCACTCTCGGAGACACGGGATCCGGGGCGACTGCCACTCCGTCGTGTTCGCTATCGCGTAGAGCACCCACGTCCTCGTCCTCTTCTTCTGCGCCCGCATCCGGACGCCGCACACCCTGCACTCTGCGAATCCGCGAACGGGCACGAGCGCGTAGTCGAACTCGTGCCACGTCGCGGGAGAAAAAACCCCCCTAGAAGGGGATGTCGTCGTCGGACAAGCCGTGCTCGACGATGCGGTCGGCTTCCCCGGCCCAATCGCGCTCTTCAGCGGCGGGCTTCGCGGCGGTCGTCGTTCTTCCGTCCGTTTTTTCGGTCGGTGTCCTTCTCGTCGCTTTTGGATCCACCGCCGAGCAGCTCCAGCTCGTTCACGCGGACGTCGAGCGAGTAGCGCGCCTCGCCCTTGTGCTCGTACTCGCGCGTCGAGAGCGTGCCCGAGACGAGCACCTGCTTTCCCTTCTCCAGGAACTTCACCACCTTCTCGGCGCGGCTCCCCCACATGGCGCACTGGACCCACTCGGGATCCGCGTCCTTGTCGAAGGCCGTCTTCACCGCGACCCGGAAATTCACGACGGGCGTACCCTCCACGTCGTTCATCTCCGCGTCCGCGCCCAGGTTTCCCACGAAAGTCACGTTCAACATGTCGTCTTCTCCAACGTTACCTGAATCAGGCGGCACCCTGCGTGACGCGCGATCAGGGAAGACGACTATCTACTGAACGACTACGGATGAGCAAGTATATTCTTTTTCGTCTACCTTCCTTTGCCAAGTGTCACGAGATAGCAACCTCATGTCTTCTTCCCTCGGTTGTAGATCCAGTCGAGGATCGGCTTCAGTTCGTCCTTCTTCTCACGGAGGACGCGCGCGACCTCGCGCCGTCCCTTCACGTCGTCGTCCGCCTCCCAGATCCACTCGACGGGCGGCGAGAAGAAGAGCACGTCGATCTTCTGCTCGATGCGCATGACGCCGCGCTCGACTTGATCCTTCCAGTTCATGAGAGGTCTCGGGTTCGCGATCAGCTGGTCGAAGTCCTCGATCGACGGCACGCAGAGCGACGTCTGCGTGTCGAGGTAAAGTTCTGCCGGTTTGACTCCGCTCGCGAGCACACCCACCGCCTTCAGTTTCGCCACGAAAGCCCGCTGCGCCTTGTCTCGAATCGTCGAGAAGGAGATCGACATGCCTCCCTTCAGCTGGACCGCTTGCTTCTTGTCCCCTGCTGACCATCCCGACCACGAGCGCATCCCGAGGAGGAGTGCCTGCCGGAAAGACGATCCGCTCGCGACGTGCCACGCACGCGTCCACGCCTCCTTCGAACGGATCGCGAGGTGCGCGCGGTGGTAGAACGCGAGGCGCGTCGCGAGCTTCTGCCGCGCGAGCTTCGCCATCGTGAAGAGCGCATGGAACTCCTCGGCAGACAAAATCTCATAGTCAACCGACGAGCGGTGAAACTGACGCTGCTTCTTGAACTCCTCCTCGTGCTCGATCAGCTTGGGAGCCTCCTTCTCGAACTCGGCGTACGTCTTCTTCTGCTTCTTCGGACCAATGTAGCTCACGGGCTGCGTCATAGCGTCACGTCCTCCCCGAGCACCCACTCCAGCGCGCAGAGCACGCCTTCGTTGAACTCGTCCGAGGCTTTCTCCTTACGCTCGGCCAGCTTCTTCTTCACCTCGCGCACCGGGCGGAGGTGATGCCGCTCGCGCCACGCCGGCTCGGGGAGGCGCACAACCCCCGTGGCCTCCTGGAACATCGTCCGCCACACCCGGAGCTGCGCGCTCGTCGGTGCGGGGATGTTGCGCGTGGCCGGATCACCACCGCGCTTGCCCGGTCCCGTCGTCCCGCGCGCGACGTCCGCAAGGAAGTTCCACGCAGGCTCGTGCTCGGGACGCTCGATCGCGCGCCAAAGGTTCACGACGTCGGGCGAGAGGCGTCGGAACGTCGACATGCGCTTGTCAAGCGTCGCGAGTGACATCCCCGCTGCGGCTGCCACCTTGTCACGGGGCAGACCTTGCTTCAGCAGCATGTCGATCCGCGCGTAGACGTCGACCTGCCTCATGTCCTCCTTCTGCGCGTTCTCGGCGAGGTTCGCGAGGCAGGCCTCCTCGTCGGTCATATCGACCACGTGGATCGGAACGGGGAAGGAGTCGTTCACCGTCCGGAGGTGCGCGCCGATGATGAGACCGTTCCCGATCTCACCCTCGCTCGCGCGCGTGAGGGCGCTCCGGTTCTCCTTCCTCAGGAGTTCGAGCGCGGCGTGTCGACGGTGGCCGAAGACGACCTCGTACTGCTCGACCTTCTTCACTTCCGCGCCCTCTAAGATCCAGGGGGGAATGACGCGCACGGTGATCGGTTCGAGGACGCCGCGCTCCGAGACGTCCGCCGCGAGCTTGGGGATCTCGGGCAGGACGCCCCGGACGTTGAAGCCCTCGCGGACGACGATCGAGCGGAGCGGGGCGTACGTCGTCATCGCGCGTCCTTCCCTCGTAGAGACATGTACGCTTGACAGTCAACGTCTGTCTCATCCGAAAGGTTGTTCATCGCTCGCTCAACGACCGCATCAGCTATTTTCAGAGCGTCCCTGAAGTATTGTTGTTGGCGTGGGAGGGTCTTCTCCTCCTGGGTTTGCATCTCAAGAAGAACTATCACGAGCGACTTATAAGGTACGACCACCGTCTCGCTCGGCGTCTGCGCCAAGACAAGCTGAGAGAGTACGCTCGACGCAATCTTCGCGTTCAGGTTCATCGACGACCGCCCTTCTTCCTCGCACGCTTGGGAGCGCGCTTCTTCCTCGGCTCCTCCGGCTCGAACGCATCGCGGACGCCCATCTTGAGGGCGCGCATCCCGCGCTCGGGCGCGTCGGCGAGGCGCTTTCGCTCCGCCATCGGCACCTTGTCCGCGTACGCGGAGATCATCTTCCGAATCAGCTGACCCGCCGTGATGTCCTCCCGCGTCGCCATGTTCGAGACCATGTTGAGCTGCGCCTCCGTCACGCGGGCACGCAGCGTGTGGGTGTAGACCCGTTCCCTCTCGACCTCGCTCATTCTGCTGCCTCCGGTTCGACGAGCTTGAACGCGGACATGCCGCCTTTCGGGTAGCGCGCCGCGATGTCCGCCGATGACGGCGTGTACGGGATCTCCCGCTTGCGTCGGAGCGCGGCCATCATGCCGTAACCCTCGATGCTGTCCGAGTAGACGTTCTTCACCTTCTCGTCGGCGAGAAACGACGTGAAGCACTTGAGCGTCGCCATCGCCGCGTCCCACGGCTTGAGACCGTGGCCTTTGTTCCTCTGGAGCCAGTTCCGGAGCGCGAAGGCCGGATCGCCGCGCTGAATCATCTCGCCAAAGATCACCTGCTCGGCGAAGTGCACGGTCTTCATCTTCGCGACCGGAAACGTCCATGCGAGCGCGCCCGCGAGACCCGCCGAGGCCAGCCGCTCGAACTTCTCGATCTTCTCGTCGAACGTCCTGAACGCGTCGGCGTTCCGCTCGGCGACCTCCTGGATAAACCCGACCGAGGGGATCTTTACGCGGTAGCCGAGTTCGAGCGATCCGCAGCACGTGATCGCGCCGACGCGGCGAGTCGTCACCCCGACGAGGAAGGCGAGCGATCGGGGGCGCGCTCGGTCGATCGGATCGTCAAGCGTCGCCTCGTCGTTCCAGCAAACGAGCATGGGGACGGACTTGCCGAACGCGACGACCGCCGCGAGCCGGTGTTGACCATCGATCAGGCGTTCGCGCTTATCGAAGGCGATCCCCTGATGCGTCAGCGTCCAGCGTCCCTGGCGCATGTCGTCCGCGTACGAGTCCACGCGGTCCTGCTCGATCTTCCTGTTCGACTCGTGGTTTCGCGCGAGCCACGCACGCGCCTGGTCCGGAGTCACCTGCATCACTTTGGTTTTCATCGCAACGTTCCTACCTTTCAGTGTCACACCATAGCATCCTCGACTCAACGTATCAAGACTTGTCCGTAACCCGTGTGTAGCTGCGCAACGGGCCGATCGTGGCGAACGAGTAGAGCGCCCGCTTCATGTTCGGAGTAGCCCGGTACTCGTGCTCGATGTAGACGACCTCGCACGTGTCCGGGTCGACGTGCTGACGGATCAAGATCTGCCCACGCTGGTCGCCCCTCACGTTACATGGGTTGATCGCGAACTCGATCACGATGAGCCGCTTCACGGCTTACTCACAGCTGGCATGAGCACGTCGAGTAGCGCTTTGAACTCCGTGTCCGTGAGTGAACCCTGGTAATCGATGATGAGACCCTTCGGACTCACGATCGTCGCCTTCACGCACGCACCCTTGTACTGCTTGTACCAGACCGGCGAGCGCTTCCGCGTAGGACGTGGCAACTTCTCGTCGTCTCTCACGTCCCACCGTCCGCGCAGGGGTTTTCGACGAGGTGACTCGCGCAGCCGCCCGTGCCCGGACAGTAGCGGCCGGTGCACGTGTCTTCGTAGAGGTCACCGCCGTCGCCATACGGCATGCACTTCCAGCCGCAGGGTTCCGCGTCAGGAGACGCCTCCGGAGTAGCATCCTCGGGGGCTTGCGCGTCGGCGACATCTCCCGATGCGTCGGTCTGGGGGGCGGGCGGTTCGCGGTCGAGGGTTCCGCCGCAGGCGAGGAGCATCATGCACGCGCCGGCCATGAACGCGATGAGAGCTTTCCGACCGGAGCGGGAGAGCTTGCGACTCTTCACGACCTGGGCGCAGCCTTCACCGCAGAACACACACGGCTCGCAGTCGTCCTCGACGTAGCCCTCCTGCGTCGGTTCGACGTGTTCGCATTCGCTGCACCACCACACGAGTGTGGGGATGATGCCCGTGTCGACGCTCTTTCGTTTCTTCGCCATCGTCCTACCCTTCCTTCTTCTCGACACGCGGGTCCTCGATCACGTGGAAGAGTCCGAGCGCTTCGAGTTCGCGCCGCATGCACATCTGACCGTCCTTGAACCCGTCGACGAGCGTCTCGCGCGTCTTCTTCGGGAGTGCCCTACCGAGCGCGAGGAGCTGCTCCTCGTACGCCTTCACGTTGCGATCGAAGATCGCGTTCAGAATCTCTTTTGTCGTCGGTGTGCTCATCGTCCTACCCTTCCTTCTTCGTCCCGTCCCGGAGGAGCATCCCGAGCGCGCTCCTCAGTCCTTCGAGTCGTCCCTCGTTCCACTCTTGCGCGACCACGATTCCGTCGTCCGTAAGCGGCATGCTTCGAGTCGCTGCGATCACTGCGCGGAGCTGCTCGACGACCCCGGAGATCGACGTCTGGCGCTCGGAGAGCACCATGCTCGCCGCGCAGTGCGTGCAGACCCTCGCGACGTTGGCGCACCCCGGCGTCATACAGTGGTCCGCCGACACCTTCACGATGATGCGCTCCGCCTTGCCGGAGCACCCGAGGCAGACGAGCTTCCGGATCAACCTCCCGTCACGCGTCGGCACGTAGCAGCGCTTCCCCTTGAGGAAGCCGCGACCGCACACCGGGCAGTCCTTCGTCTTCGTGCGGGCGGTCACTTCGCACCGTCCTTCCGGAGAAGTCCTTGTCCGCACATCCACCCCACAACGTACGACTCCGAACGCACCTCCCAGTAGTGTAAGGTCCAGCCTTTTGGCAAGTTGTTGGCTAGAAAACGGATGTCATCTTCGCCGTCGACCGCCGCAACGGGTTTGCCCAAACCGTCGCGAAGCAGGTACACGCCCCCGGTCATGACTTCACGTTGCCGCGACGCTCGTCCGCGTAGCCTTGCTCGAACCCGACGACCGCAGCATGATCCAAACCAGCCGACTTCACGAGAGCACCCCGTTGTCCAGCATCGAGTAGTACGCCCCGCCCTCGCCTCCCGCCACGACAACGTGGTCGAGGAGCTGACAGCCGACGATCTTCGCCGCCTCATTGAGGCGCTTCGTGAACGCAAGATCCTCCGCGCTCGGGGTCGGATCGCCGCTCGGGTGGTTGTGCGAGAGGACGAAAGATGCCCCACCCGCCACAAGCGCGCCGCGCAGGACGTCCTGGACCGAGACGTGAAGGCCGCTCATCCCGCCGCGCGCGACCTCGACCACCTTGCGGATCCGGTTACGAGCGTCGAGCGCAAACACGAGGAGAATTTCCTGCGGACGGTCCGCGAGGATGCCGCTCGCAACGCGCGCGACTGCCGGAGCGTGGGGGAGGTGAGAGGACGCGTAGCGCTCGGTGCGCTCGCGAACGAGTCGCAAGCCGTAGACGGGGACGGTCTGGTAAGTCTCGGTATTCATCGTCATATCCTTCCTTCCAACGTTCTGAGAGTTTGACGGATGAGGTTGCTACCTATTCAATCGGGCGCGGATTCCGAACATCGGAACACGCGGAACGTGGCGACGCCCTCGACGCCGTTATGTGCCTGCGCGTGGTCATGGTGGAAGAACCAGACACGTCCCTCGCGAGTCTCGCCCGCATCGGTGAGCGTTGACGGGTGAACGCCACGGAAGAGCGAGCCCGAGAACGACACGTAACCGTCTCCGAGGTAGTAGCCGTAGCCCTCGCCGGACGTCTGGACGCTCTCGCCTTCCCACACGTGGGAGATGCGGCGCTCGATGCCGTCCGCGAAGATCATTTCCGCTTCCCGAAAGTGGCAGGTACAGGAATGCCCTCATCCTTCAATCGGGTTAGGAGTTGCTTGGCCGTTCGAAGGGTGAGTGTGACGAGCACCGTCTTTCGCCCGCGTAAGATCTCATACACCACCCGCTTCCGTTTCCGAATCCGCATTGTCTTGGATCGTTTCAAGAGATCACCTCCAGTTGATATGAGGCCACTTCGCCTCTTTGGCTCGGATATTGTTCGCGACACGGCTTGACCATGCGCGATTGGTTCGCGGATCCGTTGGCGGTCCCGGCATGAACTTCCCCCCATTCATTGCCATCAGTCCCACGATCCAATACTGATTATCCCTGTCCGTCGTTAGCATCTCAGCCCTCCCCACCGCCCACCGTTTCGGATGGGCGGAAAGAAGGGACCGAGATCAGTCCGCGTTTTCCTTGTGCCACTTCTCCAGGGCCGCACGACGGTTGAAACCCACGTAGATGAGGTAATCGCGGGCTTGCGTCTCGGACCACCCGCGCCGTTTCGCATAGCGCGCAACGAGGTCGGCGGAATCGCCCACGACAGTGTTGGTACGGCCCTTGATCCCCTTCGAAGGGTTCGGGCGCGGCCCTTCCTTCTTCGGGGCCGCTTTCTTCGCAGCGCTCTTCTTCGTGCTCTTCTTCTTCGCCTCGGTGCCGGTCTGCTCGGTGGCGAAGTCACCTACCCGGAATCCCGGACGTTCGTCCAAAAGTCGCTGTCTTTCCCGGAGGATCTCGGTGTCGCGTGCGTCGAATTGGGGTCTCATGGTAGTCTTTCCTTGAAGTGGGTTCACTGACCAGGAATCCGGTCGAGATCGTGCAAGAGAACCCCCAGCGGTTCGAGCTTGCGCCCCGCATACGAGTCGCGCCCGTCTTTGCTACCGGCTTTGTACCCCGCGATGAACACGCGAGCGCTGGCGTGAAAGTGCTTGGGGAAGTCGAGCACTCTCCAGACGTCGGAGACGATCTTCTCGTCCTTCACCACCTTCACCTTGCAGCCGAACGCAGCGCGGAGCTGCTCGGCGATCCGCTCCGCATCCTCAGGGGTGAAAGTCTCGTACGCCCATCCGCCTTTGTTCATGAGAATCATCGTCGTTTCCTTTCAGATCAAACCGTGGGGGTTCATGTCGAACGACGTCGTGACCGCATCGCGGACGACGAGCTGGATCTCCGCACCCGGGTTCTCTTCGAGCGCCTTCGTGAAACGCGCCTTGACCTCTTCGACGGTCATCCCCGCCTCGAAGCCGCCACGCATGACGGAACCGTCCGCGTTCAGCCAGTAGACACCGTGCTCGGTGTCGAGGAGCGTCCCGTAATCGTACGTGCGTTTCGTTCCCGGTGCGATGTAGAGCGTGATCATGTTCGTGTCCTTTCAGAGAACGGGGAAGCTCTCGCGGTGGATGCCCGCGACGACGTGGTTTCTCTCGACTTGGTGCGAGCCAGGGAAGGCCGAGACCGAGCGGCAGAATTCGACCGCGTCCGAACGCTTGAAGAAGTGTGCGAGCGATCCACGCTCCCCCATCTCTGCGACTCCCCACACGATCCGAACCTTCGTCGTTCCCATCATCTCTCTCCTTCTTGTCAGACCTCCGAGGTTGCTACCTATTCACTCGCCCGTAGCGTCGACTTTGGCCAGTCCCGACTCGCCGCGAACATAGCGCACGATCAGCTGTCCCGAGAATCCTCCGTCGATGTAGTAAACCGATGCCGCGCCATAGTCTGCAGCGGCTTTCATCGCCATCTCATTCGCTCGACCGAAGTCCCCGAGAAGCGAGGAGGCCCGCGTGTTCTTCACACCCGCAAAGTCCGAAACAACGCGATAGCCTTTGAGGTTTTGCATACCCCTAAGGTAGCAACCTCCCGGGTAAAGTCAACCCCCTACCCCGAAAAAGGTTGCTACCTCAAGGTGGCAACCTCGCCTACCGCCCACACGGTAGGACAAAACGCCCCGTTTTGGGTGTATTCTGCAACAAAAAAAGTACCCACGAAACACGCACAAATACTGGAATTGTTGCGTTTGACGAGGGTAACCGAAAAAACAGATTCCCTGTATGCTACC
>Ga0070741_10010833_pt1 | contig 17060 bp, 14 predicted proteins | sample Coa_R1_4_FD_66440 | JGI IMG/M metagenome (GOLD analysis project Ga0070741, IMG submission 66440) | Surface soil microbial communities from Centralia Pennsylvania, which are recovering from an underground coalmine fire - Coalmine... | ecosystem: Environmental > Terrestrial > Soil > Unclassified ...
TAGACGCCATATTCGCCCCGAGGATGCTCGAAATTCCAGGCCCCACCGAAATAATCTTCGGTGCCGGTGCCACAAATAGTAGGAAAATCTTTGTCGCCATCCAGATAAAACTTGATTTCGCCTTCGCCCCACCAGCCAGTGCTGTTGCTTTGCCAGGCTATATAGGTGCCAACGTAGTGCCCCATACCTTTTACATTGTCCAGCAGCGTATGCACCTCTTTGTAGGGAAGGGGGTTGCTGCGCCGCCACTGCGCATGAAAATAGGCCATATCTTCGGGAACATCGGTGAGCGTATAATCAATCTGGAAGTAGACGACAGCACCCTCTGTAGCTATGTTCTCAAGGGTGAGATGGGCTTTCTGGCGGAATGGCATTTCCCAGTAGGAGTTCATGCCACCGGCCGGGTTGACGGCGATAGGCAATGAGTTGATGTTGCAGCGCTCGCACCAGCCATTAGCGAAGAAGTCGCCGAGGGGACATTCAATCGAGGGATTTTCTTCGCCGTCCCAGTATGCACGCAGGATGAGCCGACGCCAGTTGGCCGGAGAAGTGGTGATCCAGAAATGCTGGATCGCTCCAGGTCCTTGGATATCTGCCAATGTAAAAACGCTCTGTGGAGCGATGATGACAGAGGGAGAGACTTTCCAGCCCATTCCCAGGTCGCGGGCACAACCTGCGCCCGTGCCTTCGGTCGCCATGCCTCCCCGTCCTTTTTCGCCGGTAAAGTTCTCTGCACTGATCGAGCGCGTCTTTGCATGCGAAAGGCGTGAGAGGTTTCCCAGGTTCATTCCCAGGCCGTTGAAGTTGTAGTTATTTGGCATGTTTCTGTTCACTTCTTTCAACTTACATTGGTTTGCGATATCTGGGTTGACGCTTTACGATACGGTAGCCGACGCTTTCATAGAGGTGAACTGATTTGCCTGGGTTTTCGGCAATAGTTACGAGTTCTGCTTGCTGAACTCTGCGCTCTTGAAAGAGTTGGAGGCTGCGTGTCATCAGTGCTCGACCCAAGCCACGCCGACGCCAGGGCTTACGCACTGCTACCCAGGGAGTATGGCCTCCGGCTTTGTCAATCTCGTTGATGACCAGGCCCGCTACCTGATCTCCATCCCAGGCGACGACCCATAGGCTAAGATCTGTCTGGGGCCAGTGAAGCTCTCGCAGAAAGTCCTCATAATTATCGCTGACATGACCATGCCGAGACTCCTGAAAAGCTTCGTTGTTGGCTGTATAAATAGCCAGAAGTTGCTCCGCCTCGACGGGGCGCACTATCAGGCCATCTGGCAAGGATGCAACTTGAATCGGCGTGATGGGAAGCTGGCAAACCATCTCTACCCTGGTAAAAGCCACCTGATATCCTTCGCTCAAGAGCAAGGCACGATTACCGGGTTGAGTCTCATCAGCATTGCCTCCAAAAACAAATGGTCCTGGAGCCTGATGGGTACTTGCAATCTGGCGCAGGCGTTGTTCTTGCCAATGTAAGATTGCCCAACCAATACCTTTGCGCCGCCACTCGGGCACTAGCCAACCAAGATGGAGGTACAGTTGTGTGCCATCTGCCTCCGACCACCAATCAAGCCAGGTGTAGCCAATCATCTTGCTGTCAACTTCAGCGATTAAACAATCCTGAAGTGGATTGCAAGTTGGTTCGGAGATGGTATCTGGTCCAGGCAGCCAGATATTGCCATCGACGGCTTTCACTTGCTGGCGCACAGCCTGCAGCGCTGGTATATCGGCTTCTCCGCGAAAAAGACGGAACGTTAACCCTGTAATGGGGGGAGCATCTGACAGCGAAAGAAAAGTGGATGAAGGGAGAAAAGAATCTGTCTCGCCCATGTATAGCTTCGTTCCTCTCTAGACATAATATGATGTACATTTTACCTCCATTCGTTTTTCAAGGAAAGCAATGGAGGTAAAATGTACATCACATCGTGCTATGCATGCAGGCGCTTTTTGCGGGATGCACATCGGAAGATCAGGAATGGTCCGCTGTGGTTTTTGGGCATATGCCCGCGCAGGTGGGTGCCACTACCCTCGTACTCTTCCGATTCGATGGTGCCAAACTGGTGAAAGCGGGCCACCAGGTCGCCCCGGTCGTAGGGGATGAGCACGTCAAGCTGGACAAATTGTTGGACGAGCGTCTCACTGATACAGCGTAACAGGTCTTCAACGCCACTTCCCTGGAGCGCCGAAACAACTACCGAGGGATACTGTGCTACCAGACTTTGCAGCTGCGGCAAGCAGTCTTCGGGTAGCAGATCGGCTTTGTTGAGCGCAACTACCACTGGCAGTTCTCCAGCTCCGATTTCTTCCAGCACTTGTCCAACAGTCTCGATATGACGATGCACCTGTGGATGGGATGCATCGACTACGTGGACGAGCAGGTCGGCTTCGGATACCTCTTCCAGCGTGGCACGGAAGGCGGCAACGAGAGTGGTTGGCAGGCGTTGTACGAATCCTACGGTGTCGGTCAGGAGCAGTTGCTGGCCGCCCGTCAATTTGACGCGACGAGTCGTTGGATCAAGGGTAGCAAAGAGCTTGTCTTCGGCGATGGTCTGCGCACCGGCAAGGCGGTTGAGCAGCGTTGATTTCCCGGCGTTGGTGTAGCCTACCAGGGCAACGACGGGTGCGCCCGCGTATCTGCGCCGTTCGCGGTGAAGTTGACGCTGATTACGCACCAGTTCCAGTTCTTCACGCAGTTGATCTTTCTGGCGGCGCAGTAAGCGGCGGTCAACTTCAATCTGTTTTTCACCTTCGCCACGCTGGTTTGTACCACCGCCACTACCACCTCGCTGGCGCGAGAGGTGCGACCACTGGCGGGTCAGGCGCGGCAGATCGTACTCGACCTGTGCCAGTTCGACCTGTAAACGGCCTTCTCGGGTACGGGCACGCTGGCCGAAAATGATCAGGATGAGCGCAGTACGGTCGAGTACCTGCACCTGCAGTTCTCTTTCCAGTACGCGATGCTGGCCTGGTTTCAGTTCGAGATCAAAAATGACGGCGTCGCAATCATGAAAGCTGACAAGCCCGGCGATTTCCTCGACCTTTCCTGAGCCCAATAAGGTGCCGGGATGAGGATGGTCCAGACGTTGAATGATGCGATCCATGCTCTTCACGCCTGCCGTCTCGGCCAACTGTGCGAGTTCGTCCAGCGACTCCTCGATGGGCCAATCGGTATCGGGCAGATCTACGCCGACCAGGATCGCACGTTCTGGCGCTTGAGATAACAGGCCGCTGAGGGGCTGCTCTTCAATTTTATCTTTTTTCTGCTCAGGCGTTATGTATTCTGGCAAAGTTTGCTCCTTAATAAAGGGGGTTAATGAAGTTTGACAAATGTATCCGGCGTTACGTTTATGGGTTTGCGTGGCCGATAAATCGGCGATGGGCTCGATAAACCCCCAAAGGGGGCACGGTCGGCCCCTACGGTCACTGCATGACCGTAGCGCAGCGTACGCGTGAGCCAGAAATGTATCTTCTCTAGAAGGTGGAGGACAGTTTCTCCAGTGTGAATAGAATTGGTAATTGCCGGGAAGTGGTAGTCTCACCAACGAGAAGAGTCTTCTTCAGTGCGTACACTGCACGCATAGTCACCGGATATGCCATTTCAGCACACAAAAACAAAGTGGGCATGGCATATGGAATGTGGGATACATGACTATACGTTTGGGTGTATGTTAGTTGAAGATTATCACTTTCGTTGGTTCTCCTGTGGGGTAAAATTTAATACTATACAATTTTACACGATTTTTGGTAAAAAGTCAATGGGAGCAGAGAGCGAGAAATGCTGTTTTCTCAACAAACGCGCTTTCAGCGCGTTTGTTGAGAAAACAGCATTTCTCGCGTTATGCTTTTGCTTCCATTTCAACGATGGTTTTTTTGGCGGGCTTTCTGTAGCGAGTGAGGAGGCGACGCACGGGGTGGGGCTTGATGGTCCACATGCTCAGGAGGAAGAGGATGACGGTTACTACCAGGCAGATGACGATGTAGGCTCCCCAGAGCGCAAAGTGCAGGTTGCCAATTGTGATGGGCGGCAGCGTGCCTGCACTGCCCAAGCCGTAGCCTAGCCCGTAACCCATGCCAAACAGGTAGGGGAATAGCCCACCAGAAGGGGGCGATGTGTTGATCAGCGCCACAATGGGATTCCAGGTAAACATCAAGAGCATCTGGTTGGGATGGACAGAAAAGTACTTGCCGCCGCCAGAGGCCAGCAAGATGAAGGAGACGATCAAGGGCACCATCATCCAGAGCAGGCTCACCATATAGGTAATAGCGGTCGAGATAGAAGGGCGTGAAAAGAGTGTCGAGCAGAACAATCCAAAGGTCCCGATCAAGATAGCGGTCACGACATAGACGGCCAGCGCGTATAAGACCTGGGCCGGGGAGACGCCGCCGAAGAAAAAGACCAGGCTAAAGAGTGGCACCGAGGCTGCAATGAGCAGCAGAGCATTCATTAAACCAGCAAGGAGTTTTCCTGAAACCAGCGAAAATGCAGAAAGCCGCGAACATAAGAGCATATCGTACGTTTGTCGCTCTTTCTCACCATTGACCACCGTTGCGGTAAATGATGGCGTAATGAAGATAATGAGAAAGAGTTGTACCTGCGAGAGCAGGTAATACAGGTTGATACCGGTATCGCTCAGCCCATTATTACTTAGATTGTTATAGCTACTATTACGGCTCAGCGAAAACCAGCCTAATAACCCCATCAAAAGGATATAGACAATAATAACCCAGATGGTTCGTTCACGACGCATACGCAAACGCATTTCCTTGGTAAGTAGAGCTAAAAAGGTCATAATTGACTACTTCCTTTCATCGGTGCCTCCCTACTGCCCGACCCTCCTCAAGCCGAAGGAAGTCAGGCCTGGCTTGAACTTATGACGAGAATAGAATAGGTAAAGCTTGCATACCACGAAAGACGAGACTTTGTGACCATTGCAGGTCTGTTGTGAGCAGTCGCGGCTGCTGGAGACGATGTACTAGCGTATTGAATGCGATCTCCGCCTCGACGCGAGCAAGCGGCGCTCCCAGACAGTAATGTATGCCCTGTCCGAATGCGACGTGTCGGTTCTCCATGCGTCGCAGGTCGAGTTCGTCAGGGTTTGCGAATTGTTCAGGATCATGATTTGCAGCGCCCAGGGAGATTAAAATCTCTTGTCCGCCGATCATCGCTTTGCCAGCGAATTGCAGATCGTCTTTGACGAGACGCGACGTTAACTGGACCGGGCCATCGTAACGCAATAATTCCGCCACAGCGGACGAAATTATTTGTGGATGGCTCTTTAGATCTTCAAGCTGATCAGGGTGCTGGAGCAAGGCCAGCATGCCATTGCCGATCAAGTGAGTGGTTGTCCCATGCCCGGCAGCAAGCAATAAGACACAATTGGCCAGTAATTCTTCTTCAGTGAGTTTATCCCCCTGCTCTTCGGCAGCGATCATGGCCTGCATCAGGTCATCTCTGGGAGCCAGACGACGTTGTGCAATAATCTGACGAAAATAATTGATGAACTCCGCGACATCATACAATGCTTGAACTACTGTTTCTATCGAAAGCTCGAACCCACCAAGCAACCCACCAAAGCTGTGCGTCCATTGAATAAAGCGGTCACGATCTTCTGGCGGTACACCGAGCATATTGGCAATGACAATAGCGGGCAATGGATAGGCAAAATCGTTAACGAGTTCTATTTCCCCCTTTGGCTGAACCGCATCCAGCAGTTCATCCACGATTTGCTGGATGAATGGTCGCATACCATCTATGACGCGCGGCGTGAAAGCTTTGGCTACCAGGCCGCGTAAACGCGTATGATCGGGCGGGTCTAGAAAAAGTATCTGGCGGGTCAGAGCACGGCTGGGAGCGGTGATTGTCTCACGCACCTCTTCGGGGAACCATGCCGGGTCCAACGTAAAGCGTACAGCAGAAAAGCGTGGATCGCGCAAAGCGGTCAGCACATCAGCGTAACTTGTGATTACCCAGCTACGAGCAGCATCATCCCAGCGTATAGGTTCATCGGAGCGTAATTGATGATAAATAGGATATGGATTGGCGATATTTTCTGGACGAAGCACGTCTGTTATGCTTAGTGTAGCTGTGTTATCAGGCACCGGGGTCCTCCTTATTCAGCCCATAGATAGGGTAGCGTTCATAGGATGAAAACCTTGTTTATTTATAGCACATCTCTGCTAATCTTGTCTCCTAATATACCAATTCGTCACGTCAGGTCTCTACAGATGCCTATGAAATTGAGTTGAATCCCCGCTTGCGGCGGGGGCACCAGGGAAGGGAACTACTTTCACCACCTGCCTGCGGCAGGTGGTGAAAGTAGTTCCCTTCCCACAGCATCTACTTGCGGCAGGTGGTGAAAGTGGTTTTCTTCCCTGGACAAACTGTTAGTAATACAACGTCGTGGAGAGAAAAACAGGTACACCTCGTTGCTGTTGTCGTTGTTTAAGGGGACGATCATAAAGATTTCCTCAATCTCCAGAAGCTTATAGCCAGCAGTGGCAAGGCGAACAGGTAGAAGAGCAGCAGGTAATTGAGCAGATTGATATGTAAGAAGTAATAGATGGCGATAAATGCGTAGAACAACATACGGCTGGGACGAACAATGTAAGATGAAGATACATGCAGGATACGATGTAAGACCAGGAATATGACGAGAGCGGTATAGACATAGACAAAGATAATCGCGAGGACAGGATGAATAAGACCTTTCCAGGCCACACCGGCCACACTGAAGGCGACGACGACTTGATCACAGAACATATCGGTGAATGAGCCACGTGCGGTATTTGTTCCCACCAATCTTGCTGCGACGCCGTCGAGGCCATCGCAGATAATAGAAACAATCAGCAGCCAGAAGGCTACGCCAAACCAGAAGGGTGCACAGAGGAAAAAACCCAGGCCGAAGAGCACTGAGCCAAGAGAAAGTACATCGGCATTGATTCCAAGACGTGAGAGCATGAAAGCGATGGGAGCAAGGTATTTCTGGCGTATCTTCTGCCAGGGGCCAAGTACGCGTTCTTCCTCGTCACTATAAATGCTTTCACCAGAAGACATTGGCATTGGTTGCTCCTTTACAGGAGACGGCTGATACTCTCTACAAGGTTTTTCGTCTTCATGTCTCTGCTGGATCATGGTCGCTCCACCTCCCCTGCAACACGCTGAGACAGATTGATCCAATGCTCTCCTTATTATAGGATGGTACCCTATATATATCACGAATTCCCCTGTGTAATCCATCGATGTCTTATAATGTTGGCATATCGGGCAACCCCCCGTCCCCTACCTGAACATTTTGACAAGCAGATAGTTTATCAGAGATAATACGCAAACATAGATAACGACAAAGCTGAACAGTAGAATACATGGTCGAGCAGTTGCAAGCTATCGTGGCTCTGCTGGAGAATCATTGACATTTTCAGATCACTGGGTTCGCGAGATCGCCGCCCCTTGTCGGCGATCTCGCGAACTCCTAACGTGATATAGAGGAGGCACAATAGTTGTGTTCCATACGACCCCTTAACACGACTATGCGCGTTCCAGCAACTCATCGTATTTAGTATCATAGGGCACTACGCGCCCCTCTGGCATGATGAGCATCATGTTGGGCTTGAGGTTACGGACGAATTCAATGTCGTGCGTGACGGCAATGACGGTGCCGTTGTAGTTTCCCAAAGCCTCACCGATGATTTCTTTGGAGATGATGTCGAGGTGCGTGGTTGGCTCGTCGAGCATGAGCAGGTTTGGTCCGGCAAGCACCATTTTTGCCAGCGCCAGGCGCGTCTTCTCACCGCCACTCAAAGTGGCGATCTTTTGGAATACGCGGTCTCCGCTGAATAGGAAGCGTCCGAGTACACCACGCACGCGTTTGGCGTCGTCCGGCACGATCTCGCTGGCTTCGTGCAGAACTGTGTTGTCGTAGTCGAGACCCTCGTTTTCCTGGGCATAGTACCCGATGTGCACACGATCACCTATGGTCACTTTGCCTGCTGTGGATGGCGTGATGGCAAGCAATACACGCAATAGGGTGGTCTTGCCTACTCCGTTGAGCCCAACTACTACGAGACGTTGTCCACGCTCGATCTGGAAGCTGATATTGCGAAAAATTTCTTTGCTGCCGTAGCTTTTTGTAAGATGCTCCGCTTTGATTACCAGTTGCCCGCTGCGCTGGCGTACCGGGAAGTCGATGCTGATGCGTCGGCTGTTCTGTGGCAACTGCGGCTTACTTTCCTCCAGCGCGGCAATGCGCTTATCTACGGCGATGCGTTGCTTCACACGCGTTGCCCCAAAAGAGCGCAATTTCTGAGAGGTCTTGCGCAGACGCTCGATCTCGCGCTCCTGAAGCTTGCGTGTGCGCTCTAGCAAGGCCAGCGCGTCACCTGTGACGGTGAGGTAGTTGGAGTAGGTGCCACGATACTCTTCGACTTTGTGCGTGAACTCGTTGAGGCGCAGCACTTTGTTGATGCTGCGGTCAAGCAGGTCCAGGTCGTGCGAGATGATCAGAAGAGCACCTTTGTAGGTGGCCAGAAATTCCATTAGCCAAGCTGTGGCATCTACGTCCAGAAAGTTCGTTGGCTCGTCGAGCAATAACAGGTCTGGAGACTGAAAAAGAAGGCGGACAAGGGCTAATTTGGTTTTTTGTCCACCGCTGAGCGTGCTGACGGCACGGTCCAGTGTGACGCCACCCAGGTTCAGCCCGGCGATCAGTTCCTCACTACGCGCATCGGCCTCATAATAACCCAGGCGTTCGAGCGTTTCTTGTGACTGCGAGAAGCGTTGGAGTAGCGTGGAAAGGTCAGCGTCGGATGATACTGCCATTTTAGCAGCAAGTTCCTCGTAGCCCTGAATGGCTTTATCGAGACCCGTGCTGCTGAAGATGAAATCGCGCACAGTGCCCCCGGCTGCGACTGGCGTTTCGTGAGCCACATCCTGCGAGAGGTAGCCGAAGCTGCGCGGTCGCATCACCGTACCGCTATCTGACTCCTGCAAGCCTGCAATAATTTTTAGCAGAGAACTTTTACCCGCGCCGTTGACGCCTATTAGTCCCGCTTTCTCCCCCGCTGCCACCGTGAATGAGACATCATCCAGCACCAGACGCGGACCATATGAGAGGTTTATGTGATTGACTTGTAACATAGCTTTTTACTTCCTTATTTAGAGACTGCTGTGAGCTTCCGTATTTACAGCAACGACCAAGAATAGATCAAAGGATGGTGCGCTGAAGCTGGCATGGTGAGACCAGAGCGCGGATGGTGGGCAGTGATTGGGCAAAAGCTCTCGTGCATGGACTGTGGTGGGAAGCTCACGGTGTCGCAGAACAATCAGCAACGCGAAAGCGAGGTGTTATACCCGCTGCCCGGCGACACACGCCATGAAATGAGAGAAAAGGGAGGAAAGGAACTGAGAAGATGTGCAGACACAACTAGATGCTACTCACTCTACGCAAGTGAACACATGCATCAAAAAGCGCCTTTTCCTGCCGCATAAGCCCAGGCGTGGTCGCTTATGCGGCGATGTCAATTGTGAGTAGCAATGCCTTCGTCATGATCTTCCTGCTTCAAAAAATTATGATTCACCGTTGGTTAACTGAGACAAAGGATAACATCCTACGCTAGTGTTGTCAAGGAAAGAGCGCCAACTATCTATGCTTCCGGCTTACATCCCCAGGTAGTTAGGCCAAATATGACACAAGAAAAATCGTCGCTCTGCATCTCGGTCAGCATCGTCTGATACAACTGCTCGTGGGCTGCCTCTTCAACGATACCGGACTTCACAAGATAGGGCTTGAGTAGAAGGCCCGCCATTTCGGTGTCTTTGTACGTGCTAGCATACAGGTCAGAGCCATAGGATGCATCTAAGCAAAAAGCGTGTCTCTGTACTCCCTCGAAGCCTGCGTCATGCAAAAGCTTTCTTAAGATATGTGCCAGACCCATCGAGTGGCCATTGACTGAAAAGGTGCGCTTTTGAAGGGCAAACGCTTGATAAAGGTGGTCACCAATCTGTTGCATGGCTAGACTATTTGATACGCTATATTCGGTTTCTGTGAAACGCAGTATGCCGCCCGGCCTGAGAATCCTTTTGCACTCGGCGATGAGGACAGGCCAGGATGCTTGATCCATAAAGCCGCAGATAAAGCGCGCATTGATCAGATCGAACGATGCATCAGGGAACTCCAGGGGTTTGCGCACATCCATGACCTCAAAGGAGACGTTCTGAAGACCTCGTACTCGTGCCTGAGCAATGGCATAACGGATCATCGTTTCGTTAATATCAATGCCTACTACCTCGATATCGGGATGCTGAAAAGCTACCTCCAACGCCCATCCGCCCGGGCCACAGGCAAGATCAAGCAACTCGCTGACCTGTGAGAGATCAGATTGCTCGGGCAAGAGCCCACCCATCGCGCGCGTAAATAACTGGTCTTGCTCGATGAGTCGGCTTGTTTCAGCGCCCACCTCTATATCGATGACGTACTTGTTCTCCGAGGATGCTAAAGGATCGGTCGATGACATATTGCAGCTCTCCCTTCCTTGTGCCAGTATCTTTAAAAATAGGCATTTGTTCCAGATACTTAGCATATCCGCTGGCAGCAAAAATAGTGTATACGCATGAGCATAACTTACTATTTAGGGAGTGTCAAGAACGTTGCATATCATATTTATTAAATGGACATATTTAGGAGCAGAACCAATCATCCTCAAGGGATGGCGCTAGCGCGGATCGCGTAGCGCCATCCCTTGAGGATGATTGGTTCTGACTTGCAATATCTAAGAAATGAGTTACAATGGAGCAAAGTGTATCATTAGAAAGGTCTCGCATGGAGAAGAAATTACTAAAAGAGAGCTTTGATCGCATTATGGCACAAAAGGAGGAGTTTGCTGCTACTTTTTATCAACGCCTCCTGGAAAATTATCCTTATCTGCAATCTTTTTTTGAGCATGTTGATATACAGCGCCAACAGTCTTCTTTGATAGCGACACTAGCAGTTCTTGTGAAGGATAACGGGCACGAAGAAGATCTCAAGCCCATTTTTCGCCGGTTAGGATACCTGCATCATAAGCGCACTATTCGGGCTGAACACTATCCTGCCTTTGGCAATACGCTGATGGAGACGATGGCACAGTTCGATCCAGAGTGGACTCCCGCTCATAGGGAGGCGTGGGCAGCAGCTCTCGATGCCTGGTGCGCGGCATGATGGAGAGCTACGAGCCTTCGGCAACGCTCTATAGGGTGCAGGTGAGCGGCATCAGGACACGTAGAACGACTCCATCAGCTTCCTCTCATGCTTGAGCAATTTACCCGTGCCACTGACGCGTGAATTGCTGGGTCAGATTGAGATATTGCATGTCGTAGGTGGTACCGGGTTCGATCATGGCCCCCTCGAACCATTCGTTGAAGGAGGTAATGGTGATCCATTCGGGCTTGCTCGCCATGGCCGCGTTCCAGCTGGTGGTATAGGTGGCACCATTGTTGCGAGGCACAATATAGGTACCGGTGCGTCCAGGAACACGGGTGTCGTCATAGCCGGGCAAGACGCCTGCCGCCCAGATTTTGCTGGTGCCATGCGCACCATTATAGGCGTCAATTTTGGCTCGGAACCCCTGATCGACAGCAGGCATGTCGTTGTTCTGGATACCCCAGTAGCCAGCACTGAAGAGGTGTATGCCATCGAAGACACTCAGCAGGTCTGTGCTCACCCCCTCGGCTGACCAGATCGTCTGATTGTTGGGATCGACCTGGCTGCGGATGGAGGCCCATTGCGCCAGCGTGCGCCCGTTGCCCAGCGGGTCCCAGAAGAAGAAGACCGGTTTGCCCTGCCAGTGGAAGAAGTAGGGACTGCTACTATAGTTGGAGATCAGATAGTGCAGGCCAGTAATGATATTATCGGTGCCGCTCAGGCCACCGGCATCACATTCAAAATAGATGCTTGAGGCAAAGTGATAGTGCGTCTTGCTATCCAGGGAAGCGGAGTGTGCCAGAAGTTTAACGAAGTTTTTATCGGTCTGGTCGCCGGGTCCCCACCAGGAACTAATGAAGCCCGTAATGCCTGCGTTAGCTGCCCAGTTGACCTGGCGGTCAATCGTCGCGTCGTCGGCAGAATCGTATTTGATCGTAGGTACATCCCACATTTTGGTCGGATCCCAGCTCGAAGTGTTGTACCACATATAGTAGAAGGCCAGCACCGGGCGACCACTGCCAGCGGAAGCGGGCTGAGTATTGGGCTGATTCTTTGGCTGAGGCGTCGGGATCGGTGTCGCAGTTGGCGTTGGCGTTTCTTGCTGACTCTGAATGAGCACTGTCCTGGGCGTCGGAGTTGGCGGTGGTGTTGGGACCTGCTCCATAGGCTCATCTGCTCTCCCCCCATTTCCGCAGGCAGAAAGACAGAGCAACAGGCAGATACAACATACGATAATACCTGTTCTTCCGTAGTTCTTTTCAGGATATATTCTCATAAATCCCCTTTTTATATACATCCCAGACGTTTTGTTTCTTTCCGTTGACGCGATGAGCAGTAGTTATTTTTGCGAAGCAAATACGTATAATTATGCACTTAAAAACATATACGTTTCAGACCACGTTTCGTTCAATCCCCATAGGACTTTTAGGCAACCATCCATAGGGCATCCCAAATTTTTCGAGCCTCTATTCAGTCCTGCTGAATAGAGGCTCGAAAAATTTGGGATGCCCTATGGATGGTTGCCTAACTCAATACTGGTCGTCCTGACGTAAGGGACACGGTGTGCTACAGTATTCTTATCTATATACTATCCCGTAATGGTTGTTGGGGAATTCTCTAGATGCTGGCTCCTCTGTTCTGGTGCCGCCAGGTCCATGTGTCGTATTCGTAGAATCAGGAAAAGTGCTGCAATTGCCCATAGAGCAAAGACGAGGAGCGTCCATAATGAACTACTCGTCAGACTCTGCACGCCAAATGTCGTGAAATCTAGAACGAAGTGTGCGAAGATGGCTAAGGGATAGAATAGCCATGAACGACGGTAAGCGAGCACGGTGAGAGATGCCAATCCCAGGTGAGTGGTGATCGCCAGGACGCGGCTGAAGCCAAGGAGAATGAATGTCCACCAGGGTGCATTCACGATGTCCGCTACACTGATGCGCGATACTTTCGATGTCTGGGGCATCAGTAAGGCAGTCGACAAGGTAAATGCAGCGCCGATGGCAAAAATGATGGATTCTGTGCCGCCATGACCAGCACCAGCCATCAAGGCACCATTCATCGTGCGATTGGCTCGCATGATTGATCCTGCTCGGAAGCTCAAGTAGCGCATCGTTTCTTCACAAAGGGCATAGGTGAGCGTCACGAGCGCCAGTTGAAGCCACGGGATCTTCCCGAACAGAGAATACCAGGCAAACACCAATGGCAATTGCACCACCAGATTAATCAGGTAAAAACCGGCAGCGATAAAGAATACGACCCATGAAACATGGAAACGGCGCTTGAAAAAGATAGCCAGCCCGATAGGGAAAAGTATCATCAGCACCATCTGTAGCGTAAACGCAAGCCAATTCACTGTATTCATGTTATGCATCCTTTCCGTTCTCTTGTTCTGATTCTGGTTCAAAGATTTCTTCTACTGACATATGGAAGAGGCGCGATCTTGAAGGCCAGGGCAAGACTGGGAGCATATTTGTCTGTCTCCAGCGCATTGACGGTCTGCCGAGACATGTTCAAGTGTTCTACAAGGTCGGCCTGTGACCAGTTATGCATAGTTCTGAGGACTTTCAATTTGTTGCTCATAATCTGTCACTTCCCTCCTGAATATGAAGCACATATGTGCTAATAAGTACGACGTAGCCATGCAAAGCATGCTTGTTATTGTGACAAGCATATTTGTCATTATGTAAAATTTACTTGTCTTAGTGTAAAGCATAACTGCGATTTTGTCAAGTTTAGTTTACATTTCATCAAGGATCAGGAAGTATTTTATTGCTGTTTTGTATATATTGCACAAATTTGTGCTTTTGTCTTTCATTTTATATGAAATACTAAAGGTTAAAAAAGATAAAAAAGAATGATATAATAATATTTTCATATATTTTACCCAGTAACCAGAAGCAGTTTTTTTTCAACTTGTCTCTATTTTTATCATTTCCTTGCTCTTATACTCAGAAGTGAGTATGGGTTGAGAGACGCAACGCTGTTCTTTCAATCTCAGGCACCGCCAACCAATCGCCTACTACGACTCAACTCCAAACGACGCTGTTCTCCTTGAAATCCCAATGATGGTAATTCTCATCTTCGTCTTCTAGTATCCAGGAACCCTTGGGCTGTATGTCTGTATGTGAAGTGGTTCAGATGGCACAAATAAGGAGTTAAGTTCATGAATGTATCTCTGCTCAGGACAAGTTTTGATCTGATCGCGCCACGCAAAGATGAGTTTGCTGAGGCATTTTATCGACGCTTATTTGAGAAGTATCCAGAGATACGCCAGTTTTTCGCGACAACCGATATGACAACGCAGGCACGTGCGCTTGCGGCAACGCTGGCAGTTGTGGTTGCCGGTGTCGAAAAAGGTGAGGATTTAACTCCGGCTCTCAAAAGTCTTGGTGGGCGTCATAAAACATATGGAGTGCTACCAGAGCACTATCCCATCGTTGGAGAGATCTTGATTGAGACGTTCCAGAACGAACTGGGACCTCAATGGCTTCCTGCTTATCAGGATGCCTGGCTCCAGGCATATGAAATTATTGCAAAAACGATGGCAGACTAAGGGAATGATCGTTGCTGCGAAGACTCACGAATCAACAATTGATGTTGCAGGATAATCTCTTGTCTTGGCACATCTGGCTGGCGCAGGCGTTGCAGTAATCTGTTAGCGGCTGCCCGGCCAAGCTCATAGGCTGGCTGCATGACGGTTGTGATCGAGACCAGATCGGGCACAGCCCAGTGTACCTCGTCAAATCCAACGAGGGCCACATCAGCAGGAACGTTTTTGTTGCGCGCATGCAGGATACGCAGCGTACCAACCGTGAGTCTGTTATTGGCGGTGAGGATTGCCTGCACGGGTGGATCGAGATCCAGCAACTTCTGTGTACAAAGCCGGCTGGTTTCCTCATTGTAGGGGCCATGGTGTTCCAGAGCTGGATCGAGCGGAATATTCGCTTCTTGTAATGCCTGGCGGTATCCCAACAAGCGTTCTTTCGCGGTGGTAGTAGACAAGGGACCAGTGATGATGCCGATTCGACGGTAGCCATTGGCAATCAGGTGTGCCACAGCCTCTTTCGCTGCTGCCACGTTGTCAATGAGTACTGCATCAATGGAGCGGTCACGGACACGCCGGTCAACAGCAACAACAGGTATGTGCCGTGTCTTGAGCAAGTCCAACTCCTGTAACCGCTCCCGCGTAGGCACAATAATGGCTCCTGCGACCGATTCCGTTGCGAGAATCTCAATATATTGCTCTTCCTTGAGCGAATCTTCAGCTGTATTGCACATGATGATCAGATACCCGTTTTGTTGCGCTACCTCCTCTACTCCACGCATGAGATCGATGAAGAACGGATTTTGCATATCGGTCACCAACAGCCCGAGATGCCCGGAGCGACTTCCGGCAAGCGCGCGTGCCGCCCTATTTGGTTGGTACTTGAGACTCGCCATAGCTGCACGCACACGTTCAACCAGTTGTGGATCGACCGTGCTGGCCCCATTGAGCACGCGGGAGACTGTTGCCATTGATACACCTGCGTGCTCCGCCACTTCTTGCATAGTGATCGGCTTTTGACGTTGGGCTCCTTCTGTCGAATCAGGCATAGATCTACTTTACTCCTCCCTATTTTCCTCCGGCGCTCAGAAGCATCGTGGTTCTATTCTACACCGGAAATGAACTCACCAAAAGACGTATATCAAGGTAACGATTGAGGTCCGCGCTGGTCCTGCAGGGCGATCGGACCTCAATCGTTACCTATCAAGGCACATATGCCCGCAAGCTCACTCTCGTAAGATTTAGTGGGGAAGCGCTTTCCCAAACTCATCAGTTTAGGCAGAGACAACCCTCTTGTCGAGTGGGAAGACACGCAAAACAAAAGCATTATATACTAGAACTTATTCAGTATTCAAGAACATTGACAAGTTTATGTATGTCTATCACTTGACAAAGGCACTTATATGATTCTATCATTCGTAATGAGAAAGCGCTTTCCGATTTGAGAATTTCCACAATTCTTGTAGGTTCAACGAAGACCTTATTTACAACGATGATTTTATAAAGCCTGCAACAATAGTGGGCCTATATTCATGGAGGAAAAGGTAATGGAACACCATTACAGGGAAAGTCTGGCGTCGGAGCTTGAGCGCGAGATGCTCAAACAGGGCTATAGCAGGCGCGACTTTGTCAAGCTAGCTGGTGCGCTTGGTCTCTCAGGATTGCTGGCAGCTTGTGGCAATGTCAAACCTCAAACAGACCAGGGACGTGCTGCTGCCGGAACCCCGACATCTCAAGCTACTTCACTGTACTCGATTAACGACGCTAATGGCCTCCAGTGGCCGAAAACTGCCGTGCCAGAGCCCACCTCAAAAGTTCAGATTACTGTCGCCCATGCCTGGGAAGCCGCATTCTGGCCGCGCCAGTTACAATTTGACCAGCTATTTATGAAGCGTCACCCCAATATCACTGTCAACGCTGAGAATACACCGTGGGCTAGCTTCCTCCAGAAATATGTCGCACAGGCGGCTGGAGGAACGCTACCCGATCTGTTGTATTGTCACTTTAGTTGGGCGCAGGTATTTATCAAACAAGGCATACTCGGACAACTTGACGACTATATTTCCAAACAGCCCGACTTCAACCTCGATGACTTCACCAAGCCATCGTTGGGCTTCTACCAGAAAAACGGCCACTACTATGGCATTGCGTATGACTGCGGCCCCCTCGTCCTCTTCTACAACAAAGATTTGTTTGATAAGGCCGGGATGAAATATCCGACAGATAGCTGGACGCTCGATGATCTGAAACAAGCTGCGATCAAGCTCACCAGTGGTGGCGGTGCGACAAAAGTCTTCGGGTTGCAAGACACACCAAGCCCAGGCTCTGCCGACATA
>Ga0070741_10010834_pt1 | contig 17058 bp, 33 predicted proteins | sample Coa_R1_4_FD_66440 | JGI IMG/M metagenome (GOLD analysis project Ga0070741, IMG submission 66440) | Surface soil microbial communities from Centralia Pennsylvania, which are recovering from an underground coalmine fire - Coalmine... | ecosystem: Environmental > Terrestrial > Soil > Unclassified ...
ACCGGAGCGGCCCAACTACTGCTCCGTGCGCGTCACGGCGTACGACGAGAGGCCGCGCAGTGAGCAGCTCGCGAATCGTCCGACGACCCCCAACATGGTCAGCTTCGATTTCTCGTGGGACGGCGACGCCCCCGGCAGCGAGGAGCTGCTCGACGCGGGGATGGCGTGGCTCGCCGAGCGGTTCCCCGGGTTCCGGATCACCGCCCAGATCTCGCGCAACTCGTGGAAGGCGAAGCCCTGATGCCTTCCAGCCAAAGCAGCGGACCGAAGAAGTTCGATTACGCGCGCCTGTCTCACGGAGTGTGGGTGACGGTGGCCGCCGGCGACGTGTCGGTGGGGATCGAGTTCCCGGCCGGCGGCAGCGCCCGCGCGCTGATCTTCGACGAGGCAATGGACCTCAACGAGGTGATCGCGCAGGCCATCTCCATCGCGTGCGAGAACATCGTCGATGACCGACCCGTGGAGGCCGAACGATGACGCCTTCCCACGAAAGCGACGTTGATGTGCTGCTGATCCAGCGCGTGATCTTCGCGCCCGAGATCTCCGACGAGCGCTACCGGCAGATGCGGTCTCGGATGAGCTTGCTCGACCACTGGCGGTTCCGGCGCGCGGGCCGCTTCCTGACAAGGCTCGCCAGAAAGCTGGAGACCGACGCGGATCGGATGCAGCGATGGCACAAGCAAGATCGCTGCTGGCACTGCGGATCACCGGATCACTACAGCGAGGGATGTCCGAACCCGAGGTACGGTCGATGACGCAACCGGAGAAAAGCGACACAATCCCGACGCCGGCCGAGTGGCGGACGATCCTCGAGGCGCGGCCGCTCCCGGGCGACGCCTCGCCGCCGTGGTCGCCGGACGGCGGCGGCTATGAAGGGGCGACCGAGTCGCTCGCGCACGCGTTTCTCGTGCTCGCCGACGAGCGGCCCGAGCTGCTCAAGTTCGGACCCGACGAGGACTCGTGGGCCCGCGCCGACAACCAGAAGCTCTGGGAGGCCGCGAAGGCGCGGTGGCCGGGACTTGACGACTGGCTCGGCGGGATCACTTGGTTCCAGTTCGGCTGGGCTCACAACATCGTCCGCTACGTCGTCGGCGTCGACGCCGTGGGCAACCCGGCCATCGTCGAGGTGGAGGTACCGGACGAATGACGCCTTCGGACACAAGCGACACTGTCGGGATGGATCTCAACGAGACGATCACCCGCGAGGCGCTACAAGAGGCCGGGATCGCCTACCACACACTGGCGGCCGGCCTGCGTCGCGCCGGTATAGACACCTGGGACGAGCTCACCCGCGCTGGGCGTGGCCTCGTCCTCAGTCTGCCCGGGGTTGGCCCGGACACGGTGGCCAAGATCGAGAGGTTCCTGGGGCACCCGCTCGCCGATGACGACTCGGGCTGGACCGAGGTTGATCGCGCCCGGCGTGAGCGGCGCAACGATGAGTACAACGCGTGGCTTGAGGGCGCCGGGCCGAAACCGGGCTGGTCTCGCCTGGATCCGTGAATAGCGGTGCTTTGGCGAGGAAGCGCCGGGATATAGCGCCCTGGCCGGGGCGGGGTGCAAAAGCGTCGCTATTTGGTGGTGGCGAGGGCTCTGAGATCGGGTGCCTCGTCGCCGCCTTTCGCGAACGCGTCGAGCGCTCGGCGGGCGAGTTTGGTGGCGTCTTGGAGGCTGGTGACGACGTAGCAGTCGCGGGCGCTGACGGGCCGGGCGGAGGGCGGGAATCCGATCGCGGGCGGGCCGGTCCAGTCGGCGGTCACTTCGAAGAGGTAGTCGTGGGGGAGGCTCGTCTGGCGGCCGTGGTTGGTGCGGATCGAGTGCACGCGGATGGTGGTCTTCCACGGGGCGACGGGTCCGAGCTCCAGCTCGAGTTTGCGTTCGTTCTCGCCGGCGAAGGGGATGGTGTCTGGCTGGCGTGTCATGTGTGCTCCTCGATCAGGCGGTAGAGGGCGATCGTTGCGTCGATTTCGCTGCCGCCGAGGTAGACGGCGACGTGGTGGCCGGGGGGGACCCAGTACCAGCCTTCGGCGGGGAACTCGGTCTGTTGGCCGGGCGGGATCGGCCGGCGGACGTAGAACGGCCGTTTGCCGCCGACGAGCTCGGCGAGCGTCCCGAGCCTACGTGTCGCTCGTCCGGCCGACATAGGCGCGTAGGGCGGTGAAGCTGAGCTCGGTCTGGGCGTCGAGCTGGCCGCGGGTGTACCCGGAGCGCCAGATCAGCCAGAGCAGGTAGAGACCGGCGACCGCGCGCGCCGCTGCTTGGCGTTGCGCTTCCTCGACCCTCATCCGGTCGATTCTGCCGCAACGGGCTCGTTTTCCGGAGAGGGTCCGGTGTTCTCGGGCTCCGGAGCCCGGTGTTTGGAGGGGTCGATACCGATCGCGAGACCTCGGAGCTTCTCCGGCGGCAGCGCGGGCCGGATGACGGTCGCGCGGTTCACACGGTCGGTCCAGACGTAGGCGTATTCGCTGTTGGCGTGCGCCTGGTCCAGGGCGCGCTCGAGCTCGCGGACGTTCATCTGGTGAAGCGCGGCCATGACGGGCAGGTCTTCGGGGTCATAGCCGCGGGCCATGCTGAACACGTGCCGAGCTTCGGAGCGCGCGACGCGCGGGATGTTCCGGGGGCGCTGGCTGCCGCAGAGCAGTCCGAGGCCATGCGCGCGGCCTTTGCGGACGTAGTTGGAGAACCACTGGGGTGTGCGGCCGGGCTGGTCTGAGCAGAGGTCTCCGAGCTCGTGCACGACGACGACCAGGCCGTAGTGGTGGCCTGTGCGGCCGACCTTCCGCTGCCAGGCGGTCTTGAAGAGCCGGTCGGTGTCGGCCAGGTCGCCGTTGTCGTCGATCAGGTGGATGACGCGCTGGTCCCAGTCGATCTGTTCGGGGCGGTGCACGGCCTCGACGCCGGGCACGGTGAACTCGTCTTTGGTGTCGTAGAGCAGGACCTGGCAGCGGTAGAGGCCGGCGAGGTGGTTGATCACCCCGCTCTTGCCGGCGCCGTTCATCCCGCCGACGAAGACTCGGTCGGTGAACCGGATCCCGTCCGGTCTACTGGTCCGCGGGCTGGTCGTCGTCATCGACGTTCATCGAGGTGTGGATGTGCTCGAGCGCGTTGTCGAGCTCGCGGGTCTTCTTCTCGGCCTCGGCCTCGGCGCGCAGCCGGCGGCGGCGCTCGACGTCGAACTGCTCTTGCGCGTAGCGCCGTTGGGCGTCTTGGGACCAGATGTAGAGCGCGAGCATCGCGAGGACGACGAGCGCCGTCTTCGCGCCGCCGTCAGACGCCGGCTTCGGCCGCGGCGGGGAGAACGGGTCCATCGGAGGGGTCGCTCTTGAGGGCTTGGCAGAACTCGGTGACCTTGTCGAGCCACGCGTCGAGCTCGGCAGGGTCGCGGGGGATCTGCGGCTCGATCATCGTGATCGCTGAGCGCACGAGCGGTGGCGGGACGATGTCGAGCGGGAACGCGTCATCGATCTCGTCGTCGCTCATGGCGTGGACGCTGTCGATCATCGCGATCAGCTTCTGGTGGCTGTTCATCGGTGTCCTTTCGGGACGAGGGCGGGTGGGGGTTGGGTGCGCATCCAGTCCTCGTCGTCCTCCGGGCCGGTGTCGGGCTCGGCGGGGACGCCGGTGACGGGGCGAGGTTCGGCGTCGGCGAGCGCCTGGAGCAGCCGGCGGCGCTTGACGTAGTTCCGGGTGCCGTACGTGGTCAGTGCGGCGGCGAGCGCGATCTCGTCGCCGGCTGCGGCCGCGGCGCGGGTGACGTCGTAGCGGTTCAGGATGTTCGTCAGCGGCGGCGCGATCGACGCGAGGTCGTCCTCGGTGTATTTCCAGGTCTCGGTGTCGTCCGGCCCGACCCGCAGGAGGTAGTGCAGCGCGTTGCCCTCGACGGTGAGCAGCTGCTTGATGCGGTCCTCTTCCCAGAACTCGACGACGCCGGGGCCGGTCTCTTCGGCCTCGATCGTGGGTGCCGCGGGCGCGTGCTTGGGGTCGAACGCGGGGCCGGGGTCGGCGAGGAAGTCGTCAGCGGCCGAAGAAGCCGCCGGCGAGCTCGGAGAGGAGCCCTCCGGACCGCTCGGGCTCTCGCGCGGGCTCTGGCTCTGGGTCGGGTCCTGGCTCGTCGGCTCGGGGTCCTGGAGCAGGCTCGACGACGGGCGCGGGCGGCTGCGGGGCTGTGTCGGCATAGGGGAGCACCTCGAGGCCGCCGGGGGCGGGCTCTGGGTCGGTTTCGGGGTCTGCCGGCTCTGCCGGCTCGCTGGGGGTGAGCCCGTGCCTGCGGGCGGCGGTGTCGAATCCCTTGGAGAGGTTCGCGAGCTGCCGCTTACGCTTTTCCGGATCGGGGCTCAGTCCCATTTCTCCGGAGCTTTCCGGAGAACTCCGGAAACGGCCAGGTTCCGCGGCTGTCGCACCCGTCGCGGCCGCGGCGGGCGCAGCATCTTGGCGGGAGCTCGGTGGCCGCCGACGCTACGTCGCATGCGCAGCACCGCGCCCACCTACGGAGGCATGTGATGAGACTGTTCGGTTACAGCGCCCGGGAGGTCCTGCGGATCGGGTTCGCCGCCGCGGTCTTCTTCTGGGTCGCGAAGTGGCTGGTCCCGAAGGCCAACAACGCGGCGCTCACCGCCGCGGTGGACAAGCTCTAGGCCTCGGCGATGCACACGATCGAGCAGATCCGCCGCGGGCACGTCCGTCACGCCCGCCACGTCGCCGGCCGGATGCGCCGCGCGTACGCCGAGCACTACGCCAGCGACCTGCGCCAGGCGTACTGGCATCAGGGGTTCGACCCCGACTCGCCCGAGGTGCAGCGCCTCGTCGAGCGCGGGATCCCGCCGATCGGTGGCGGCGCGACGGGCAAGGGCGCCGCGAGCTTCTTCCTCAACCTCCCGCCCGACGGTACGTACTCGATGAACGTGCCGTACTTCAATCAGGAGACCGAGCGCAACGACGTCCCCCAGCAGCCGTTCGCGTTCACCGGCCTCGGGGGCGGCCGGATGGATCAGCGCGTCCAGAACGTCGGGATCCTCTCGTTCATCCGCCTGCTGTTCCAAGGCACGCTCGTGGTCGCCGGCGGCGGGACGGTCACCTCGACCTACCAGTTCCCGTACAACCTCGCCAAGCGCGTCACCGTGCAGGCCAACGGTCAGACGTCGCTGATGCAGGCCGAGGGCCTGGATTTCCGCGTCCGTCGCCAGCGGCTGTTCCGCAACCCGCACATCGGGTTCGAGACGTTCCCGCCGAGCGTCGGAGGCAGCGGTGACCCGAACCCGGGCACGATCGCGAACGGCACCTACTCGGTGCAGTTCCTGATGGATCTCCCGATCGTGCACGACATGACGACGCTGACCGGCGCGCTGTTCGCGCAGAGCGACAGCAACTATCTGTCCTACACGATCGAGCCCGCGCTCCAGGCCGACCTGTTCACCGTCTCCGGCGGCAGCACCGTCTCCCTGACCGGCACGTTCTACCCGCAGCTGACGTACTTCGACATCCCCTACGTCGACAGCCAGCAGGGCCGGCTCGTCGCGATCCCCGACCTCCGCTGGCTGCACGGGTTCATCGCGTCGAACCTGCCGTTCGCGAACACCGGCGACGTCGTCACGCCGCTGATCAAGAACGCCGGCCAGCTGATCGCGCTCTACGCCTACCTCGACAACGGCGGCGCCGCCCAGATCGCGTGGTACGCCGCCGTCGACGCATTTCGACTCGAGTACGGCGGGAACCGAAGGCCGATCGTCTGGTCAGGGCCGGCGGGGAACGGCCCGATCTTCGGCCTGGAGGAGAACGTCCGCAACTACAACGGGCTCCTGGGGCCGAACTACCTGTGCCTGGACCTGGAGAACGACAACCCCGACCGCGACCTGATCTACCCCAAGGGCGTCAGCGAGCTCCAGGCCGTCACGAAGGTCACGCAGGGCACGACGATCAACGCCAACGCCCACGTGCACTTCGTCGAAGAGACCCTGTTCTCCGGGAGCTGATCGACGATGGCAACTGGACAGCTCCAGGGCGGCGGCGTGTTCGCCTGGCCCGACGTCCCCGAGACCGGATTCGAGCAGTGGGCCGAGATGTCGGGGATGAGCCCCGGGCATCCCCTCGTCGGCGGCAGCGCCGGCCAGCCCGGCTACGGCGGCGGGCAGCGGCAGGTCGCTGTCGCCGCGCCGGACCCGACCGCTGGTGTCGCGTCGGGCGCGCCGGCGCGCGCGCACTGGTCCGAGCTGATGAACCTCAAGGGCAACCCGATCGGCTGGGTCCTGATGGTCGCGCTCGGGTATCTCGCGCTCACGCACATCCATGTCAAGGCCGGCGCGAGCGTCGGCTACAAGGGCGGGAAGATCTGATGCCGAGCTTCCCGAAGTGGGTGTGGATCCTGGCGATCGTCGCCGCGATCTACTACCTCAACAAGAGGCGCTGACGGTGGAGCAGGGCGCCCGCATCTTCCTCGCGGTGATCTTCTCCGGCCTGCTGCTCGCGATCGCGACGTCCGGCTGGACAGGCAAGGGCGGCGCGAAGGACTGGTTCGCGGCGAAGTTCCTCGGGAAGACGAGCTCGTGACCCGCGGCGACTGGGGCATCCGGCTGCTGATGGTCACCCTCGGGCTCTGGGTGCTGCTGCGCTCGGTCAACAAGGACAGCAGCGGCCGGACGCTGATCGATCACATCCTCGGGAATCCCGCGACGACCAACAGCGGTACACAGCCGTTCGGCGCCGCGACGGCGGGGATCAGCGGATCGCAGGGGCTCGCCGGTCAGGCGTTCCGCGCGATCACCGGAATCGCGTCCGCGCCGGCCGACAACAGCCGCAGCGCGGCGGCGATCTCCTCGGCGATCCAGGGGACCGCCGCGGCGATCAAGGCCGGCACCAAGACCGCGAAGGCGGCGACGTCGTGAACCTCGACAACGCGGTCAAGCGCGCCGAGACGGTGCAGGGCGAGAAGTCCGCCGCCCGCCTCTACTCCGACATCGAGTACGAGCTCGCGATGGGCGACCCCACACCTGAGCAGGAGCGCCAGGGCGAGGACGCGATCCGCGTGCTCGAGGGCCGCTACCCCGACGTCAAGCAGCGGGCCGATGACGTGATGGAGGACGGGCACATCCCGAACCTCTCCAACACCGCCAAGCGCCGGATGCACCTCGGCCAGGGCGACCTGCATGAGCAGCACAAGGCCCGCACCGGCCCCAACGAGACGACGCGCCGCCAGGTCCGCGACCGCCGCCCGAACACGCCCGCACCACCAAGCAGCCGGCGCCCGGCGCCGGCGCCGGCGCCGACGCGCTCGAGCGGCCGGTCCAGGTCCTCGTCGGGGTGGGGCTCGCGTGCGGTCTCGACGGCGTCGGATCTGTCGGGCGGGTGGGGTGACGCGATCTCGACGATGTTCCTCTGGGGCATCGGTCTCTCGATGGCGTACCTGCTGCTCACGCACGCGAAGGGACCGAGCGAGCTGGTCACCGGCGCGACCACGCTGGTGACCGCGATCGTGAGGCCCACGATCGATCCACTGAACCCGAAAGGCTGAGAGGCCATGTCCAAAGAGCTCAAGCAGTTCGTCGGTGGCGCGTTCGCCCTGATCGCCCTGTTCCTGATCCTCGCCCACTCCGGCGGGTTCGCGCAGGCGATCGGCTCAGGCACGACCGGCGCCGCCAGCATCTTCAAGACGCTCCAGGGCCGCTGATGCAGCGGCTCCTGGTCCGGCCCTACCGCCGGCTCGAGGGCCGCATCCGGCTCCCCGAGATCCAACACATCGGCCGCGACGTCTCCCGGCAGATGACCGCGAGCATGATGACCCGCGACAGCCTGCGCCTGTCCGGCACATCGCGCGCGGGCATCATCACCGGGCCGCTCGCACCCGTCCAGATCTTCGCGACACAGAGCGACCCCGGCGAGATGTTCGTCAACAGCGAGGCGAACATGACCAGCGGCCTGCTGATCGGCAACGCGCGCCGGCTGGTGACGAAGACCCGCGGCCAGAGCGCAGGCGTCTGATGCCCCAACCACCCGCCGCAGCGAGCAAGAAGAAGAAGCAGCGGCAGATGCTGATCATCGCCGCCGCGGGCGCCGGCCTGCTGGTGCTGCTCTGGCTCCGCTCCCAGAGCTCATCCTCGTCGAGCGGCACCGACCCCAACGCGGTCGACCAGGCCGCGCAGGCCGCCGCACAACAGCAGGCCGCGCAGGACGCCGCGCTCGGCGGTGGCAGCGCCGCGACCCCGTCGACGTTCGCTGATAACGGCGGCGACATCGCCGCCCTGGACACCGACGTCACCAATGCCTTGCAGGGAGTCAGCACCGCCCTGACCTCGCTCCAGCAGCAGCAGGCCGCCGGGGACACAAGCGGCGACACGAGCGGCACGACGCAGGGGCCGGCGCTGACGGTGAACGTCAACGGGCAGCCGGCCTCGAGCAAGAAGACGACCTCGAGCCCCGCGTCCAAGACCAAGAAGACGACGACGACGACCGCCCCGAAGGCCGGGAAGACGACGTCGAACCACAGCCACAAGCCAGCCACCGGAAAGACCGGCAGCACCTCGGCCAAGCAGCCGAAGCGCACGCTCGGCAGAGCCGCCGGACCGCACCGCAAGTGAGGAGTCACCCAATGACCGAAGTCGCAGAACGCCCCGCCCACCCGCTCGACTCCTGGCCGTCCCGCGGCTACGACGGCCCGCAGCCCTGGGAGCACGACGAGCTCGGGATCCCCGCCGACGTGCGAGCGAACATCGGGACCGACCGGAACACCGTCACGCCGGTGATCACGCACACCCTCCCGATCCTGACCTCCGGCAGCGCGCACCCGTGCGTGCACGAGCTCGGCCGTAAGCTCGGCGAGCTCGGGTTCGTCAACAGCGTTAGCGAGGGCCGCAACCACTTCGGGACCGTCGACCCGACGATCCTCACCGCGGTCTCGACGTTCCGCCAGCAGTTCGGTGTCCGCCCGGACCCGAGCGCGTTCGGCGGGAACACGCCGCAGGGCCGCGCGACGGCCGAGGCGCACCTCGACCCGTGGACGATCGAGGCGATCCTCAAGGCCCACAAGCGCGAGTTCGGCGACTGAACGTGGATCAGGGGCAGCAGCCGCGGTTCGGGATCCCGAGCAAGCAGACGCTCGACTACGCCAAGGTCGCGCTCGAGCTGCTGCTGCTGCTCCTGGCCGTCCCGTGGCTCGTGCGCGAGCTGATCCGCAACCCGGGCGAGCTGTCCCACAAGGCCGCCACCAAGCACCTCAAGGGCTAACCCGTGTCCGGCTTCATCGCAGACCCCGGGACGGACTTCACCGTCGGCGAAGAGCCCGAGATCGCCGCCGATCTCAACCGCCTCGCGCAGTCGCTCGACGTCACGATCTACGGCATCAGCGGCTACCGCTCCCCGGCGCACTCCGTCGCGGTCGGCGGGTTCGCCGACGATCCACACACCAAGGGCGAAGCCGCCGACATCGGCGTCAACTCGCAAACCCGCTCAAGCGCCGCCGTGCTGACCGCCGCCGAGCTCGGCAAGTTCGGCCTCGATCGCCCGTTCGACGAATCCGACGACCCGGCCAACACCGAGGTCAACCACATCCAGCTGCTCCCCAAAGGCTCAACCGCCCCGCTGGACTCAAGCGCCACCCTCGGCAGCGGCAGCATTCCCACAGCGCTCGCCGCGACAGGCGGCGCCGCACTGCTGGGCGCTCCCGGAGCGCTCGCCGCCGGTATCGGGGCCGCCAGCGGCGCGCTGGGCTCCGTCGCCCAAGCCGCCGGCAGCGTCGCGAGCTTCCTGAACCCGGCCGACTGGGTCAGCGCCCTGTGGAAGGACATCACCTCAAGCGCCGAATACGCCGGCCTGTTCCTCGTGCTGCTGCTCGGCGGCGTGTTCCTGATCCTCCAGGGCCTCGCGCCCGGCCAACCCCGCGCACTGGCAGGCAAAGCAGCGATCGCGGCCGCCGCATGAGCACCGTCACCACAGACAACGGCGCGAACACCCGCTCGAGCAGCGGCGCGCTGTCACCGACCCAGGTCCGCGCCTACGCGTACGCCGCCGGGTTCCGCGGCGACGCTCTGAACACGATCGTCAAGATCGTCGGCGCCGAGTCCGCGTACATCCCGACCAACCGCTACGACCCCGGCCCGCAGGAAGACTCCCGAGGCCTCGCGCAGATCAACATCGCGCCGACCGCGAACCCCGAATACGCGGGCCTCAACCTGTATGACCCGCTGACGAACCTCAAGGTCGCCTACCAGCTCTCCGACCAGGGCACCAACTTCAGCGACTGGACGACCTACACCAGCGGCCGCTACCTCACCTACTCCGACGGCGCCAGCGGATCGACCGGCAGCGGCATCCCAAGCACCCTGCTCAGCGCCGCAGAAGGCGCCGCGCTCGGCCCCGCCGGCATCGTCGCCGGAGCGACCGGCGTCCTCAGCTCCGTCGGCAGCACGATCGGGAACACCGTTGGCGGCATCGCGAAGGACCTCAATCCGGCCAGCTGGGTCTCCGAGCTGTGGAACGACGTCGTCCACTCCGCGAAATACGCGGCCTTGCTGATGGTCCTCCTGCTCGGCGGGACGGTCCTAATCATCCGCGGCCTCAGGGGAGCACCAAGTGCCGCAGCCTAGGTACCAGATCGAGCTGCCCGACCTCCCCGCGGTCATCGACCCGCCGACAGCGCCGACTGAGAACCTCCAGCACATCAACCGCGCCACGCACGGCGTGTATGCGGCGCTGAAGTTCCTCTGTCACCTCGCCGCGCTCGAGCGCCAGACGCCGGAGATGCACTCGCTGCAGATCAACCCCGGCAACAACGGCCAGTACATCGTCCTGGACAAGAGTCCCTGGCCGGCGAAGAGCATCGGCGTGCTGAACCCCGGCGCCGCCCCGGTATTCATCGGCGTTGGCGGCGTCAGCGCCCGCCCGCTCTCCGGAGCGCCGTCCTGCCCCGGTGCAAGCGCGCTCGTGCTGCCCGTCGAAGCGCAGGACCTCGAGCTCGGCTGCGACCCCGCCGTGCTCGCCGACTCCACCGCCGAGGTGTTCCTCTTCCGCTACGTCACCGTCCAACCCCTCGTGCTGCGACAAGTGCCATGAGCGCCCCGTTTCGCAAGACCTTCAACCTGCCGCCGCAGGGAGGCAAGACCGGCTCGATCAACGCGAGCACACTCGTTGACCTGCCGACCGAGATCGCGATCGGTGACTTCAACCTCGCCAGCTACCTCAAGTCAAGCGAGCTCACGCTCACCGCCGTCGCGTTCGAGCTGGCCGCCAGCATCTTCTACACCGGCGAGCCCGGCCTCCAGATGCCGATCCAGGCCGCGTTCCTCGCGATCGACGGCTACCTCTGCGCCACGCTCGACACCACCGCGGTGTTCGCGAACTTCATCGAGGAGGAGAACACCTACATGGGGTGGCGCGGCGGCGCGAACCTCCCGTCCCCGATCCGGCTCCAGAGCATCGACAACACACAGCTGCTGATCGAGACGATCGTCCCGAAGAACACCAGCGCGCTCGCCTACAACCTCATCGGCCAGGGCGACCCGCTCGCCGGCCGGACCGGCCCGATCCCCTACACGTCCCTGACCCTGATCGGCGAGATCTCGCCAGGAGGCAGCTGATGGCACACGGCCACCGACACAAGAAGGGATGCCGGTGCGGGTTCTGCACCAAATCCCACCGCTACACCAAGAGGAGGAAGAAGCGATGATCCTGAAGGCAATCGAAGACCTGCTCGTCGACCACGCCAACGGCGTCAAGAAGGTGCTCGAGCTAATCCCGCGCCTGGAGGCCGCGATCGCGACGCTCGAGCAGCACGCCAAGACCGACGCGCACGAGCTCGCCGGCGAGGCAAAGGCCGACGCCGAGGAAGCAAAGACCGAGGTCGTCGCCGCCTGGACGCCCGAGACGCCCGCCCCGGCGCCGACGGAGCCCGTCAGCGCGCTCACCGAGCCCACAGAGCCCGCCCCAGCGGCGCCGGAGGGTGAGCCGGTCCCTTGGACGCCCGGAGGCTGACATGGTCTCCGCTGCGCAGCGCACGAGGATGGTGGAGATCGCGACGTTCCTGATCGCGCACGCTCCGCAGATCCACTACGCCGAGGTGCGGCCGATGTCGACCGCCAGGCTCACGCTGCCAGAGCTCCAGACCCGGTTCCGGACAGGCGGCACGATCACGATGGACTGCTCCGAAGCGGTCACCCTGATCTGCCGCCTGGCCGGCCTCCGGGACCCCAACGGGCTCGGCTACAACGGCGAGGGCTACACCGGCACCCTCCTCGACCACCTCCCGCACTACACCGATGTCGCCCGCGGGCACCCCGGCGCGCTGCTCGTGTTCGGCGCCGGCACCGGCACGCACGTCTGCATGGTGCTCGAGCGCGACGGAGAGAACCCGATCCTGTTCTCCCACGGCAGCGAGATCGGACCACTCCGGATCAGCCTCGCCGACGAGCGCACCGCGCACGAGGGCGAGCCGATCACGATGCTCGACATCACCCACCTGTAGGGAACGATGGGCGTCGAGCCACCCTGGCAAGGAGGTGTACCGCCGCCGGAGGTCGTGAGCGGCGCATCGCCGGTCGACCTGTGCCGGTCCTACGGGGCCGCGCCCGGGACGGATGCCACCACGGCGATCGAGAACGCGCTCAACGACGCGAACGCCGCGAACCGGGACACGCTGCTCTACTTCTCCAAGCCGGGCGTGTATCTGATCCAGGGCGCGCAGCAGACCGGCGCAGCCCTGGGCTATGCGTACACCGGGCAGATCCTCGTGCCCGCTCGCGCCGCGGCGTCCGGCTCGATCACGGTCACACTCGCGGGATGCCTGGCGCCCGCACGCGGCTGGTCAAGCGGGATCGCGTCAGAGACAGCCGCGGCGGGCGGGGTCGTGCTCCAGACCAACGCGGTCGCGGGGAAGATCATCGACGCGATCCCCGCCACCAACGGCTTCTACCCAGTGACGTTCGTTCGGCTGCTGCTGCAGGACATCACGATCCGCTCGCCGGACAACCCGCAGCTCACCGCCGGAGTCGACGGCGAAGCGATGCTCGATCTCGAGACGAACGGCTCGGTCGTCTTCGACACCGTCACCCCACTTGGCTTCAATGGCCCGCTGACCGGCAACGGTGTCGCGATCCGATTCCCTGGCCACAACAACGCCGGACAGAACCACCAGCGCGGCGACCTCATGATCGAAGGCTGGCCGACCGGAGTCGAGCACGACGAGCATTTCGTTGCCGACAACCTGCTCATCGAGAACTGCAACGTCGCCGTGATCCCGAACGCTCCCCAACCCGGAGGCGGGGACGGAAACCCTCACTCGATCCGCTACAACCGCCTCCTCATCCAGGGATGCGCGACCGGCTTCAAGCCGAACACGGTCGGCGCATACCCGTTCGCTGTCACCGGCCTGGTCGACATCGGCGACTCGGTCCAACGCCAGACGCTCGTGAACCTCGTCGACGACCCGAACAACCTCATGATGGGCGAGCTGACCATCCACGGCTACGGCGTTGGTGACGCCGCCGGATTCCCCGTCAACGGAGCGCTGAACATGCGGTTCCGGCCCGTCTTCGGCAACGGCGAGGACCCCACATGGCCACGCGACACGTTCAAGCGCATCGTCTACGGCAGCTACAACCACCCGGGCACGACCGATCGCACCAACCACACCTGGCGCCCCGACGCGAACTTCGTGGGACACCAGGTCACGATCGCCGCTGGATCGCTCAAGGCCGCGTCCGGGAACGTCACCGAGTCCATCTTCCGCTACCGCAAAGGACGCGCGCAACCGTCCCGAGTGATCCACGCCGCACTCACGACCGGACCGGGCGCCTACAACGTGTGGCTGGAGGCCAGCCACGTCATCTCCGGAGCCAACGCGAACAACTACATCGCGATCGGTCTCACGGGCGGGAAGGTCACAGTCACGAAGGTGATCGGCGGCGCGAACACCATCCTCGCCAGCTCCAACGCGGCCGTCGTCGCAGCAAGCACCGCCTACACGGTCGAGGTCATCATCAGCAACCCGGTCGGCGGCACGATGACAATCCAGGTGCTCCTGAACGGCACCAACATCCTCACGACCGTCGTAGCCGGCGCTGGCGCGATCGCAGGCGGCATATACAGCTTCTCGGCCGCCGAGGCCGCCCAGTTCGTCGACACCGATCCGACCGGCACCGAGGACGGCGTCGGATTCTTCGACACCACATCCGTCGTGTCCGAGATCCGCGTCGGCCCGGCCTGAGACGAAACGGCGCCCATGAATGCCACTCGCCCTCGTCTTCCCGCTCACGTTCACCCTGGCGGTGGTCTCCGGTGACGCCACAGTGGTCGCAGCGGCTATCAGCGCCCTGGCGACGGTCCTCGCCGCGTTCTTCAACTACCTCGCCATCCGCCGACCGCCCCCGCCGACGCCGCGAAGACCAACCCGACCGCGTCGCACTGACAGTGATCAGAGACCTCCTACACCTCGTCGCTATCGTCGCGCTGATCCTCGCGATCATCGGCCTGACGGAGATCAACAACAGCCGCCGCGGTAGCGCCCGCGACAGCTGCCAACTCATCCGCGGACTCGTCCTCTCCAGCGTCGCCAAAGCCCCCGCCGCCCAACGCGACAACGTCGACCGCTACATCGCCGGCACCCCCCTACACAACTGCGGCGTCTACGCCCGAACCATCGTCCACTGACCGACGCTTCACTAATGAAAGCGTCACTCGCCGCCGGCGCCGAGCTCCTTGTAGCCGCTTGCAATCCAAACCTCGCAGACCTGCTGTCCGAAGACCTGACCGCCGTCGTCCTTGACGGTGATGATCGTGTTCCCCTGTGGGCTGACGAGTCGGCAGACCTCGCCACCGCCAGCGTTGGGTTGAGGGGTCTCGGTCCATAGCTGACCGGCGCGGGCCTCCTTCTGGACAAAGTCCTGGCAGATCGGAACGGCAGCGATCCCAGCGATCGAAAAGGTGGCGTCGTGGCCCTCGAGGTAGAGGGCGCAGTAGCTATCAGGACCTCGGAAAGTCGGCGCCGTCGCTGTCGCCGGCTGCTCAATCACGGTGCGCGATCCGGGCCGCTCGATCACGGTCCGCGTGGTCACCGCCCCGCAGCCGCAGAGCAGGGTGCAGACGATCACCAAGCGGCGCACGATGGGATCCTCGCAGTTTCCGTCCGAGGGGCGGCGCAACATGTCGCGCTGAGCAGCGTTTCTCTACCTAGGAGGGTCAGTCTCCCGATGTTCACCCTCGAGCTCGCCTTCGAGAAGGCGACCAAGAACAAGGTCCGGTTCGAGCACCCCGACTTCGGGACCGTGTACGTGCCCAACGCGGTCTTCACGGCGCTCGGGGCGCCGGAGAAGATCGTGCTCACGCTCGAGGCAGCGGCGCCCGCGCTTGCCGTCGCAGCCTGAAAGCGGGGCAGCCGCCCTGGACGAGGTCCGGGGCGGCTGCCAAGATTCCGGATCCATGAGCGGGTCAGTCGCTCACGAACCCGGTGCCGGGAAGCGTGCCACGCCTTCCGGACGCCTCGCAACCCGTCGCCCGGCGCACGGGTTAGACCCCTTCGCGGTGATCCGGAACCGCGCTCACACCCGGTTGCAGGCGGAGAGCTGTGAGCGCGCGCTCAGATACTTCTGCCGCGTTGAGCGCAGCGGCCGCGTCGATCGAACGTGGAAGCAGCTCGCCGCCGGCCTGGGCTACGACGTCAGCGGCATGAACCAGCGGCAGGCGCGTGTGCGGTATCGATCGAGGATCGAGAGGACGATCGGATATCTGACCGCCTGGGGCCTCCTGGACGGCCGTACGACCCTCTGGGAGGGAGAGGCTGGCCACAGCGAGGGACGCTGTATCGTCGTGTCTGTCCCCGCCGGAGTAGCTCAGTCGGTTGAAGCGTCACCGCCTCGCAGGATGGCGCACACGGCCCCCGGTGGGCCTCCTCGCCGGCCTCACGCGACCTCGCTGGCGCCGAGCTCCGACCCGGACCCCTCGAAAAATTTTTGCCCGCGCAACGTGGGTACCCCCCCTCGGGAGAGGCGTACAGCTACCAACGTTCGTAGGAACCTAGTCGTTAGTCCCATCCAGCAGAGAGGCAACGGCGGGGCGAGCGCGCGCGTTCCTGGCGACGCGCGCGAGGCGGCTGGAGCACACGCGGCCCGCCGGCGGCGGCTCGTCAAGGCCTCAGCCGCGGCGAGCCTGGTCTCCGCGCCGGGCATCGAGAGAGAGGGGCTCGGGGCGGCGCTCGCGAGCCTCCCGGCGCTCGTCGAGCTCGAGACCGAGCCGGCCGCACGCCTGCTGCACCGGCTGATCCTGCCCGAAGTGCCGCCACGGCTCTCGGCCAAGCGCCAAGCGCAGCTCGAGGCGGCCGCCCGCCGGATCGACCACTACAGCAGCCGCCGTGGCGCCTGGATCGTGCACGCCGTGATGATTCTGCAGACCTGGCGGGCGGGGGAGATGTGCTGGCACGTCTCTGAGCCGCCGCGGTCGCTCGGCGCGCTCGCCGTCGAGCTGCGGCGCCTCGCGAACGACATCCGGCACAACGCGATCGCGAGCCGCTCCGAGCGGATCCGGCCGCTGGCGGCGGCGCGCCGGCGCCAGAGCATCAAGCGCTGGCGAACCGACGTCCGCCGCCTGGAGCGCGAGGCCGGCCCGCACGCGGGCCGGACGGTGCCTAAGCCGCCGCGGCCAGGGGCTCAGAGGTAGCGTCGTGCCACTCGTCCTCGCGCATCGCGTCGATCACGTCCTGCGGGTTCAGCCCGCGCAGGTAGCGCTCGGTCGTCGCGAGGCTCTTGTGCCCGAGCATCCGTTGCAGGATCGGCATCGGGACGCCGCGTCGCATCGCGCGGACCGCGAAGCTGTGACGCAGCTGGTGCGGGTGGCAGCGCTTCTCGATCCCGGCGCGGATGCCGTACTCGTGCACCGCCTCGCGCAGGTACGCGTGCCCGAGCTCGCGGCCGGCGCGCGGCTTGGTGATCACGCAGAACACCGGCCTGCCGGGGCCGATGCCGAGGCCGCGGCGCTCCTGGAGCCAGGCCTCGAGGATCGCCTGGCAGCCGGGCGGGATCCCGAGCACGCGGCGCTTGTCGCCCTTGCCGTGCAGCACCGTGAGCGTGCCGCTGTTCAGGTCGATGTCCT
>Ga0070741_10010835_pt1 | contig 17055 bp, 14 predicted proteins | sample Coa_R1_4_FD_66440 | JGI IMG/M metagenome (GOLD analysis project Ga0070741, IMG submission 66440) | Surface soil microbial communities from Centralia Pennsylvania, which are recovering from an underground coalmine fire - Coalmine... | ecosystem: Environmental > Terrestrial > Soil > Unclassified ...
GGCACCGGGCGCCCCAGAGAGCAAGTGGGGCGCCCGTCCGATCTCATGTCCGCGCCGCGCCTCGCCGATACATCGGACGAGGCTGCGGCCGCCCCCCTTTGCTCGGGGGCGGCTCGGCCTCAGTCGTCTCTACCGTCCGTGCACGAATGCGGCGATCTCGCGTGCGACGAGAGCGGGGGCTGTCACCGGGGCGGTATGGCCGTGTCCCTCGAGCACCGACACCCGAGCCGCGGGCAAGACGCGGGCGAGCTCGTGCGCATGGTCGAGCTCGGCGGCCGGGCTCTCGCCGCCGACGAGCAGGAGCGTCGGAGTCGCGAGCCGCGAGAGATCACCGTAGTCGTACTCGTCGTACGCGCGGAGCTCTCGCACGAACGTATCCGTATATGCGAGCCGCGCCTCCCACGGCGGCGTGTCGAGGAGGTCGTCGAGCCATTCCTCGGGAAATCGCGTGAACTCGAGTAGCACGAGACGCATGGCCGCGCGGCGATCGTCGCGGGCCAAAAGCCGCTCGAGCTCGTCGCGCATCCCGTCCGGTGCGTCACCGCGCCGACCGGGCTCGAAGAGCACGAGTTTCGCAATACGCTCGCTGCGCAGCGCGGCGCCGAGCGCGACGTTGCCGCCGAACGAGTGGCCGAACACGATCGCGGGCTCCGGCAGCGACTCGACGACGCGGACGAGGTCGTCAAACTCGGCTTCGAGCGCGTACGCGTCTCCGTCTGGGCTGTCGCGTCTTCCCCGCCGGTCGACGGAGACGACGGTGAAGCGACTCGCAAGATGCGGCTCGAGCAGCCGGAAGCTGTCGTAGTCGGCGGCGGCGCCGTGCACGAGCACGATGGGCGGGCCGGATCCCGCCGTCCTGCGTGCGAGTTCCAGGCCCCGGGTCGACACTTATGACGAGGGCCGCAAGCGCTTGAGCTCGTACAGGACCCGCGGCTCGCGCCAGCGGCAGACGAGCGCATAGACGACCACGCCCGAGACGACGCAAATCGGCAAGCGGCCGACGGCTCCGATCCCGTGCATCTCCAGCAGCTCTCGTACGACAAGGGTCGATGCGGCCATGAGGACCGTGGCTTCTGTGACTCCTCGGAGCTCCGACGCAAACGATCGGAGGCGATAGCCGAGCAGACGATTGACGACGATGAGCCTCAAAGGCGTCAGCAGGACCGTGTTTGTCAACGCGTAGGCGATCGCGACGCCCCGAATGCCCCAGTGGAGACCGACGCTGAACGACGCGAGGTCGAGCGCGAATGCAACGGCGTTCACCTTCAGCAGAAGCCCGCTTCGATTGCAGCTCTGATAGATGGCGCCCGTGAGAAACGAAACGGTCTGGATCAGTCCGACCCACGCGAGGATCTGGATGATGCTCGTGGCGGGCTTCCACCGACTTCCGAGGACGACCTCGACAAAGTCGGGACAGACGACGATCACGCCGGCCATCAACGGAAAGACGATGCTCGCGACTGCGCGCACCCCGCGGAGCCAGAGCGCTCGCATCGCGTCAACGTCTCCTTGGAGGGCAGCCAGTGCAGGAGTGATCAGGTTCCGGATCGGATCGGCGAGTCGCGAGAACGGGATGATGATCACGCTGTAGCCGATGGAATAGATCCCGAGCGCCGTCGATCCGAGGAACCGGCCGATGAGGAGGTTGTCGGCGTTGCGGTCGCCGTAGTCGAGGAAGCGGGCGAAGAGAACGTTGCTGCTGAAGCCGGCGATTCTCCCGAGGCTCTGCCGCGAGAAGACGAACCGCGGCTTCCACGGCGAGAGCAGCCAGACAGCGACCATCGACGTGACCGAAAGCGCATTCGCCTGCAAGATGAGGCTCCACGTGCCCAGGCCGGCAGCAGCAGCGCCGATTCCGACCGCGGCCGCCGCGATCGTGGAGAGCATGGCGCGTATCTCGAGAGCACGGAAATCCATCCTCCGCCAGAGGAGGGACGCCTGGGTGGTGCTGAGTGCCGTCGTGATGAAGCCGGTTGCCACCGCGACGAACATCCAGCGCAGCCGGGGAGCGTGGTAGAAAGCCGCGACCGCGGGCGCCAAGGCGACGGAGGCGCCGAAGAGGACGATGGCGACACCCAATCCCATCCAGAAGGCCGTGGACCGGTCCTCCTCGGTGAGCGTCGGTAGCTGGACGAGGCTGGCGCTGAACCCGACGTCTGCCAGCAACTGGATGAGGCCGATGAAGAGCAGCACCATGCCGGCGAGGCCGAATGCACTCGGCGCGAGCAGATGCGCGAGCACGATCGTCATCACGGTGCGCGTGATCTGCGCGGTGATCTGTGTCGCCGCCTTCCAGGCAAGTCCGGTCCGCACGCGCTGACCCAGCGCGTCCAGCTCTGGACGGTCGGCGGCGGGTGGAATCGCCTCGGCGGGCGCAGCCGTATCAGAGGTCACGGACGCACACTCGCTCCCCTGACCGTAACTCGCGCGCGCGCCCGCGGCACCTGTGCGATGTGCCAGAGGCGCCCGCCGAGCTAGCCACCGGGCTAGGTACGTCTTCCAGGTGCCGCGGCGAGCGTCAACCGGGCACCATCGCGCGAGGCCGCACCGGTTGCTCCAGCGGCTCTCCGAGAACGACGCGCTTCCACCAGAGGCTGACGCTCATCGCGCGCCAGAGCATCATCGGCTGCGCCGCGGCCATCGCTTCGTACCGCGCGGCGAGGTGGTCGAGGTCGACGAACGGACATGCGACGGACGCCCCGCCGGCCGCCGTGAAGAAGCTCGATTTGTTCTCTGCCAGCCAGGGCTGGATCGGAAATGGGAAGCCCAACTTGCGTCGCCGCCAGACGACCTTGGCGGGGAGCATCTCCTCAACCGCTTTCCGAAGAATCCATTTCAGCCACCCGTCTCTGATCAAGTACGTCAGCGGGAGAGAGAACGCCCAGTCGACGACGCGGTGGTCGAGAAACGGAAGCCGCTGCTCGATCGGCGTGCACATGCTGTTCTGGTGCGTCGCCCGCAGCCAGTAGGGAAGCGGCCGGTTGCTCACCTTCTGCCTGAGCAGCTCCTCGACCGATGTCGCCCGCTCACAGACGGGCAAGGGAACGGCGCCGAGGATTCCCGCAGCTTGGGCCGCGGTTCGGCGAGCGGCCCCGGACGCTTCGACCCTGCGCGACCGGCGCTTCGCGCTGTGGAATGCCGCCTTCGCGATCCGGGACCAGTAGAGCGACGAGCCCGGACCGGAGGGCGCTTCGACGAATGCCGCAGCCTCTCGGTGTAGACGCCCCAGACGGCCGGCCTCGAGCAGGCCCGACAGGAACGGAAGGTAGTAGACGCCGGGATACCCGCCGAATAGCTCGTCGCCGGCGGCACCGCTCATCGTCACTCGAATGCCGTGCGCGCGCATTTCCCGCCAGATCTGCTGATTCGCGAACATGTTCGGCGAATGGAAAGGCTCGTCCATCGCAGCGACGTACGCGTCAGCCTGCTGGAAGAAGTCGGCGTCCTCGGGACGCAGCACCGTGTGCTCGATCGCACGGCCCCAGCGGCGCGCGGCGGCCTCCGCGAAATGCAGCTCATCCTGGTCCGTCCCCGGGAACGAGACCGTGAAGGCATGCACGGCGTGCCCGGCGGCGGCCGCACTCGCAACAGCCGCCGAGGAGTCGAGCCCACCGCTCAATTCCACGCCGACGGGAACGTCCGCCCGCAGCCGTAAGCGAACCGCCTCGCTCAGGAGCCCCCGAAGCCGATCGGCCGCAACGTCGGCCGTGACTTCGCGTTCTCCGAGACGCCGGTGCGGCAATTCCCAGTACCGGGTCGGGTCGAGCGAAGCATCTCGTCCGACCCAGGACCACGACGCGCGCGGAAAGGTCTCGATGCCCTCGAAGAACGTCGTGTCGTCGATGTCTCGGTAGCCGAACGCGACGAAGTCGCTTATGCGCTGCGAGCTCACGTCGAACGCGCTCGTGCTCACGCCGGCACGCAGGCTCTTGATCTCCGATGCCCAGTACAAGGCACCGCCGACGCGCGCGACGTAGAGCGGCGCCTCCCCCATCCGGTCGCGAGCGAGCAGCAGTCCTTCGCGACGGCGGTCATAAAGGGCGATCGCCCAGAAACCGACGAACCGCTCGAAACAGCGCTCTCCCCAGCGACGGTACGCCTCGACGAGAACCTCGGTGTCGGAGCGCGTCCGGAACCGGCTCCCGGCGCCCTCGAGCTCGGCCCGCAGCTCGACGTAGTTGTAGATCTCGCCGTTGAGCGTCACGCAGACGCTCCCGTCGCTCGACCAGAAGGGCTGATGGGCGGCGGGTGAGAGGTCGATGATCGAGAAACGGCGGTGCCCCAAGGCGATGCGATGCTCGAAGCGGCACTCGCTCGGACCGTGGGTAACGTCAAGGCGAGCGACGGCTCGGCTGGATGTCGACGTCGGTGCGAGCCAGGCATCTTGCGCGGTCTCCGAGGTCTGGATCGCGGCGGCGGTTCCGGCTTCCGGATGGAAGAGAGCGATGCCCTCGTCGTCCGGCCCACGCCACGCTAGCGGCGCTATCAACGCCTGTATCGCTTCGACGCTGTTCGTGACGCGCCCCGCGGGGAGGGCGTAGCCGGAGATCCCGCACATGCAAGCAGGCTATCGGCCACTGTCTCGTATCGCCCTCCTCCGGCGGAGGGGAAAACGGACGGCCGGGACAGAGGCGGGCTACGAGAACGAGTACTTGAAGAGCTCTATGTCTTCGCGATAGACGTGCTCGACGATCTCTCGCGTCTCGGCCGTGTAGTAGTCGCGAAAGTCACGCTCAGGTTTCTTCGCCGCAGGGGTCTTGTTGAGATGCAAGAGCTCGTCCGGCGGAAGACCGAGCCGCTCCCGAACGTGGGCGTAGTCACGGTCGAGGTGCTCGTAGGAGCCGACGAAGTCGACGCAGATCGTCTGGGTGAACGGCGCGCACAGGTATCGGTACTGCGGAAGGAGATGCAGCGACGTCTCGACGTTGTCACGATCCACCCAGTTCGAGACGAAGTCGTCGAAGTCGCGATAGCGATCGAGATCCTGCTCGCGCCACCAGCGCCGGTCGTCATCGTTCATGCCGCCTTGCTTGAGGAAGACGTAAGCCGACAGCAAGCGATCCCACGGATTCCTCACGAACGAGAACTTGAAGTACGAATCGAACTCCTCCTTGGAGAAGACGATCCGATAGACGCCGATCATCACGTGACCGCCGCCGAGGTTCCCGAAGAGGCTCTTGCTGACCGAGATGCCGGCCGCCTTCGGGATGTGCACGAAGATGCACTTGAACGTGTCGAACTGCCTCAACGAATAGCCCTCCGCGGTCTCGCTCCGCCGAAGATCCTGATAGCGCCGAAAGCGATGCCGGTTCAGGATCGAGCTCGCCGTACGGCGAGCGTCGTGTGGAAGGCCGTTGATGAACTTCGTCCCCAGGGGGTCGAAGTCCACCTTGGACGACGGACGGAGCGCGGCCCAGTCCACGGACTAGGAGAAGCGTTCTCCAGAAACGCGGAACATGTGCAGGCACATCGCGCGCAGAAACCGGAGGGTATCCGCCTCGACGCGCGCTGTGATCCCTCCTTCCGGGGGGAATCGAGGTAGGACCGAGAACGCACGCGTGATCGGTCGCTCCGATGCTCTAGCCTCTCTCGCGAGGCAGCCGTGGCTCCGAGCTCGCACACACACCAGGGGGAATCGCTCGACGCGGCGCGGCCGCAACCGCTCGTCTCCGTCGTGGTGGCCGCCCGGAACGGCGCGCACCAGCTGCCGATCCTCTTCGAGGCGCTGTCGCAGCAGACCCTTCCCGGGTCGGAGTTCGAGGTGATCGTGGTCGACGACGCCTCGAGCGACGAGACGAGCGCCGTCATCGAGGCGAGCGGCATTGCACGCGGCGTGCGCTCGGACGAACCGCTCGGCCTCCCGCGTGCACGAAACGTGGGCATCCGTGAGGCGGCGGGAGGCCTCATCGCCCTCACCGACGCCGACACCGTCCCCGACCGGACCTGGCTCGAGCTCGGAGTCGCGCGGATGGAGGAGACCGGCGCCGACATCCTCAGCGGAGGCGTCTCGATCCCGCTCGGCGACCGGCCCTCGATCGCCGCCCTCCTCGACGCGATGAACTGGCTCGACCCCGAGCGCTGCGTCGAGGGCGGGTTTGCACTCGGCGCGAACATCTGGACCCGGCGGGCGACATTCGAGCGCTGGGGCCTTTTCCGTGAGGACGGCACGCCGTACGGCCACGACGACGCCGAGTGGGGAAAGCGAGCGACCCGCGGCGGAGCGCGTCTCGTCTACGCCCCGGACGTCCACCTCACCCACCCGGCGCGGGCTCGGATGCGCCAGGTGCGGCAGAAGGCGTACGCCCTCGGCCACGGTTTCGCACACCATCGACGGCCGCCGCTGAACACCGTCGCAGGGCTACCGCCGCTCTTCCTTCGTCCGACGCCGTATCTCCCGCCGAAACGTATTCCACTCGAGCGGCTTCGCCGCCGTGGCCACAACCCGACCGCGGCCGAGGCCGTTCTCATCTACCTCTCGCAATGGCTCTTCGTCGACCTCGCGAAGCTTGCGGGAGACTTCGCAGGAGAGATCGCATATGCCCGGGAGCGCCGGCGGCAACGAGATTCGCCCTCGCCCACCGCCGACGGTCCACCGCAGCTCGCACCCCGCCTCGCGGGGTCGAGATCCGGGCAGTCGTAGGCGCGCCTCAGGGCGTCTCGACGGTCGCGCCGGTCACGGAAGGTGCGACGGACTCGATGTAGCGGCGCAGCTCGGAGGCGAGCGCCGATGCGCCGAGCGGGTCACGTCTATCGCCCACGGAGTCAGGAGCCTGCCGGCGGACGAGCTCCGGAAGGTCGCCTGCGTTCTCGACGCACGTCACCGCTCCCGAGAGCGCAAGCCTCCGCGCGAGCACGAGTTGGTGATCGTCGACCACTTCGCCGAGCGATGGGAGACGAGGGACGACGAGCGGCGTCCGGCCGTGGGTGAGACAGAGGAGGATCGAGCCGACGCCTGCGTGCGCGACGACGACACGCGCGTCGGAGACTGCCCGGCTGAGGTCGTCGAAGGGCAGGTACTCCACGCATCGCGCGCCCGGGGGCCTCAGCGCCGACGGTCCGTGCTGCACGAGAATGTCCTCGGCGACGTCGAATCGCTCGACGACGGAGAGCAGGCGGTCGAACGGCCCGCCGCTGCTGCCGGTGGTGACGAGGATCATGCGCCCTCGAGCACGCTGCCGACAAAGCGGGCTCGCGGCATGGTCTCGACGAGCTCGGGCCATTGCGCGTAGACGCGGCTCGCCACCGGCGCGATCAGGCGACAGGAGAGCGAGGGCCGATGGATCCTCGTGAGGCTCTCGACGTAGACGACCTTCGTACCGTGGAACCGGGCGATCCAGGCGAACGGTACGGCGACCCCGGCACCCGTGGTCAGCATGACGCGCGGCCTCAGCCGGCGGGTGGTCCTCCACGCCAGGAGCAGGTTGCGGAGGAGATTCGGAATGTTGCGGGTCGTCGGGCCGTGCGCGAACACCACCTCCTCGGCCGCGAGCAGCGAGAGCGCGTCCTCACGCCGGTGTGTGACCCATACGCGGTTCCGATCCCCCCAGACGGCCTCGAGCATCCGGAGCTGCATCAGATGCCCGCCGGCGGAGCAGACGAGAAGGACGTCGATCGGCGCTCCCCGCCCAGGTGCCCCGCCTACCGGTCCGATCGTGATCCTCCTCGAGCTCGTGCTGCGGCCAGCTCGGAGGTTAGGCGGAACGCCGCACGTTGGCCATCGCTCGATCCGGGGGACCCTCGGCGACCCCTGTCCGGTCGGCTAGGTCGCCCGAGGGAGACTCGCCCGATGGCCCGTTGGACACGGCCCCTAGCGCGCGTACGATCCGGCCGGTTGCCGGAATACCGCCTTCGCGCGGGGCAGGCTCGGCGCCGCGACCCATTTCCGCCAAGAGCTAAAGGACGTTGACATGGATCTTCGGCTGTACCTCCGCGTCATCTGGCGTTTCCGCGTCATCGTGGGCCTCGGTCTCGTCCTCGCCTGCGCGCTCGCGTTCTTCTCATACGCGAAGCTCAGTTTGCAGGGAGGCTCGCCGAAGATCTCCTACCGGCAGGGCCAGACGTGGCAGGCGTCGTCGCTCGTCTTCCTGACCCAGAAGGGCTTTCCGTACGGGTACACCATCCTTCCGTACATGCAGAGCGGCCCGGCCACCAAGAACGGCCCGACTCCGACCTACGTCCCGAAGTATGCGTCGCCGGGCACGTTCACCCAGCTTGCGCTCTACTACGCGCCCTTCGTGCAAACCGACGGATTCCGGGCCTTGCTGCGACAACGGACGCATGTCCCAGGCGTCGTGCAGTCCAGGACTGTCATCGACCCGACCCTGCGGCAGGTCATCCCGTACATCAACATCTACGGGTTCTCGTCCACGCGCGCAGGGGCGATAGAGCTCGCGGACGTCGGAAGCCAGGTGTTCGCCCGGTACATCGTCAATCAGCAGAACGCGAACGGCGTGCCGCCGAAGCAGCGCGTCGAGGTGCAGATCGCGTCGAAGGCGCAAACGGCAGTGATCTCGACGGGGCGAAAGAAGACCACGCCGATCGTCGTCTTCCTCACCGTGCTTCTCGCGGCGATCGGGCTCTCGTTCGTGCTCGAGAATCTCCGTCCGCGAATCCGCGAGCTGGATACGGCCGTCGAGCAGGCGCCGGCGGCAGCGGCGGCGCGCCGACCGGCCTGATGCGGCGGCCGCGGAAGCCGCGCGGAGCCTCGGCATGTTGAGAGTCGTCCTCGGTGAGGGTAAGCGGTGGCCGCTGTTCGCCAGCGCCATCATCGTCGCGGCCGTGGCCCTGCTCGGCCTGACGGTCTTCACAAGCGACAAGCTGAGCACCGTCGGGCCGCTGCTCGCGATCGGCGTCGTCCTCGTCGTCTGGCACCAGACGTTGTTCCGCTGGCGGGCGCTGATGACGTTGATCCTGCTCGTGATCCTCTTCATCCCGATCAAGCGTTATTCGCTGCCGGCCAGCCTGCCGATCAACCTGGAGCCGTACCGCCTGGTCGTCTTCTTCGTCGCGGTCGGCTGGATCACGTCGCTCCTCATCGATCCCCGCGTTCGTTTTCGGAAGACGGCGATCGACGGGCCGCTCATCCTCTTCGCGTTCGTCGCGCTGATCTCGGACATCTTCAACAAGACGCGCGTCAACTCCGTGCAGTCGGAGGTCGTGAAGAAACTTCTCTTCTTCCTCTCCTTCTTCATCGTCTTCTACCTGACCGTCAGCGTCGTCAAGCGCGCCCGAGACATCGACTTCGTCCTCCGTGTCCTCGTCGGGGGCGGGGCCGTCCTCGGATTCCTCGCGATCGTCGAGCGGAACACGGGCTTCGACCTCTTCAACCATCTCCAGTCCGTCTTCCCCTTCCTGCACCTCGACTCGTTGAACGTCCCGCGCCTTCCGCCTCGAGGCGGCCGGCTTCGCGTCTATGCCTCGGCACAGCATCCGATCGCACTCGGTGCGGCGCTGACGATGCTCGTTCCCTTCGCTATCTATCTGACGAGACAACAGGGGAAGCGCTGGTGGTGGTGGACCGCTGCGGCGCTCCTCACTCTCGGGTCGATGACGACCGGCTCGAGGACGAGCGTCATGATGTTCATCGCAATGGGGGTCATCTATGTGCTCTGGCGGCCGAAAGTCGTCCGCCGCTTCTGGCCTGCCCTCATTCCGGCGCTGCTCGCGATCCACTTCGCCGCGCCCGGAGCACTCGGAACCGTCCGCTCCTCCTTCTTCCCGAAGGGCGGGATCGTCGCTCAGCAGCAGAACGCTGCGGTCGGCCACGGCCGCCTGGCGACGCTCGGGCCCGCTCTGCGAACCGAGTTCGACCCGAATCCGCTCGTGGGAGAAGGATTCGGAACCCGCGTGTCTACCCCCTTGCCGAACGTGCCCCAGAACGGGCCGATTCTCGACGACCAGTGGCTCGGCATCCTCCTGGAGACCGGAGTCGCCGGCACGTTCGCACTCCTGTGGGTGTTCGTGCGACTCATCCGCCGGTTGTGGCCGCACGCGCGCGACGACAACTCGCCGTGGGGCTGGCTGATGATCGCAGGCATAGCCAGTGTCGCCGGCTTCGCCGTCTCGATGTTCTTCTACGACGCCTTCTCGTTCATCCAGGTGACGTTCATGCTGTTCATCCTGATGGGTGTGAGCGCCTCGGCGCTGATGGCGCCCGAGTACGTCCGGACAACGGCGCAGGCCACACGGCGCGAAGCCCGAACGGTGGCGGCACCGCCGGTAGGCGGCCCTCAGGGCCAACCCGGCTAACTACGCGCGCAAGAGGGTGTTCTTGAGCGCCCGGGCGTGCCCGGCGCGCGTACCGGGCGTTCGCGCGGCCGCGAGATGGCTGAACGCGGACAGGGCCACTCCGACCCGCTGACCGAATGCCCGGACCCGGGGCTCGTGCTTCCTCGCGTAGCGGACACGGCTCTCGGCGAGCATCGGCAGCAGGCCTTCCCGCGGCGAGGACTGGCCACCGACGTGCGTGGCTGTCGCGGTCGGTACGTACCGGACGTCGAATCCTGCGTTCCTCGCCCGGCGGCAAAGATCGGTGTCCTCCGAGTACAAGAAGAAGGAGTCGTCCCAGCCGCCGATCTGCTCGAGCACGCGGCGGCGAACGAGAAGACACGCGCCCGAGAGCCAGTCGGGCGAGCCCGGGACCTCGTATGCGCCGGGCTCGCGCACGACCTCATCGCTCCACGGGGCGCGGGGGAAGATGCGGTGAAGAAAAAGAGCCTGCGCGAAGGTCGAGCGGAGCGCGGGGAACCGACGCTGAGAGAACTGGAGGCTTCCGTCGCCGGCGAGGAGCCGGGGGCCGACGATTCCGATTCGGGGCTCCTCGTCCAGCATCCGCACGAGCTCGCGCAACGATCGCTCGTCGAGACGCGCATCCGGATTGAGGAAGAGGACGAGTGGAGCCGATCCCGCCCGCCAGCCGTCGTTGCAGCCGGCGGCGAACCCGCCGTTCTCCTTTCGTGCGATGGTGTGCGCCGGAAGGTCGGCGATCGTCTCGAGGGCGCCGTCACTCGAGTCGTTGTCGACGACGAAGACGTCGACCTGGGCCATGTGCGCGAACGGCTCGACGCAGTCTCGAAGCGTCGCTCCGCTGTTGTAGCTCACGACAACGACGTCGACGGCCGTCTGCTGCGCCATCCCGATCAGACGGTGGATTCTCGGCTGCTGTCCGCGAGAGTGCTGCGGAGACCGCGCGCCTCGCGCGCTCTCTGCGGGAGGTTGCGCAGCCGCTGGCGCTCCCGCAGGCGGTTTCTCACGGCGGCGTCGGCATACCGCTCCTCGCGGCGCGCCCACCCCGCCAGGTATCCCCAGATGATTCCGACCGCCCCCGGTTCACGCCGACCACGATGGAGGCTGCGGAGAACCAGGTAGGGGAAGCGGTAGCCCATGAAGTACGCGGCGTGCCCGACGCGTGCCCAGCGTGCGAACGCGAGGCCGTCGCGCTCGCCCAGCGGGCGATGGTGGAGGAACGGGAGGCCGTGAACGGGACGGACCGCCCATTCGTGCTCTTCCGCTTTCAGATGGTCGATGCCGTCCCAGCCGAGCCGCTCCTCCAGAGGACGGACGTCCTGCCAGCAGGCCCACCGATACGAGCGTGTCGCGCCGCGCACGTGGGAGCCCGTGACGGGCTGGAGGCGCCATTCGCCTGCCTCGAGCTCGTAGCACTCGCCGCCGGTGATCCCGAGCCGAGGGTCGCCATCGAGCTCCGCCAGGATCCGCTCGAAGAAGTTCTCCTCGAACGAGACGTCCGCATCGAGCTTGACGAGGACGCCGGGCTCTTCTTCGAGCGCGGCGACACCGGCGTTGAAGGCCACGATGTCCCGGCCGGCGCGCCGTCCCACGGCCAACGAGCCCGAATGGGTCGTCGCTCCGGGGGACGGGACGACGCGAATCCAGTCGTGCTCGCGGCTCAGCCGCTCCATCAGCTCACGGGTCCCGTCGGTCGATCCGTCGTCGACGACGATCCAGGCCGACGGGCGGACGGTTTGCGAGATGACGGACTCCGCCAGACGGCGGAGATTCTCGGCCTCGTCGCGGGCGGGCGTCACGAGGGCGTACGTGAGCACGCGTCCGAGCTTAGCCCCGTCCCGGCCATTCCACGACCGCGAAACGGCTAGTTCATGCGCTTGCGGTCTTCCAGCGGTCCGATGCCATCCGACGGCCCCACCACCATGCGCCGGGTCGAGTAACGGAAGCCAGAGCGACCTTCGGGGGGCCGAGAACATGCGCTCAGGACCGGTACACCAATGGCTGCTGTGGAACCGGATCCCTCCGGAGGGGGAGCAGGGCGAGGGGCCGAGAACCAATCGGTCGCATGCGGTGGCGGAGGCTGCGCACCCGGAGCGGGCGCCGCGCCCGATCGTGGTATCTCGGCGTACGCGGAAGCGCCGCTCGCCGAAGGTCGCCTATGCCGGCGTCGCCGCAGCCATCCTCTTCACCGGGGCGGCGAGCGCAAGCGATCGGTCCTCCGACATTTCGCTGGCGACACCGAGCGGCGTGTCCGCGACCGCGGTCGACCAGACCGCGATTGCGGTCGGCTGGGCGAGGTCGACCGACACCGCCGGCGTCACGACCTACCGCCTGTTTCGTGACGGTACCGCGATGGCAGTTGTGACGACGACGATCTACAGCTTCTCGGGGCTGACCTGCGGCACGAGCTATTCGCTCGGTGTAGCGGCGCTCGACGCGGCGGGCCACCAGTCTCCAGTCGCGAACGTCACGGCCACGACCCAGGCGTGCGCCGGCTCCGGACGTGCGGGGAGCACGACGTCGAGCGAGGGGAGCGGCGGTACACCAACTCCGCCGCCCGCGCCGTCGACTACGCCGACCTCGACCACGGTCCTCGACACCGTGGCGCCGTCGGTGCCGGGTGGGTTGGTTGTGTCGGTGGCGGGTCCGGGCTCGCTGGGTGTGTCGTGGCGGGCCTCGACCGACAACGTCGGGGTGGCCGGGTATCGGCTGTACCGCGGCGGCGTCCAGGTCGGAACGACAGCGCAGACCTCGTATGTGTTTGCCGGGCTCGCGTGCGCGACCGGGTACGCGCTTGCAGTAGCCGCGGTCGACGCTGCCGGCAACCTCTCCGGACAGGCCACCCTCACCGCGAAAACGAGCGCCTGCCCGACCGGCACCCCGGCACCGCCGACCGGTGGCGCCCTCGCGGTCGCACCCGGCGGCTCCGACACAAACCCCTGCACCCAGACCGCTCCCTGTGCAACGTTCGACCACGCCTATCACCGCGCCAGCGCCGGCCAGACCGTCCAGGTCGCGCCCGGTAGCTATGGCGCCCAGACGATCACCCCCGACCCGACCAAAACCGGCGCCGACGTCGTCTTCAGCCCCACCGGCAGCGTCACCGTCGCCCAGCTCGCAATCGGCGGCAGCCACATCACCTTCCAGAACATCACCGCTGTCTGGAAAGCACTCCCCACCGCCAACACCATCACCCTGCACAACATCACCTCCCCCGGCGCGATCTACATCACCGGCGGCGCCACCAACATCTCCGTCGTCGGCGGCCAGGTCTACTCCCCCGTCCCCGTCTCATCCGACTCCCAGATCGCAAGCCTGTACGGCAAAGCCCCCACCAACATCCTCTTCGACGCCGTCTCCTTCCACGACTTCCGCGACATCGGCCCCGGCAACCTCCACCACATCGAATGCCTCCAGGTCGGCGCAGCCGTCAACCTCACCATCCAGAACTCCAGCTTCCAAAACTGCGAGACCCACGACCTCTTCATCCGCTCCTGGGGCTTCGTGAACAACTCCGCCTACCCCCTCACCAACATCCTCATCAAGAACAACACCTTCGCCCCCACCTACACCGGCTACTACGCCATGCAAGCCCTCGACGACCTCTGGACAGCCCAACCCCCCACCAGCATCACCATCGCCAACAACACCTTCCAGCAAGGCATCCACGTCTCCATCACCAACGGCACCGCCCTCATCACCGGCAACACCCTCCCCGCAATGAGCGCCTACCTCTGCGGCGCCTTCAGCCCCACCACCACCCTCACCAACAACACCTACATCTACGGCACCCCCTGCGGCACCAACTCCACCATCGTCCATCCTCAGCAGTCGAGCCCGGGCTCAACGGGCCAGAGCGGCCCGACCACTCCATCCCGCCCGGCCCGCGGCCGGGGGATCGGCTAGACGCGAGGGGCCCGGCAGGCCGGGCTATACCGTGGGCGGGTGTCCCCTGGAAACAGGAGGGGCTATCCTCGGTGGATCCTGTTTCGCCTGACCACCGTGCGGCTTCTCAGGATCGCGCTGCTCGCGGGCATCTGCCTCGCGCTGCAGCCGATCTCGGTCGCCTCCCCTGCCGGTTCACAGCCGGATCTGTACCTGTCGCCGACGGGCTCGGATTCGGGCTCCTGCACGCAGACGGCGCCGTGCGCGTCGATGGACCGCGCCTACCATCTTGCGTCGCCGGGGCAGACGGTCCTCCTCGCCGCAGGTGATTACCCACTCCAATTCGTCAAGCCCGACGCATCGAAGACGGCGGACGCGCCCGTCGTCTTCACGCCCGCGAGCGGCGCTCAGGTGACCGTCGCCCGCCTCGACGTCTCGGCGAGCCACGTCGAGTTCAGCAACTTCCAGGCCGACTGGGCGGTCGCAACGCCCGCGAACGGCGTGACGTTTCGCAACATCGTCGCGAACGGCGCGATCTACGTGACGGGCGCCTCGAACGTCTCGGTCCTCGGGGGCCAGATCTTCTCACCGGTCCCGGTTTCGAGCGACTCGCAGATCGCGAGCACCAAGGGCCAGGTACCGACGAACATCCTCTTCGACGGCGTCGCGTTCCACGACTTCACCGACGTCGGCCCAGGCCAGCTCCATCACATCGAATGCCTGCAGGTCGGGGCTGCTGTGAACCTGACGATCCGCGATTCGAAGTTCTGGAACTGTGCAACCCACGACATCTTCATCCGGTCGTGGGGTTTCGTGAACAACTCACCGTCGCCGCTATCGAACATCGTCATCGAGAACAACTGGTTCGCGAAGACGGTAGGGGGCTTCTACACGATGCAGGTCCTCGACGACCTCTGGACGGGCGACCCGCCCACCTCTCTGACGATCCGCAACAACTCCGCGCTGCAGACGATCCTCGTCCGGCTCTCGCACGGGACCGCGGTCGTGCACGGGAACCTGCTGCCGGCCATGAGCAAGTTCCTCTGCGACTCCTACGGCCAGAGCCAGTGGTTCGACTACAACGTCTACAGCTCCGGCGTCCAGTGCGGCCCACATGACGCCGTCGGCGATCCGAAGTACGTCGATGCGACCAACTTCGATCTCCACCTACAGGCGGGCTCGGCTGCGCTCGGCCGCGGAGATCCGACCTCTCACCCACCGCTCGACATCGAAGGGAAGCTCCGGCCGCTGACGATGCCACCCGACGCCGGCGCCAGCCAGCGAGAGAACGCCGCCATCGTCCTCGGCAAGGCGATCGGCGACGTCACGATCGGCGAAAGCCGCGCCGCGGTCGAACAGTTCTACGGCGCGCCCCGCCGAACGAGCCACTACCCGACGCAGCGGGGAAAGGCGATCCTCGCGACATACTCGCGCTACGGCGGGAAGCTCACGATCCTGTACAACCCCGAGAACGTCGTAATCGGCGCGGGAACGACGAGCACGTACTACAGCACGACGAGCGGCCTCGGAGTGAGCGTCCCCGCCCAGCGAGCGGTGGCGTCGCTCGGCGCACGCTGGTTCGCGTGTCAAAAGGCCTACCGCCGGATGATCGGCTCGGTGGCGGTCTACGTCGCCGGCAAGGAAAAGCAGGGCTCTGCCCCGATCGCGAGCCTGTGGATGGTCCAGCGCTCGTTCGACGCATGCGGCCATCGGCCGCTCTGACAACGTCTCACCGATGCAATGACGAGAGCGACGAACGCCGGCTCCAATGACCCCTCGCGCCGCAGCGGCGCCTTTCGTGCCGTTGGGCGGGCGACCGTCCGGTCGTACACGCTGTGGACGCGCACGCGCGACAAGCTTTTCGCGGTGGCCTCGAGCGGAGCATTCGCGGCGTTCGGGCCGCGATCCGTGATTCAGCTTCCCGTGCGCCTGAACGGCGTCGACCGGATCGCAATCGGATGCGACGTCTTCGTCGGCGCAGGATCGTGGCTCCAGGTGCTCGGCGCGGCGGACACCGACGTCGTCCTCGAGATCGGGGACGGGACGAGCATCGCGGGGACCTGCGTCCTTTCGGCGGTGCAGTCGCTGCGGCTCGGAAGGAAAGTCCTCATGGCGCGGAACGTGTACATCGCGGATCACCGTCACGCGTTCGCCGACAAGACGCGGGCAGTCCTCGATCAAGGTGTGACGGAGGTTGCGCCCGTCGAGATCTGCGACGGAGCTTGGCTCGGACAGAACGTCGTCGTCGGCCCCGGCGTGCGCATCGGTCGCGGCGCCGTCGTCGGTGCGAATTCCGTCGTCCTCGACGACGTGCCTGACCACGCGGTCGCGGTCGGTGCGCCTGCGAGGGTGCTCGAACGCGCGGAGAGCGCGACGTGACACGCGCGCTCGTGGTCGCGTACTACTTCCCGCCGATCGGCGGCGCCGGCGCGCAGCGGCCGGCCAAGCTCGTCCGCTACCTCCCGAGCCACGGCATCGAGCCGATCGTCGTGACCGGGCCGGGCCGGTCCGAAGGCCGGTGGACGCCGGCGGACGAGACGCTGAATGTCGACGTGGCGCCGTCGACGGTTGTTCATCGCGTGCCGGGGCCGGAGCCGGCCGGTGCGACCGGGTGGCGCGGCCGCGCCGAGCGCTGGCTCGAGATCCCGCCGCGCTGGTCGCGCTGGTGGATCGACGGCGTCGTCGAGCTCGGCCGCGAGATGACCGATGTCGACATCATCTACGCCTGGATGTCGCCGTATGAGTCGGCGGTGGCGGCGACGCGGCTGTCGGCGAAGCTCGGGCGGCCGTGGGTCGCCGACCTCGGCGATCCGTGGGCGCTGGACGAGATGACCGTGTTCCCGAGCGCGCTGCACCGACAGCTGGAGCTGCGGCGGATGCGACGCCTGCTGGGATCCGCGGCAGCGATCGTGATGTCGACACCGG
>Ga0070741_10010836_pt1 | contig 17055 bp, 13 predicted proteins | sample Coa_R1_4_FD_66440 | JGI IMG/M metagenome (GOLD analysis project Ga0070741, IMG submission 66440) | Surface soil microbial communities from Centralia Pennsylvania, which are recovering from an underground coalmine fire - Coalmine... | ecosystem: Environmental > Terrestrial > Soil > Unclassified ...
CACGGCTGGGCCTTCGTCCCCGGCACCGGCAAACGCCCCTTCGTCCCACCCGACCACCCCGACCACCCCCGCAACACCCAGCAGGCGAACGGACCACCCGCCGCCGCGTGACGCGGGGGTCGCGTGACGCGGGGCCCCGAAGTCCGCCCGCAGAGGCGTTGCGTCGAAGACCAGCAGCGAGGACGGACTTCGGGGCCCCGCAACCAGCCCGAAGCCACAGCGAGAACCGACGAGAACCGACGAGAACCGACGAGCACCGAGGGGAGCGGCGGCCGGACGCGACGCGCCAGGCGCTCAGCCGGCGCGGCGGTCGCTGACGACGACGAGGCCGTCGGCGGTCACCCGGTTCCGGCCGGCGGCCTTCGACTGGTAGAGCGCGCGGTCCGCCCGCGCCAGCACGTCGTCGGGCCGGCCGGTCGTCTCGGGGTCCCATGCGGCGATCCCGACGCTGATCGTGAGGACGTCGGAAGGCGCGCTCGCCGCGTGCGGGATCGCGAGCTCTTCGACCGCGGCGCGCAGGCGCTCTATGGCGTGCACACCTTGCGACAGCGGGGTCTCCGTCAACAGCACGACGAACTCCTCGCCGCCGTACCGGTAGGCGCCGTCCGCGCCCCGGGAGTCCATCTGCAGCGTCTGCGCGACCCGCCGGAGCGCGTGGTCGCCCTCGAGGTGCCCGTAGGTGTCGTTGAACGCCTTGAAGGTGTCGAGGTCGAACAGGGCGACGCAGTACGGGCGGTTGTACCGGACGGCCCGCTCGTGGTGGGCCTGCAGGTCCTCGTGCAGGCGGAGCCGGTTCCCGAGCCCGGTCAGGGCATCCGTGCGCGCCTGCAGCGCGAGCTCGCCGTTGAGGCGCTCGAGCTCGTGGTGGAACCGGGCGACCTGCTTGTGGAGGTCGGTGACGCGGCGGGCAGCGATGAGACGCGTCCGGAGGTCGAAGGGCGAGATCGGCTTCGTGAGGTAGTCGTCCGCCCCCGACTCCATCCCTTCGAGCACGTGTTCGTGCTGGCCGAGGGACGTCGCGAGCACGACGTAGGTGTAGCCACCGTCGGCCCGCTCGCGGATCCGCCGGCAGAGCTCTGGCCCGTCGAGGCCGGGCATCATCCAATCGGTGATGAGCACGTCGGGTGACGTCGCCTCGAACTTCGACCAGGCGTCCTCACCGTCGACGGCGACGACGCACTCGTGTCCGAGCTGCTCGACCGTCGCCCGGAGGACGAGCCGGCACGTCACGTCGTCGTCGGCGACGAGCACCCGCAGGTCACCGTGCCCGCTCACGAAGCACCCGCGTCTTCGAGGGCGCCGCGGACTCGGTCGAGCTCCCGGTCGATGCGCCCGAGCAGGGCGGTGCCCTCGGCCAGGGCCCGGCCCCGGCCGAGCACCTCGAGCTGCGCGCACAGGTCCGAGAGCGTGAGGGCGCCGATCGCCGAGCTCGCACCCTTGAGGCTGTGCGCCGTGCGCTCGACCGACTCCGGATCCTGCTCCCCGACGGCGGCGCGCAGCGCGTCGAGTTGGCGGCGGGCGTCCGCGAGGAACTCGTTGGCGAGGAGCCGCAGCAGCTCGCCGTTGCCGCCGTCGAGCTCGCGCATCACCTCGAAGCGATCCGCGTCGAGCGCGGCCGGCTCGTCGTCGGGTCCGGCGTCCGGCCCGGGCGCGGCAGCCGGCGCGGCCTCGGGATCGGCGGGCTCGTGCACGATCCACCGGTCGAGCACCTCGAGCAGCACGTCGGCACGCACGGGCTTCGCGACGTAGTCGTCCATACCGGCGGCGATGCAGACCTCCCGGTCGCCCTCCATGGCGGCCGCGGTCATCGCGATGATCGGTGTACGGCGTGCCGACGCGTCGCGCCGGCGGATCAGGGCGGTGGCCTGGTACCCGTCCATCTCCGGCATCTGGCAGTCCATCAGGACGGCGTCGTAGGCGACGCGCGCCGTCGCCTCGACGGCCTCGCGCCCGTTCTCGGCAACGTCGACCTCGTAGCCGAGTTTGGCGAGCATGCGCGTCGCGACGAGCCGGTTGGTCGCGTTGTCCTCGACCAGCAGGACGTGACCCCGCGCCACGGCTGCCGGCCCGTCCGGGACGCTCGGGGCGGGCTCCCGGGCGCCGGCTTCGGGCGTGGAGCGAGCGGTCATGGTCAGTCCTCCGACGAGGCAGTTGAAGAGCTCCGACGAGCGCACGGGCTTGGTCAGCGTCGCGGTCAGGCCGGCCGCGGCCGCCTCCTCGGACGCGACCCGGCCCGACGAGCTCAGGAGGAACAGGCGGGCCGCCGCGAGGGCCGGTTCGCCCTGGATGCGGTGCGCGAGCTCGAGACCGTCTACGTCGGGCATGTTGAGGTCGAGGACGACGACGTCGTAGGGGTTCCCGGCGCGCGCGGCCGCCCGCATCCGGTCGAGCGCGCGCTCGGCGTGGTCGACGTCGTCGGCGACCATGCCCCACGATCCGAGCTGCTCGCGCAGGATGAGGCGGTTGGTCGCGTTGTCGTCGACGATCAGCGTGCGCAGCGAGGTGAGCTCGTCAACGGTCGTCCGCGCCAGCGGAGCACCGTCCTGCCGCGCGAGCGGAACCTCGAACCAGAAGGTGCTGCCCTCGCCGGGGACGCTCCGCGCCCCGACCGCCCCGTGCATCAGGTCGACGAGCTGCCGGACGATCGCGAGCCCGAGGCCGGTGCCGCCGAACCGGCGCGTGGTCGACGAGTCGGCCTGCGAGAACGGCTCGAACAGCCGCTCGAGGTGGCCGGGCTCGATCCCGCAGCCGGTGTCGGTCACCTCGAAGCGCACGCGCACGTCGCCGCCACGGTCGCCCGTCTCGCCGTCGCCGCCGCCCGACGACGCGAGGCGGGCCCGGATGACGACCTCGCCCTCGGAGGTGAACTTCACGGCGTTCGAGGCGAGGTTCAGGAGGATCTGGCGCAGCCGGGTCGGGTCGCCGCGCAGCGCCGGCGGCACCGAGGGCGACACGTGGACGAGGAGCTCGATCGCCTTGGCGTTGGCGGCGTCGCCGAGCAGGACGGCCACGTCCTCGACGAGGAGCCCGAGGTCGAAGTCGACCGTCTCGAGCTCGAGCTTGCCGGCCTCGACCTTGGAGAAGTCGAGGATGTCGTTGATGATCTGGAGCAGGCCGTCCGCGGCCTGTTGCACGCCCGTCGCGTACTCACGCTGCTCCTCGTCGAGGGGCGTGTCGAGCAGGAGACCGTTCAGCCCGATGATCGCGTTCATCGGCGTGCGGATCTCGTGACTCATGGATGCGAGGAACTGCGACTTCGCCTTCGATGCGCTGAGCGCACGGTCGCGCGCCGCGGCGAGCTCCGCGGCGGCGTGCTCCCGCTCGGTCACGTCGCGCGAGTTGACGACGAAGCCGCGCACGGCCCGGTCGGCGAGCTGGTTGGTGGCCGTCCCCTCCATGAACCGGTACTCACCGTCGTGGTCGCGGAGCCGGAAGTGCAGCTCGACCGTGGCCCCCCGCTGCTCCGCCACGTGGGCGAAGGCCTCGATGACGCGCTTCTTGTCGTCGGGATGCAGCAGGTCGGTGAGCCTCGTGCCGACGACGGCGTCGGGTTCGTACCCGAGAACCCGGCGCGACGCCGGGCTCTGGTACCGGGCGACGGCGTGCTCGTCGAGCACGGTGATGAGATCGCTCGAGTTGTGCACCAGCGCACGGAACCGCGCCGACTGGCGCCCGGCGGCACGGCGCAGCAGCCATCCCATCGCCAGCGCGAGCGCCACCGACGCGAGGCCGAGAAGGATCTCGACCTGGACCAGTCGCGACAACGAGTTCTGCCCGACCTTGGTCATCTCGCCCGCGACATCGCCCGTCACGCTCGACAGCTCGGCCCCGACGACGCGGACCCGGCGCAGGTCGGCGGCGAACGTGGGGCTCGCCGGCCCGGCGGCGAGGAGCGTCGAGCCGCGCGCCAGGAGCTCGTGGATCAACCGGCGCTCGTTCTCGAGCTTCGCCCGAACGGCCGGGTCCGTCGCCGCCGGGATGGTCACGAACTGGTCGAGGCTGCCCTGCGGGCTCACGACCCGTCCCCCGTCGAGCAGCGCGTCCGCGGTGTGCCGGAGAATGGTTGCGCTGGCCGACGGGTCCGCCTGCACGCCGTCGAGCTTCAGCACGACGTCCTTGACGTAGCGTTCGACGAGGGTGCGCTGCCGGGCGGTGACGTCGACGACGAGCGCGGTCGGGCGCTCCCGATCCGTCGCCCACGCGTTGTACCCGACCATGCCGCCGACCAGGACGATGAAGGCGACGACGATGGCGATCGCCGCGCGGTCGCGCCGGAGTGCCTGCCGCATCGTCGGCCGCTCGCGCCTCACCGCGGCCGGCTCGCCACGTCGAACGCCGCGTGCATCCCGCCCAGGTAGTGGCCCTCGAGGTTGCAGTAGAGGACGTAGTGGCCGGGCCGGAGCCGGACGTTCAGGTCGGCCGACTCGCCGATGTTGAGCTGCTCGATCGAGTCGATCCGGTGCAGCGCGACGCTCTCCTCGTCGACGGTGAGGCCGTCGTGCTTCAGGGGGAGCGCGCCCGAGGGGAGGTCGGTCCGGTCCAGGTTGATCTCGTGGGTCGAGGGGCCGCGGTTGTGCACGTGGATCACGACCCGCCCCGCAGGGACCGCGGGACGCGAGAGCTTCAGCTTGAAGTCGTGCATGGTCACGTCGATCCGGTCGACCGGCGCCGACGCCGCGAGCGCCGAGGGGCCCGCGCACAGGGCGGCCAGCAGGCCGAGCGCGACGACGAGCACGGCCGTCGGGCCGGCAAGGGCGCGCGAGCGGCCCCGGTTCTTCGTGCCCTCCACGTCGCGGGTATCGGGGAAGGCCGCATCCGCCTTGAGTGGTTTCATCCGCTCCTGGTGGCGCCATCACAGAGTCCTCACACGGGGCGTCGACCGTTTCGGGGTGGGACCGGGTCAGAATGGCGGGGATATGGAGCGGGGCACGATCGTCGTCGTCGACGACGAACCGAACATCGCCGACCTCGTGGGCATGTACCTGGAACGTGAAGGGTTCCGGGTCCTCCAGGCCGCCACGGGAACCGCCGGGCTGCAGGCGTTCAACGACCACCGCCCCCGCCTGGTCGTGCTCGACGTGGGCCTCCCCGACCTCGACGGCCTCGAGGTGTGCAAGCGGATCCGCCAGACCTCCCAGGTGCCGATCATCTTCCTCACCGCCCGCGACGGCGAGGTCGACCGGGTCCTCGGGCTGGAGCTGGGGGCCGACGACTACCTGACCAAGCCGTTCTCGCCCGCGGAGCTCGTCGCGCGGGTCCGGGCCGTCCTCCGCCGGGTCGACGGGGCGGCGCCGCCCGAGGTCGTGCAGGCGGGCCGGGTCACGATCGACGCCGCGCGCCGCGAGGTCCGCGTCGGCGAGCGGGTCGTCGAGCTCACGACCAAGGAGTTCGACCTGCTGCGCTTCCTGGCCGAGCGTCCCGGCCTCGTGATGTCACGCAAGCAGATCCTCGACGGGGTCTGGGGCTACGACTGGTACGGCGACCCGCGCACCGTCGACGTGCACATCGCGCAGGTCCGCAAGAAGGTCGGCGACGGCTGCGAGATCCGGACCGTCCGCGGCGTCGGCTACCGGCTCGACCCGGGCGCGCCGCGCGAGCCGTGAAGAGGCCACGTGGCCGGCTCCGCAACCGGCTGCTGGTGGCGATGGTCGCAGTGTCGTTCGGGGTGCTCGTCCTCGCGCTGCTCGCCGCGGCGGCGCTCGCCCGCCAGACCTCGGCCGACGCCGCCACCAAGGACCTGAAGAAGCAGGCACCCGCGATCGCGGCCGAGCTCGACTCCTTCGGCGAGCAGTTCCGCTCCGGCACGCTCTCCCGCGCCGGCGCGCGCGTGCGGGCGACGCAGGTCCGGCGGCTCGTGGCCCGCGTGCTCGCGGTCTCGCACAGCAGCGTCGTGACGGTGCAGCCCGACGGTCGGATCGTGGAGGGCGCCACCGGCCTGCTGGGGCTCTCCGCCAACCCGGCGGCGCAGGCGGCCGCCGCCGCGCTCACGCTGCCCGACGGGATCAAGGCGTCCGACCTGCATCCGCGCCAGCTCCTCGCCGGCGAGCAACAGAGCGGGCAGGTGGGCGACACGGTGTTCGTGGCACGGCCGCTGACGCCGATCGGCGCGAATACCCCGGTCGTGGTGCTGACCCAGCAGGTCGAGACGAAGCCGCTCGGCCGCGCCGGCGGATTCCTCGTCGTGACGGGCGCGATCGCGCTGGTCGTCGCCGCCCTGGTCTCCGCCTTCCTGGCCCGGCGGATGACGCGGCCTCTCGCCGCCATGCAGGAGACCGCCGGCCGCATCGCGGCCGGCGACCTCGCCGCGCGCGTCCGGCTGCGCGGCTCGTACCCCGACGACGAGCTCGCCGGCCTCGCGCGCAGCATCAACGCGATGGCGAACGAGCTCGAGACCGCCCGCGGCCACGAGCGCGCGTTCCTGCTGAGCGTGTCGCACGACCTGCGGACGCCGCTCACGTCGATCAAGGGGTACGCGGAGGCGATCGCCGACGGGACGGTGGCCGACCCGGAGCTCAAGGTGCGCTCGGCGCGCATCATCGAGTCGGAGGCGCGCCGCCTCGAGCGGCTCGTCGCCGACCTGCTCGACCTGGCCCGGCTCGACGCGCACCAGTTCTCGTTGACACCCCGCCCGGTCGACGCCCGGCAGGTCGTCGGCGAGACGGTGGCCGGCTTCCTGCCGTCGGCACGCGAGTGGGGCGTGCGGCTCGAGCTCGCGCCGGGCGACCCGGTGGCCGTCGACGCCGACCCCGAGCGGCTCGCCCAGATCGTCGCCAACCTCGTCGAGAACGCGCTCAAGTACGCGACCGCGACCGTGCGCGTCGGCGTCGAACGCTACGACGGCCGGGTCGCGTTGCAGGTCGACGACGACGGGCCCGGCGTGCCGGCCGACGAGCGCGAGCGCGTCTTCGAGCGCCTCTACACGGCCCGCGGTGCACCGAGCCGCAAGGTCGGCACCGGCATCGGCCTCGCCATCGTCCACGAGCTCGCGGGCGCCATGGGCGGCACCGCGACCTGCCTGCCCCTCCCCGGCGGCGGCACCCGCTTCGTCGTCGCCATCCCGGCCGGCACCCAGGCCGCCCTCCCGCTTCTCTGAACGATGCGCTTCGCAGAGCGAAGCGCATCGTTCAGAGAATGTCGGTCGACGGCGTTGCCGACGCAGTCAGAGGGCGACGACGGTGGCGACCGTCTCGCCCGCGGGCCACCGGAGCGTGACCTCGGCCGGGGGTTCGACCTCGCGGCGGATGGTCGCGAGCGCGACGCCGCGGCCGGCGACGGGCACCGGCCCGACGCTCGACACCGTGCCCACGACCTTCCCCCCTGCGCCGACGGTCTCCCCCGCGACGACCTCGGCGCCGGCCGGCGGCCGCGCCGCCGGGTCGAAGCGCAACCCGCGGAGGAAGCGGTTCACGTGGCCACGGGTGTCGATGCGGCAGACGAGCTCCTGGCCGACGAAGCAGCCCTTGGTGAACGACACCGCGTCGCGCTCGAGGAACGCCTCCTGCGCGATCGTCGAATCGTCGACGTCGACGCCGAGGCGGGCGATCCCGTGCTCGATCCGGGCCGTCTCGAACCCGTCGGGGTCGCACGGGGGCCACGCCCGCGCGTCGAGCGCCGCAGCCGGTCCGAGCACGTCGAGGCCGCCGAACCCCGGGTGGACGACGCGGACGACGCGCAGGCCGTCGACGGCCACGTGGGCGTGGGCGTCGTCACTCGGCAGCACACCGACCAGCTCGCGCACGACGTCGTCGGCTCCGTCGCCCCGCACCGAGACCATGGCGGACGCGGCGGACCGGTCGGCGATCTCGGCCTTCACCCGGATGCGGTAACGACCCAGCGTCTCCGCGAGCACCGGCCCGAAGCCCGCTTCACAGTCGAGCCACCAGGCGTCGCCGAAGCGCAACGCCCGGAAGTCGACGATCAGCTTGCCCTGCGGTTGCAGCAACAGGCTCCGGGCCCCGGCGCCGTCGGCGACGGGCTCGAGGTCCTGCGAGACGAGGCTCTGGAGGAACGACGTCGCCTCGTCGCCGTCGACGGTCACGAGACCGCGCGCGAACCGGTCGAGGATCGTCGTCATCCCGTCGACGGCGAGAGGGACGAGAGGTGGCGCGCCGCCCCTGCGGCCGTCAGCAGAGCGCGCGCCTTGTTGTGGCACTCGAGGTCCTCGTCGGTCGGATCGGAGTCGGCGACGATGCCGGCGCCGGCCTCGACGCTCGCGCGCCCGCCGCTCCACACCATGGTGCGGATCGTGATCGCGGTGTCGAGGTTGCCCGAGAAGTCGAGGTACCCGACGACACCGGCATAGGGGCCGCGCTTCACCGGCTCGAGCTCGTCGATGATCTCCATCGCCCGGACCTTCGGTGCGCCGCTCACGGTGCCGGCCGGGAACGTGGCGCGCAGCACGTCGACGGCGGTCCGGCCCTCCGCGAGGTCACCGGCGACCTGGCTGGTGAGGTGCATCACGTGGGAGTAACGCTCGAGCGTCATCAGCTCTTCCACGCGTTCGGTGCCGAACCGCACGACCCGGCCCACGTCGTTGCGGGCGAGGTCGACGAGCATGACGTGCTCGGCCCGTTCCTTCGGGTGCTCGGTGAGCTCGGCCGCCATGCGCCGGTCGTGCTCCTCGGTGCGCCCGCGCCGGCGCGTCCCCGCGATGGGGCGGCTGATCACGCGCCCGTCGAGGAGCTGCACCATCGGCTCGGGCGACGAGCCCGCGATCGTCACCTCGGGATGGCGGAGGAAGTACATGTAGGGCGACGGGTTCACCTGCCGCAGCACGCGGTAGACGTCGAAGGGATCGACCGGGTCCGCCAGGTCGAAGCGCTGGGCGAGCACGACCTGAAAGATGTCGCCGGCGAGGATGTACTCGCGTGCCACCTCCACGGCCTGCTCGTAGAGGCCGCCGGCCATCGTCGAGGTGAACTCGGGCAGCTCGCTCAGCTCGTCGGCCGGCGGTGGCGACGGCGTGTACGGCAGCGGCCGCGCCAGCTCGTCGACCCGCGCGTCCAACCGGTCGACGGCGGCGTCGTACGCGTCCGACGCGTCGACCGCCTCGTCGAGGAACACGTTCTCGACGAGATAGAGCCGCTGGCGGAAGTGGTCGAACGCGGTCACGTGACCGGTGAGCGACAGCACCGCGTCGGGGATACCGAGGTCGTCGGGCGGGACGTCGGGCAGGTGCTCGACCTCCCGCACGACGTCGTAGCCGAGGTGCCCGACGACGCCACCGTGGAACGGCGGGAGCTCGTCGATCCGGGGGGCGCGGTACGCGGCCAGCAGCGCCTCGAGGGCCGCGAGCGCGCCCCGGTCGGTCGGGAGACCGGGTGGCGCGGCGCCGTCGAGCTCGACGCGGCGGCCCCGGACGACCATCGTGAGCGCCGGGTCGCGCCCGATGAACGAGAAGCGGCCCCACCGCTCCGCGTGCTCGACGGACTCGAGGAGGAACCCCGGCGGCCCTCCCGGGTGGGGCCCGACCAGCTTCACGAACGCCGACACGGGCGTCTCCAGGTCGGCCAGCACCTCACGCCACACCGGAACCACCGTGTGGTCGCGGGCCAGCGCCAGGAACTCGTCCCGGGACGGCCGGGCCGCGCTCGCCACCGGATCAGGCGGGGCCGGAGCCGAAGGCGCGGAAGAAGCAGGTGTGCTCGCCCGTGTGGCACGCACCGGCGCCCTCCTGCTCGACGACGAACAGGAGCGTGTCGGCGTCGCAGTCGTAGTAGGCCTCGCGTACCCACTGGCGGTCGCCCGAGGTGTCGCCCTTGCGCCAGAGCTCGCCGCGCGAGCGGCTCCAGAAGACGGTCCGGCCCTCCGCGAGGGTGCGCCGCAGCGACTCCTCGTTCATCCAGGCGAGCATCAAGACCTGCCCGGTCCCCTGTTCCTGGACGATCGCGGGCACCAGACCGTCCGCGTTCCACGCCACGGCCGCGATCTCCTCGGACGTGGCGGCGATCGGGGTTGCGGTCGGGGACGTCATGACCTGTCGAGGTTACCGCGGGCTCTCGGGGATCTCCCCGCCGAAACGCTTCACACCGGCGTTCGCCGGGGCCGTGCGAGACTCGGCCCTCCATGACCGGACCGACGCCCGAACCACCGATCGCGCCCCGGCGCCCGCACGTGCTCCGTCACGGGGACGACGAGCGGGTCGACGACTGGTTCTGGCTCCGTCGGCGCGACGACCCCGAGGTGATCACGTACCTCGAGGCCGAGAACGCGTACACGCGGGCCGCGCTCGCGCACACCGAGGCACTCCAGGGGCGCATCTTCGAGGAGATCGTCGCCCGGGTCCAGGAGACGGACGCGACGGCGCCGGTCCGCAAGGACGCGTGGGAGTACTTCTCGCGCAGCCGGGAGGGTCTGCAGTACAGCCAGCACTGCCGGCGACCGGCGGGCACGCCCGGGCTCCCCGACCCCGCCGCGCTCGCCGGCAGCGAGCCGGGCGAGGAGCTGGTGCTCGACGAGAACGAGCTCGCCGGCAACAGCGGCTACTTCGCGCTCGGCGGGTTCGCGATCTCGCCGGCGCACGACCGTCTCGCGTACTCCGTCGACCTGACCGGGGGCGAGGTCTACACGCTGCGGTTCCGGGCGGTGACACCCGCCGAGCCGGGTGGTGGCCCACCGCCGACGGTCGAGCTCCCCGACGAGATCCCCGGGACGTACTACGGGCTGGCGTGGGCGAACGACGGCGCGACGGTCTTCTACGTCCGCCCCGACGAGGCGATCCGGCCCTACCAGGTGTGGCGGCACACGCTCGGAACGCCGGCATCGGACGACGTCCTCGTGTTCCAGGAGGACGACGAGCGCTACTTCGTCTCGGTCGAACGGACGCGTACCGGCCGTTACGTCGTCGTCACCACCGCGTCGAAGCTCACGACGGAGGCGTGGTTCGTCGACGCCGACGCGCCGACCGAACCGCTCCGCGTCGTCGCGCCACGGGAGGAGGGCGTGGAGTACCACGTCGAACACCACGCCGACCCCGCGGGCGAGCCGGACGCCGGCCGCTTCTACATCCTCACGAACGCGGGCGGCGCCGAGAACTTCATGCTGGCGGTCGCGCCGGTCGCCGACCCCGGCCGGGCCGGGTGGGAGACGGTCGTCGCCCACCGCCCCGACGTGCGGCTCGAGGACGTCGACGCCTTCGCGGGGCATCTGGTGCTGTCGGAGCGCGCCCGCGGGCTCGAGCGGCTCCGCGTGATCCGCCTCGTCGACGGCGACGAGCACGTCGTGGAGATGCCCGAGGAGGTGTACTCGGCATGGATGGGATCGAACCCGGAGTTCGAGTCCACGACGATCCGGTTCGGCTACACGTCGCTGGTCGCGCCGCCGTCCGACTACGCGTACGACCTCGACACGCGCGAGACCACGCTCGTCAAGCAGCACCCCGTCCTCGGTTACGACCCCGCGCGCTTCGAGACGCACCGGCTGTGGGCGACCGCGACCGACGGCACCGAGGTACCCATCTCGATCGTCCATCCCCGCGACTTCCCGCGTGACGGCACGGGGCCGCTGCTCCTCTACGGCTACGGCTCGTACGAGATCTCGATCGACCCGGCGTTCTCGACGACACGGCTCAGCCTCCTCGAACGAGGATGCGCGTACGCGATCGCGCACGTCCGTGGCGGCGGCGAGCTCGGCCGCCGCTGGTACGAGGACGGCAAGTTCGCGCACAAGCCCAACACCTTCACCGACTTCGTCGCGTGCGCGGAACACCTGGTCGCGATCGGGTACGCGTCGCCGGCCCGGCTGGCGGCGCGCGGCGGCAGCGCCGGCGGGCTCCTGATGGGCGCGGTCGCGAACCTGCGGCCCGACCTCTTCCGGGCGATCGTCGCCGAGGTTCCGTTCGTCGACTGCCTGACGACCATCCTCGACGCGTCCTTGCCGCTGACCGTCACCGAGTGGGAGGAATGGGGCAACCCCGCCAGTGATCCGGTGATCTACGCGACCATGAAGGCCTACTCCCCCTACGACAACGTCGGCGCGCACGACTACCCCGCGATGCTCGTCACGGGCGGCCTCAACGATCCGCGCGTCCAGTACTGGGAGCCCGCGAAGTGGGTTGCGAAGCTCCGGGCCACGAAGACCGACGACCGGCTCCTCGTCCTCAAGACCGAGATGGACGCCGGGCACTCCGGTCCGTCGGGCCGCTACGACGCGTGGGGCGACGAGGCATTCGTGCTCGCCTTCCTCCTCGACCAGCTCGGGCTCGGCGGCGGAGCATGACGGGCGAGCCGCGCATCATCACGTCGGGCGACGGCACGCGTCTCGAGGCCGAGCTCGCGGCCGCGACGGGCGTCCGCGCCCCGCGCGCCGGCATGGTCCTGTGCCACCCGCACCCGCAGTACGGCGGCACGATGCGCTCGATCGTGGTCTGCGCGCTGTTCGCGTCGCTTCCGGCGGCGGGTGTCACCTGCCTGCGGTTCAACTTCCGCGGTGTCGAGGGGAGCGCCGGGTCGTGGGACGAGGGTCGCAGCGAGCAGGGCGACGCGCACGCCGCGGTGGCGGCTCTCGCGTCGGAGCTCCCGGCCGGCGTCCCGCTGATCCTGGCGGGCTGGTCGTTCGGCGCCGACATGGCGCTGTCGGTGCTCGACCCGGCGGTCGCGGCGTGGCTCGCGATCGCGCCGCCGCTGCACTACCTCACGTCGTACGACGCGCTCGCCGGCGACCCGCGCCCGAAGCTGCTCGCGCTCGCCGAGCACGACGAGGTCCGGGCACCGGCCGAGGTCGAGTCGCTCGCGCGTGACTGGCGCGCGACGGAGATCGTCGTCGTGCCCGGCGCGAGCCACTTCTTCGTCGGGCGAACCGACCGCCTCGTCGAGGTCGCGATCGACTACGCGGACCGGCTGTCGCCCGGGAGCTGAGCGCGCTTCGCCCGCTTGTTCGCGTACATGGCGTGGTCGGCCTGCTGCATGAGCTGCTCGATCGTCCGCGCCTGGGCGGGCTCGAAGGTCGCCGAACCGATGCTCAGCGACAGGCGGAACGGGCGGGCCTCCGCCGCGTGCTCGTGGTGCTCGTCGATCGCGACGAGCAGGCGACGGACGGCGAGCCACGCGTCCGACGCGTCGGAGGTGAGGAGCACGCAGAACTCGTCGCCGCCGACGCGCGCGAGGACGTCCGACTCGCGGAAGGTCGCGGTCAACAGGTTCGCCGTGTCGACGAGCAGCAGGTCGCCGGCGGCGTGGCCGTGCGAGTCGTTGACCGCCTTCAGCTCGTCGACGTCGATGAACAGGAGGACGAGCGGTGTGCCGCGGCGGCGGGCGAGCTTCAGTTGATCCTCGGCGCTGCGGAGGAACCCGCGGCGGTTGAGCAGGCCCGTGAGGTCGTCGAGACCCGCGAGGTCGATGAGCTGCTGCTGCATCTCGACCCGGTCGGTGACGTCGCGCAACGCCAACCGTGCCCCGGTGGGCGCGCCGGACCCTGCGCAGATCGGGAGCACCGACCCCTCGAGCCAGCGATGACCGCCGAGCCGGTGCGCGAGCCGCACCGCGGGGATCGCCGTCTCGGCCCCTTCGCGCGCGAGCTCCGCGAAGCGGGCGGCGAGGAGCTCGCGGTCGTCGTGGTGAGCGAGGTCGAGGAGGGTGCGGCCGACGACCTCGCCACTCGTGTAGCCGAGGATCGACTCGACCGCGGCGTTGGAGTAGGTGACGGTCCCGTCGCGGTCGACGTCGTGGATCCACTCCCGCGCCGCGCCCGCGATCGCCCGGAACTGCTCCTCGCTCGACCGCAGCGCCTGCTCGGCGCGTTGGGCCCGCACGAGCGCCCGCCGCAGCGCCAGCTGGGCGACGACCTGGTGGGCGAGGGCGCGGAGATCGGCTCGTTGCCGCTCCGACAACGTGCGGGGAACGTGGTCGAGGACGCAGAGCGCCCCCAGCACGGCGCCCTCGTCCGTCACCAGCGGCGCGCCGGCGAAGAAACGCACCTCCGACCGCCCCGGAGCACCGTTCGAGAACCTCGCGTCCGACCGCACGTCACCAACCTCGAGGACCTCCCCGTGGTCGACGACGTGCGAGAACAGCCGCGGTTCGGGGAAGCCCGCCCCCGCCGCCGTGGCGCCGATCCCGGCCTTGATCCACACCCGGTCGCGCCCGACGATCCCGACCAGGGCCACCGGCGCCTCGCAGATGTCGGCCGCCAGCTGGACCAGCTCGTCGAAGCCCTGCTCGGCGGGGGTGTCGAGGATCTCGTAGTCCGCGAGGACTGCCAATCGGTACTCTTCGGACTCCGGCGCGGGCCAGCGTTCGTCACGCGGGGTCTCGGTCCGGGGCCGCGCGTGCCGCGCGCGGCGCGACGGTTCGGGGATGCGCGACAGGCGGAAATCCGCGCGTTCGTCCCTGCCTCCCAGCCCTGACTGCCCGACCACGCCCTCTATTCTGCCCGTCGAACGGGCCGAAAAGCCAGGAAAACCCGCACGATCGCGGCGATTTGCCCCGAGGTGGACCGCGGGAGAGGCGACAATGGCCGGCTCGGGGCATGGAGCACGACGTGCCGACGGACACCCTCGACGACCAACGGACCGGACGGCGTTCCGACGAGGCGCCGCGTGCGGTCTTCCCGCACCAGCCCGCGCTCGACGGCCTGCGGGCCGTCGCGGTGCTCGCGGTGATCGCGTACCACCTGGGGTACGGATGGGCGGCCGGTGGCTATCTCGGCGTCGACGCGTTCTTCGTCCTCTCCGGGTACCTGATCACGTCGCTCCTCCTGGTCGAGTACGCGGCCGGCGGCCGTATCGACCTGACGGCGTTCTGGGCCCGGCGGGCCCGGCGGCTCCTCCCCGCGTTGTTGCTCGTGCTCACCGCCGTCAGCGTGTGGGCGGCGCTCGAGCTGCGGCCCGACCAGCTCGGGAACCTGCGGGGCGACGGGCTGGCCACGCTCTTCTACGGCGCGAACTGGCGCTTCGTCGCGAGCGGGCAGTCGTACTTCGACGTGTTCTCGTCGGCGTCGCCGCTGCGCCACGCCTGGTCGCTGGCGATCGAGGAGCAGTTCTACCTGGTCTGGCCGCTGGTCGTGCTGGCCTGCCTCCGCCTCGCCCGGGGGCGCGCCCGCCTCCTCGCCGGTGTCTGCGTGGGCGGCGCGGCCGTCTCGATCGCGCTCATGGCGGCCGTCTACGACCCGACCGACCCGTCCCGGGCGTACTACGGCACCGACACCCGCGCCCACGCGTTGCTCGTCGGTGCGCTCCTCGCGATCCTCCTCCGGCACCGGGGTGCGCGCGCCGCCGGCCCGGACGCTCCCCCGCGCGCCGGACGGACGCTCCAGATCGTCGGCACCGCCGCGGCGCTGGGGTGCATCGCCGCCTTCGCGCTGATCCCCGACACGAGCGGTGCGATGTACCGGGGCGGCTTCGCGGCGTTCGCCGTCGCCGTCGCGCTGCTCATCGCCGCCGCGGTCGCCCCCGGACCGTCGCCGCTGCGCCAGGTGCTCTCGGTCCGTCCGCTGCGCTTCCTCGGCACGATCTCGTACGGTCTGTATCTCTGGCACTGGCCGGTGCAGGTCGCACTCGACGAGACCCGCACGGGGCTCAGCGGCGTCGGGCTCGACGCGGCGCGGATCGTCACCACGTTCACGCTCGCGACGTTGTCGTTCGCGATCGTCGAGCGCCCCATCCGGCGTGGTGCGCTCCGGCGGCGCGCCTACGCGGCGGCACCGCTCGCGTTCGTCGGCGTGGTCTCCGCAGTGCTCCTCGTCACCGCCGCGGCGGTCCCGCCTCCGGCATACCTCCGCAACCGCGGTGACGCGTCGATCCGCGCCGCCCTCCACGACCTCCCGGTGGCCGCGGCCTCCGCGACCGCACCCGCGCCCGCGCCCACCACCACGCCGCCCGCCGCTCCGGCGGCCAACCCGGCGAACCCGCCGGTGACGTTCGCGCCCCGCCGGGTGCTGCTCGTCGGCGATTCGGTGATGGCAAGCCTCCAGCCCGCGTTGCGCGCGGTGGCCGCGGCGCGCGGTGTCGCGCTCGCGTCGATCGCCGTTCCGGGATGCGGCACGATCGCGGGCGAACCGCTCGGGCCGGGCGACGCCCGTTACTCGTGGACCGCGGGCTGCGGCCGCAACATCCCCGACCTGCAGTCGTCGGCCGTCGCGCAGAACCGGCCCGACGTCGTGGTGTGGCTCAGCGGGTGGGAGAGCGCAGACCGCATCCTCGGTGACAAGACGGTCCGCATCGAGTCACCCGACGGGTTCCAGACGGTCTACGACCTCGTCGACCAGGCGGTGCAGCGGCTCACCTCGACCGGTGCGCGCGTCGCCTTCCTCACCATGCCGCCGCAGACGTCGGCGGACGACGTCGCCCACCCGTCGACGGAGCTGCAGAGGCGCTACCGGCTGATGGACGAGCTCCTCGAGTGGTACGCGTACCGCCACCCGGCGACGACGTTCGTCGTCGATCTCTCGACCAAGGTGTGCCCGGGCGGGCCGCCCTGCCCGGAGGTCGTCGACGGCGTCCGCCTCCGCCCGGTCGACGGGCACCACTTCTCGGCCGATGGCGGCGCCGCGGTCGCGCCGTGGATCCTCGACCAGGTCACGACCCCGCGTGCCATGGCCTCCCACAACTGAACGTCGGAGTTGCTCAGGCGCGCACTTCGGCGATGCCGTGGCGGCCCAGGAAGGCGTTGCGCCGCTCGACCACGGAACGCCAGATCTCGAGGTCCTGCTCGTAGTGGGCCCGATCGCCTTCCTCGTAGGCGTGTTCGAGCTCGTCGAAGGCGGCATCCTCCGCGTCGAGCAGCTCGCGGTACCGCCGGAAGAATCCCTCGTCGATCACCCCGGCTTCACCCATCGGCACCCCTTCCGTCACCCGACGGCCACCCGCCGGCCATCCGCCGACGGTACCCGCGCGGAACGCCGGGTTGGAAGTGCCTCACCTCAGAGATCGAGGGCCTCGAGGGCCTCGCTGACGGTGAAGCGGCCCTCGTAGATGGCCCGGCCGACGATGGCACCGGCGAGCTCGCGGCCGTCGACCTCGATCGCGGCGAGGGCCAGCAGGTCGGCGAGGTCCCCGATGCCGCCGCTGGCGACGATCGGCGTGCCCGTGGCCGAGAGCACGGCCGTGAGCTGGTCGACGTC
>Ga0070741_10010837_pt1 | contig 17051 bp, 17 predicted proteins | sample Coa_R1_4_FD_66440 | JGI IMG/M metagenome (GOLD analysis project Ga0070741, IMG submission 66440) | Surface soil microbial communities from Centralia Pennsylvania, which are recovering from an underground coalmine fire - Coalmine... | ecosystem: Environmental > Terrestrial > Soil > Unclassified ...
GAAACTGTAGAGCGACTAACGGCGAGCTAGTTGCCGCATGCGCGGCTACGCACCGGGGCCACGCATTGTCATGGAATTGAAACGGCTCGTTCCTACGGTCTGATCCATCACGGACAGGACCCTGACAGGAACGAGCCGCAAATGCCTATTGCAGTATCGACGCCCGCGCCGAGCGAACGTGCAGCGCGCACTGTCGCGAAAGCGTTTGCCCCGGCAGCTGTTTGGCTGGCTATGGTGGCCGCATCGGTGGGGTGCTCGCACCAGCCCTCCGCGCCACCGGCGAACTCACCCGCCGCCGCAGCGCGAGAGACCGTGTCCGCCCAGCAGATCGACGACCAGTCGTTCTGCCAGCAAGCCCGCCAGGCCGGCATCACGAATGCAGCGCTGATCGCCGAAAACGCTGATCCGACCACGCTGTTGGCGGCACTGGACCAGATGGTGCCCAACGCGCCGGCAGCGATCCACGACGACTTCGCCACCTTCGTCAAGCTCGAACACGGCATCCTCAGTACCGGCGGTCCAGACCGCCCATCGCCGGTGAGTATCGGCGGGCCGTCTGCGCGCACCGCGTTGACGCATGTGCAGAGCTACCTGCGCGACATCTGTCACCTCAGCTGATCAGCCTGACCATTCCGTCTATGCCTCGACGGTCCGAAAGGAGGTGTCGCACAGCGGATGATCCGTGCATGATGCGCCCGGTCGAACACCAGGAGGTTGGTCGCCGAACTGGCCGCCGACCGCAATTGCCAAGGGCGCAAAGAAATTTCACATTGGCGCGCCGGACAGGAACGTACGGCGCCCGACGTACATACCTTAAGGAAGACATCATGACTAACCCCATTCTGCAACGCCTCACGCTCATGTCGCTGCCCGTAACTGCGTTGGCTGTCACCGGTGCGCTCGGTTCGCCAACCCCCGCGTTCGCGGACCCGCTGCCGTATGGACCCGATACTTGTATCCAGGGGTACGTGTGGCGCGAAGCGAACTCCAACGACCACGTCTGTGTCACGAACGCGGTACGCAGCCAAACCGCACAGGAAAATCAGCTCGCAGCCCAACGGCGCAGTCCTAATGGCGGAGAGTACGGCCCCGACACCTGCGCCCAGGGCTATGTGTGGCGGGAGGCGTTCGAAGGTGACCACGTCTGCGTAACCCCGAATAGCCGCACGCAGGCGGCCAATGACAACGCCGCCGCGGCGTCGAGGATGTCGGTGAACAAGCCAAGTCAGCCGCCGTCGTCGCCGTCGAAGCCGCCATGGTGCGCCCTTCCCGATCCGGCCGGCATTTCACCGGGCTGCTAGCGGCACCCGCACCAGAAAGTTCGGCACGGCTTGCCCGCGCTGGGCGCGAACTTCCTCAAAGAAACGCGCAACCGCGGTCGCGAACAGCGAATCCTTGTCCCCGAACCGGCGCAGGACGGTCTGCACGGTCACCCCGGCGCGGTCGGCCACATCGGCAAGGGTGATCACAGTTCAGTCGCGCCGAATCCCCAAGACCCGTAACAGTTCCGGGCGACGCAGGGTCAGACTGATCCACAGCAGGATGCCGACGTACGCGCCCGACAGCACGAACGCGAACAACGGCTTGTCCGCCCGAAGATTCGCAGTCACTGCGCCGCCGAGGTACGCGGTGAGGCCGAGTGCGCCGAGCACCGCGGTGCGCGGAATGAGAAACACGACCAGGCAGACGAGCAGTACCCATCCGATGACCATCGTCTTATCGGCCGAAAAGCCCAGCGCCACAGTGCCGTCCCGGCTCATCTTCGTGTCGACGATCTTCGTGATGCTGTCGAAGGCCAGAAACACGGCAAGCACAACGGTAAGGACGGTGCCTGCTATCCAGGCCGGTGACCTGCGCGGTCGGGCAACGTTGTCCTTTTCGGTTTGGCGGGCGGTCGTCATGGTCGTAACTCCTTCGTCGGGGGCATGTCGTCAGTTCTGACCGCCCGCGGTCCGAAAACTCATCGGACGTCGACATCACCGGGTTACGTCATGGCGCGAGCACTCCGTGCACCGGCGGGACGCCGTCACGTTCGCCGGCCATCGTCGCAAGCAGATCCTCCACGTCGTCGAACCCGACGCAGCGGCGGGGGAGGTCCGCGAACGGGTAGCGGCCCGATACCAGTAGGTCGAGTGCCCCGCGATACGCGACCGTGTCCACGCCGAGTGCGCCGAGAATGCGTAACTCCTTGAACACCACCATGTCCGGCAAGAAACCGGGGGCGCCGGCGTTCCAGCCGCGGGTTCCGGCGACGACGACGGTTCCGCCGGTGCGGGCGAGCGCGATCGCCTGCGCGAACGCGGCGGGAGCCTTGGCGGTGACGTCGACGACGACGTCTGCCAGTGCGCCGGTCACGCTCTTCAACGCTTCGACGGGATCGTCGACCGCGACATCGACGGTAAGGTCGGCACCGAATTCGGTTGCCAGCGCCAGCCTTTCGGCGTCCCGAGGTCCCATCCCCGTCACCATCACGAAACCCGCACCGGCCTCCTTCGCGGCGGCGGCGGCACACAGCCCGCGAACGCCCGGTCCGAGCACAGCGACGACATCGCCCGGCTTGGTATCGGCAACCGTTGTACCCCAGCGGATTCCGGCACCCAGCGGGTTGAACAGCGTCGCAACCACCGGATCGAGCTCAGCCGGCACCGGCAGCACCATCGAGTCCGGCGCCAAATACTGGTACTCGGCGTAGCCGCCCCACAGGCCCGGCTCGCGGTCCACCGGGATGAACCCGTACATGTCGCCGATTCCGTGGCGTTCACAATGCCGGTACTCGCCGGCGAGGCAGGGCGGGCAAGTTCGGCAGGACTGGAACACCTCGACGGCAACTCGATCTCCGACGTCGACGCCCCACCGCCGGGCCGCGCCGGGGCCGATGGCCGCGATGACGCCGACGGTCTCGTGGCCGGGGACGAACGCGAACCCGCCAGAAAGTTCTCCGGTGTACTGCTCGTGGTCCGTCCCGCACAGGCCGCAGGCCGCCACCTGCACCAATGAGTCCTCGTCGCCAATGTCGGGAATCGGCAGCCGCCGGCCGACCAGCCGTCGCGGCGCCTCCAACACCAGCGCCCGCGCACCTGCGCCATCGGGCATAGGCGCGACGCTAGCCAGCTGTTGACTGATATGTCAATCTATAGACGTGCAGGACCCGATCGCGCTGGCCGCCGCCCCGCGCTGGCACGGCCAGGCCGGCCGATTGGAGGTTTGGTACGCGACGCTGTCGGACCCACTGACGCGCGCCGGGCTGTGGATTCACCACGAAACGGTCGCACCCACCGACGGCTCGCCCGCCCACGGGCACGGCTGGGTGACCGTCTTCCCCGCCGACGGCTCACCGTGCACAGAACGCTTCGGCCCTGCGCCAGTCCAGCCGGGAACCAGCGGTCGGTGGTTCAGCGTTGCCGGTGTCGAAGCCGCGTCCGAGGCATTCACCGGAACGGCCGGATCTTTCGGCTGGGAGGCCCGATGGCAGAACGCGACCCCGCCGCTGTGGACCTTTCCGCGTGCCGCTTGGCAGCGGGAGCTGCTACCCGGCGCTCAGGTGGTGATCGCGCCTACGGCCGAATTCACCGGGGCAATAACCACTTTCGGCCAGCGCCACAGCTTGGACGGCTGGCGCGGGGCCGTCGCCCACATCTACGGACACGGCAACGCCAAGCGCTGGGGCTGGATTCACGCCGACCTCGGCGACGGAGATGTGGTCGAGGTCGTCACCGCGGTCTCGCACCGGCCGGGGCTGCGGCGGCTTCCGCCGATGGCCTTCATCCGGTTTCGGCTCGACGGGCGGGACTGGCCGAAGGGGCTCGCGCCGTCAGTGCGGATGCGCACGATCCTCGACGCGCGGCACTGGCAGATCGCCGGCCGGATTGGCGGCCGCAAAGTGCTGATCCGCGTCGACCAGCCCGAAGAACGGTGTGTCAGCCTGAGATACACCGACCCCGACGGCGCGACCGCCGTGTGCACCAACAGCGAGCAGGCAGACGTCTACGTCGAGCTCGGCGACCGCAGATGGTCGGTGCTCGGCACCGGGCATGCGGAAGTCGGGTTGCGCGGCGAGGATGCGCCGGCCGTCAACGAGAGGCTCGCCCGCAGCTAGTCGCCCTCCCCGCGAGGGGACGTGATCTCGGCCACGCCTACAACCAACGCGTGACAGCCACCACGTGGCTGTGATATCAATAGGTATATTCCTATTAGGTATATACCTAGCCGGTTGGAGGACGGATGACAGCACAGCTCGACACCTGCACCCCCACCGCCGTGATCGATCGCATCTCGGTGGTGCTCGACGCATTCGACGGCCCCGGCCGGCTGACCCTCTCGCAGGTGGTGCGACGCACCGGCTTGCCGCGATCGTCGGCGCACCGGATGCTCGAGCAGCTGGTTGCGGTGCGGTGGCTGCGGCGGCAGGGCCGCGACTACGAGCTCGGGATGCGGCTGGTCGAGCTGGGATCGCTTGCCGTTCACCAGGATCGGCTGCATCGAGCCGCGTTGCCGTTGCTGCACGAACTGCACCGCGCCACTGGCCACGTCGTACATCTCGCGGTCCTCGACGGCGCTGACGTGGTGTATCTGGAAAAGATCGGCGGCCCGATGGCGAGCGCGTTGCCGTCGAGAGTGGGTGGCCGGCACCCGGCCCATTGCACCGCCGTCGGCAAGGCGATTCTGGCGTTCTCCGAGCTGGGCCGCCGCACCGCGGTCAATGCCGACCTGCGCAGCCGCAAGACCAGATATTCGATCTCCACGGCTGCTCAGCTGCAGAGCGAGCTGGACAAGGTTCGCGCGCACGGCGTCGCGCACGACCAGGAGGAGTCCGTGCCCGGCGTCGGGTGCGTGGCCGCGCCGATCGGCAACGACGGTGATGCCATCGCTGCGGTGTCGGTGTGCGGGCCAGTCGACCGGATGACGTTCGACCATCGGCTCACGGCGCCCGTGCGAACGACCGCACTGCGCATTTGGCGCAACCTCGACGAGGCGCCAGTCCGTCCGACCCTTCAGCGACCGCGGCCGCTGCGAGTTGCGCCGGCGACGCGTCCGGCAGTCAGCGAAACCCGGACCCTGCAATACGCGTGATGGTTACTACGCGTCGGAATCCTCGGCGCGAGCTTGCGTCTCGACCTCGCGCCAGCGTCCGGCCCGCGGCGTCGGAAACTCTCCGCCCGCTTGGGTTTTCGCGTCGTCGAGCACTGACTGCGCGTCATCGATTTCTTTGATCAGCTGCTCCGCCAGTTCGCGCTCGGCCGCGTAGTAGCGTTCGGACCATTGCATCGCTATCCGCGGGTAGGCCCACGCCGGCTCCGCCCGGGCGACACGAGCATCGGTTGCCAGGCGTTGCCGCATCGAATCCACGTATGCGATGTGCTCCTGCAGAATCTCCTTGAGGCGAGCGGGCTCGTTGACGTGTCCGAGCCAAATACGAAGCAGCACACTATGTTTGAGCATCGGCGGATCTACCGCCGCTTCCACGGCCCACCGGCGCACAGCCTCTTGGCCAGCGTCGGTTATCTTGTACATCCGGCGACCGCGCAGGCCGTTGTCGTGCTGCACCAGCGACGTCGCTAAGCCGTGGCCTTCCAACCGCTTGAGCTCCGAGTAGATCTGGCTGAACGACGGGCTCCAGTAGAAGTGGCCGATGCTCCAGTCCGCCCATTTCTTGATGTCGTAGCCGGAGACCTCTTCGCCGAAGGCGAGCATGCCGAGCACCGCCCAACTGGTGGCGGGCAGGTTGGGCAATTCGGACGTGGAGTCGGCCGGTCCCACTTCGGGATCGTAGCAATTCCAACGGTCTTCGTCCGAGGACGCGGCGCGCAGCTCAACCCAGGCTGACGACATCGAAGCCCTTGTAGCCGGCCGCGGCGACCTCCGCGATGATCTCCCCGTAGACCCCGAAGCCGCCAACGAACGGCATGAACACGCGCGGCTTGCCGGCGATGTTGGCACCCAGGTACCACGAATTCGCGCGGGGCATCAGCGTATCCGCCGCCCGCTCGGAGCATTCCTTTACCCAGTCGTCGGCCGCGTCGCGGCGGGCTTCCAGCGCAACGGCGCCGCATCCGTCGAGATATCCGATGGCGTCGGCGATCCAGTCGACGTGAAGTTCGGCATGCAACACCATGTTGGCGAGTACCGACGGACTGCCCGCACCGGCGATGTTGAATAGGTTCGGGAAGCCGGGGATTCCGAGCCCCAGGTAGGTCACCGGACCCGCGGACCATGCTTCCTTCAACGTCGTGCCACGACGGCCGACGATGTCGAGCTTGTCCACCGACCCCGTCATCGCGTCGAATCCCGTTGCAAGCACGAGGGAGTCGAGCTCGTAGTAGGCGTCCGACGTGTGCACACCGCCGGCGTCGATCCTCTCTATCGGTGTGGAGCGCAGGTTCACCAGGTGGACGTGGGGCTGGTTGAACGTCTGGTAGTAGTTGTCGTCCGTGCAGATCCGTTTCGTGCCGATCGGGTGGTCCGTAGGGATGAGGAGGTCGGCGAGGTCCGGGTCGTCGATGACCGCACGAACCTTCTCTTCCCAGAACAACCGCGCGGTGTCGTTGGCTCCCATCGTCAGCATTTGGTCGGGGAACGTCTTGCTGAAAAGCACGCCGCCGAGCTCCCAACGCTTTTCGTACGCGGCGCGCAGCTCGTGCTCGTCGACCTCAAGCGCCGACTTGGCATGCGGCTCATGCGGTGAGCCACCGCCGCTGCGCATCGACAGCCGGCGCCGTTGCGGGTAGTTCGCCTTCTGCGCGCGCCGCGTGTCGTCGTCGAGAGGCACGTTGCCCGCGGGCACGCTGTAGTTGGGGGTGCGCTGGAACACGTGCAGTTGCGCAGCCTGCTGGGCGATACACGGAATCGCTTGAATGCCAGACGATCCGGTGCCGATCACACCGACCCGCAGGCCGGTGAAGTCAGCACCGTCGTGCGGCCAGCGAGCCGTGTGATAGACCGAACCGCGAAAGGATTCGAGTCCCTCGATCGGCGGGATGTTCGCGTTGGACAACGGACCGACGGCAAGCACGACGAACCGTGCCGACATGACGTCGCCGGCATCGGTTCGGACCTCCCACCGCAGTGTCTCTTCGTCGAGGGTCATCTCGGTGACCCGGGTGCTGAACGCGATGTCTCGGCGCAGGTCGAATCGGTCCGCGACGTGGTTGAGGTACCGCAGGATTTCGGGCTGCGTGGCGTACTTCTCGCTCCAGTCCCATTCCTGCTGAAGGTCGTCGTCGAACGAATACGAGTAGTCGACGCTTTCGACGTCGCAACGCGCGCCCGGGTACCGGTTCCAGTACCAAACCCCGCCGACCCCGTCGGCCGCCTCGAACGCCTGCACTGTCAGGCCGTCACGGCGAAATCGGTGCACGGCGTACAGGCCCGCGAACCCAGCGCCGATGACGACGACGTCGACGTTCGATGTCATGGGTGTCCTGGCGGTCACGAGGTCGCCTTTCGCTGAAATCTTCCGTTGCCAGTAACGGTACGAGCCGACGACGGTCGACAACAGCCGTCTTCCCACTGACCGGCACACTTACCATCGGACGGCGGCCGTCGAAGGCAGTTCGCTGGATTCAGCGACCACCAGCGCTCATCGAATAGTGCTGACGCCGTAACTATCTCAGGTAGTGCTGTGCCGTGACGCTGGTGAACCTCTGTCTCACTCACCGGGAAGACGCCGCAAACCTGTGGAAAACGTCAGTAGATTTCCACGCAGACCCGCAGAAGGAGCAGGCCCGTGGCCGTGATCGATCCCACCCGAACCTGGGAGCCGCTGGAGAAACGGCTGGCCCACACCACCACCGAACGTCATCGCACCGTGCTCAGCGCCGTGATCGAGCACATGAAGGCCGAAGCCGCCCCGGACATGGCGCGGCTAATGGCCACGCTGTGCCCGGATCCCGACTACCACTTCTGGGGTGCCGAAGGGGATTTCGGTCCGAAAACCACGGACGGCGTACAGGCCTACTACACGAACTTCCTCGCGACGCGGACCAACATCCTCGAGTTCGAAGTGCAGCGTCTCGTCGTCGACGACCACTGCGTGGTCACCGAGGGGCTGCTCAAGCAGATCTACCCCGGTGAAGAGGCCATCAACATCGGCATACCGGTCGACGACCCGGCCGCGGACTATCTGGTCGTGTTCCGCCAGCTGCTGCTGTGGCCGATCGACGCCGACGGGAAGATCCAGGGCGAAGACTCGTACAACCCCGGCGTGGTCAGCGTGACGAAGCTGTCGCGCGACGACCTGCCGCAGGCGTACATCGACCTCGTGCATGCCTCTGCCTGACATGCGCGATTCCATCGGGGCGATGTTGCTCGACCGTCTCGGCGACGAGCACCTCGGATTGCGCACCCGCGAACAGGATTGGACCTGGGACGCGGTTGTTCGCGAATCGGCCGCCCGCGCCGCATTGGCACAGTCGATGCGCCGGAAGGGGCCTTTCCATATCGGCGTGCTGCTGGAGAACGTGCCCGATTTCCTGTTCTGGCTCGGCGGTGCGGCGTTGGCGGGGGCGACGATCGTCGGCATCAATCCGACCCGCGGCGCCGTCGATCTGGAATCCGACATCCGGCATGCCGACTGCCAGTTGATCGTCACCGACGCTGCCGGGTCGGCGCGGCTGCGCGGGCTGGACCTCGGCATGGACGCCGACCGTTTCCTCGTCGTCGATGGCCCTGACTACGCCCGGCGTACCGACGCTTACCGCGTGACACCGTTGATGTCCGATGGCGCAGGCAAGGATTCGCTTTTCCTGTTGTTGTTCACGTCAGGAACGACCGGCACGTCGAAGGCCGTCAAGTGCAGCCAGGGCAGGCTCGCGCGGATCGCCTACGCGGCGAGCGAGAAGTTCGGCCACTCGCGCGACGACGTCGAGTACTGCTGCATGCCGCTGTTTCACGGCAACGCGATCATGGCGCTGTGGGCACCTGCGCTGGCGAACGGAGCCACCGTGTGCCTGACCCCGACGTTTTCGGCGTCGGGATTCTTGCCGGACGTGCGCTACTTCGGCGCAACGTTTTTCACCTATGTCGGCAAGGCGCTGGCCTATCTGATGGCCACGCCAGAGAAGCCCGACGACATTGACAATCCGCTGAGGCGCGGGTTCGGCACCGAAGCGTCACCCGAGGACCAGGTGGAGTTCCGTCGACGGTTTGGCGCAGACCTGTTCGAGGGGTACGGGTCAAGCGAGGGTGGGGCGGTGGTGGCTCGTGAGGCCGCCGCCCCCGCCGCCGCGCTCGGCCGCCCAGCGCACGCCGGTGTGGCAGTCGTCGACCCGCAGACATTGCGTGATTGTGCGCCAGCGGTTTTCGACAACCACGGCCGCGTGATCAACGCTGACGAGGCCGTCGGCGAGATCGTCGACAAGTACGGCTCACAGACCTTCGAGGGCTACTACCGCAACGACGACGCCGACGCCGAGCGCATCCGCAACGGCTGGTATTGGACCGGCGACCTCGGTTACGTCGACGAAGCGGGATTCATCTACTTCGCCGGCAGGCGAGGCGACTGGATCCGGGTCGACGGCGAGAACACCTCCGCGCTGACCATCGAGCGTGTGCTGCGCCGCTACCCGCACATCGTCACCGCCGGCGTGTTCGCTGTTCCGGACCCGCGCTCCGGCGACCAAGTGATGGCCGCGATCGAGGTCGCCGACCCCGATACCTTCGACACCGCAGCGCTGGCCGCCTATCTGAAGGACCAGAAAGACCTTGGCAGCAAAGGCATTCCGCGCTTCCTTCGTGTCTCGACGCGCTTGCCGGTCACCGGTTCCAACAAGATACTCAAACGCGAGCTGCAGCAGCAGCGCTGGCATACCGACGAACCCGTATTTCGGTGGGCCGGACGCGAGGGCCCGGTTTATCACCGGATGACCGACGACGAAAAGCGTTCGCTCGACCATGAATTCGTGCGGCACGGCCGGCAGAGCTACGTGTGAGGACGGAAGTGGACTGGACCGAAGAATGTGACGTGCTGGTCGCCGGCTCGGGCGGCGGCGGCGTCACCGGCGCGTATACGGCGGCTCGCGAAGGCCTCGACGTGATCCTGGTCGAAGCGACCGACAAATTCGGGGGCACCACCGCGTACTCGGGTGGTGGCGGAGTGTGGTTCCCGTGCAACCCGGTGCTGCTGCGCGCCGGCACCGACGACACGATCGAGGACGCGCTCGAGTACTACCACGCTGTCGTCGGCGATCGCACTCCGCGTGAGCTGCAGGAGGCCTACGTGCGCGGCGGTGCTCCGCTGATCGAATACCTCGAAGCCGACGAGCACCTGAAGTTCCAGGTGCTGCCGTGGCCTGACTATTTCGGTGCGGCACCGAAGGCGCGGGCCGACGGGCAGCGCCACATCGCCGCGAAACCGATGGCCGTTGCGAAGGCGCCGCACCTGCGCGAGGCGGTACGCGGGCCGCTCGATGCCGACCGACTCGACGCGCCGCCGCCGGACGATTACTTCGTCGGCGGGCGCGCGCTGATCGCCCGATTCCTCACGGCCATCGGGCGATATCCGTCGGCGACGCTGCGATTGAACACCGCGTTGGTCGAGTTGGTGGTCGACGACGGCGCGGTGGTCGGGGCGATCGTCGAACGTTGCGGACGCCGCAGCGCGATCCGTGCGCGCCGCGGCGTCTTGCTGGCCGCCGGTGGGTTCGAAGGCAACGACGAACTGCGCGAACGATACGGCGTGCCGGGTGACGCGCGAGACACCATGGGGGCGTGGGGAAATCGCGGGCAGGCGCACGAGGCGGCCATCGCCATCGGCGCGGAAACTGATCTGATGGACCAGGCGTGGTGGTCGCCGGGCTTGACGCATCCCGACGGGCGCTCCGCGTTTGCACTGTGGTTCACCGGCGGCATCTTCGTCAACCACGACGGCAAGCGCTTCGTCAACGAGTCCGCCGCGTACGACCGCATCGGTCGCGTCGTGCTCGCCGGGTTGGCGGATGGCTCGATCACGTTGCCGTACTGGATGATCTACGACGACAAGAGCGGCGTCGTGCCGCCGGTCAAGGCCACGAACGTGTCGCTTGTCGAGCCGGAAAAGTATGTCGCGGCAGGGTTGTGGCACACGGCGGACACACTCGAAGAACTTGCCGAGAAGATCGGCGTGCCCGCGCAGAACCTGGTGGCGACGGTTGCGCGATTCAACCAGTTCGCCGCCAACCGTGTCGACGACGACTTCGGCCGCGGCGACGAACCCTACGACCGGGCATTCTCGAACGGCTCATCCCCGCTCGTCGCGATCGACCAGGCCCCGTTCCACGCGGCCGCGTTCGGCCTCTCCGACCTGGGCACCAAGGGCGGGTTGCGCACGGACACCGCGGCCAGGGTGCTCGACGCCTCCGGCAATCCGATCCCCGGCCTGTACGCGGCCGGCAACACGATGGCCGCCCCAAGCGGGACGGCCTACCCCGGGGGCGGCAATCCGATAGGCACCAGCATGCTGTTCAGCCACCTGGCGGTGATGGACATGCTAAGGAGGAATCGTGAGTGACATTCGCGAGATCGACACCGGCGCACCGATGACGCGGTTCGCGCGGGGATGGCACTGCCTCGGGTTGGCCGACTCGTTCCGCGACGGCCAGCCGCACGGCATCGACGCGTTCGGCACACGGCTCGTCGTGTACGGCGATTCCACCGGTGCAGTGCACGTGCTCGACGGGTATTGCCGGCACATGGGCGCCGACCTGTCCCGCGGGTCGATCAAAGACGACAATCTGGCCTGCCCGTTCCATGACTGGCGCTGGCAGGGGTCGACCGGCCGGTGCGTCGACGTGCCATATGCCAAGCGGGTCCCGCGGCTTGCCCGCACCCGGAAGTGGCCCACCACCGAAGTCAACGGTCAACTTCTGGTGTGGCATGATCACGAAAGTCCACGCCCCCATCGGAATTGATCCCGCCGACCATCGAGGGGTACGACGACGGCATTTGGTCGCCGTGGCAATGGAATTCGATTCTGATCGAGGGGTCACACTGCCGCGAGATCGTCGACAACAACGTCGACATGGCACATTTCTTCTACATCCATCATGCGTACCCGACCTACTTCAAGAACGTGATCGAAGGCCACATGGCCAGCCAGTACATGGAGAGCAAGCCTCGGCCTGACTCAGTCAAAGACCCCGACAAACTTTGGGAGGGAACAGGTTTGCGGTCTGAGGCCACCTACTTCGGGCCGGCCTACATGATCAACTGGTTGCATCAAGACCTCGGTCCGGGGTTCACCGTCGAGGTCGCGCTGATCAACTGCCACTACCCCGTCACGCACAACTCATTCGTGCTGCAGTGGGGTGTCGCGGTGCAGAAAATGCCGGGTCTGCCCCCCGACAAGGCCGAAAAGCTGGCCGCCGCAATGAACAAGTCCTTCGGCGAGGGCTTCCTCGAAGACGTGGAGATCTGGAAACACAAGACCCGCATCGACAATCCGCTGCTGACCGAGGAAGACGGCGCGGTCTATCAACACCGCCGGTGGTACGAGCAGTTCTACGTCGACGTCGCCGACGTCACGCCGGAGATGACCGACAGATTCGAGCTTGAGGTCGACACCACGCACGCGATGCCGCTGTGGCAGCAGGAAGTAGCCGAGAACATGGCACGAAACGGATAATGGCGAACGCCTGAGCACGGACCGCCCCGCGACACTTCAAACGCTGCGACGACACGCCGGTGACCACCGCACAGGTTTATGTTTCGACGAGCAGATCACGCTCGCCGGTCAGCTTCCCGCGGTTTGCACCGAGCCGCGCTCCTTGGCCATCGCCGCCAGCTCCTCGAGAGCTTGCGGAATCCCGTTGGCGATCTCCCAGATGTCCGGCACGTGCTCACTGCACGCCTGCATACCGATCGTCATGTCGTTGCCGTAGCTCCAGCCGGTGAAGTTCAGCCCGTACGGATACGTCGTCGGACCCACCGAGATCAGCTTCTCGATCGGCGCGCCGGCGAAGTACAGCCGCTTCTTCGGACCGGGAACGTTAGACGCAATCAGGTTGTACGTCGGGCGCTTTTTTGTCGCCGCACCCAGAAGTGGCAGCCCACGCCCGTAGAACCAGAACAGCGGCCAGTACTCCATCCAGTCACCAAACAGCCACAGATCCCGCTCGTCGTGCACGGCCCGAGCCGCGCGGGTGTTTGCGTTGATCCGGGTCAGCCGCTCGACGGGATCGGCCACGTCCGTGGCCAACGAGACAAACCAGGTGGTCACCTGATTTCCCCAATCCACCTCGCCGCCGGGCGGCCGAATCGCCACCGGGACGACGGCGGACAACGACTCGTCTGTCAGTTCCCCGTGACGCTCGAGATATGACCGGACCGCGCCGCTGCACGCGGCGAGGTACACGTCGTTGACCGTTACACCGAACGCGCTCTTGATGTCCTTGATCGTCGTGAGATCGCAAGTGAGATAGGCGAATTGGCGATTCTGGGTGAATGGCGCATTGAACGGTGTCGACGGAGCGGCAAAGGCCTCCGCGAAGCCGGGGCGGCCGGCTTTGCGACGGGCCCGCACCGTCTTGACCGTTCGCGCCGAACGCGCCAGCACGCCGGGGAAGCGAGCGCCCGCCGCCAACTGATGCGACAGTGTCGTGCGAAACCACGCCACCTGGCCTGGTCGCTGCTCGTCGACCGAATAACCCTCGGGTCGGGGCAGCGACTCCGACGGGTCGGTGCTGAATATGGTCTCCAACAACCGCAGTGAGGCCATGCCGTCGGCCAGGGTGTGATGCAGCTTGAACACCAAGGCAATTCGGCCGCCGGCAAGCCCGTCGACGTAGTACAGCTGCCACGCCGGACGCTGAAGGTCGAGTGTGCCCATGTTGATCTGGCTGATTTGCGCGGACAGTTCTCGCTCGCCGCCGGGCGCAGCCGCAATGGCGTGCTTGACGTGGTAGTCGAGGTCGACGTTCGGCCGCTCGATCCACCACGGCCGGCCCGCCCGTGGTCGCAGCAACCGCCAGCGCAGCGGCTCAACTTTCTCCACCATGGCCGGCACCGCCGCGCGGACCGCGTCGAATGTGAGCGGCGGTTTGGCCTGGGCCGGGTCGAGCACGACGGCCTTGATCGTGTGCTGCGGTTGGACGTCGCTCTCCTGCTTGAGAAACATGTTGTCCACACCGGTAAGTCGGCGCATTCGACCACCTCCCAATCGCTTACGCGATAGTCAACCCGCTCAGGCGTCCGGGCGCCGGGACATTTCCCGATGAGTGGGATTGGACATCCGCCAGATCTGCGGCGGGCCATACCGTATCGAGGGTGACGAATTGGACCACAACGCTGCGCAGCCTTCGGGTGATGCGCGAGTCCGGCCTTTCCGGCGGCCCGCTGGACGGTGCGCGGTCGTACAGGTTCACCAAGAAGTACGGACCGTTTGCCGGGGTCATCGAAAGCGCCGCCCATCGAAACGGCGACGCGATCGCCATCACCGACGACGTCGGCGACGTGACGTACAACCAATTGAGCCGACGAGTGAACGCGCTGGCGCGCGCGTGGGCAGAGCTGGGCCTCGGCCCGGGCGATGTGGTGGCCGCGCTGTGCCGCGACCATCGCAACCTGATCAGCATCATCGCCGCGGCGAACAAAGTCGGCGTCCAGCTGGTGTTAATGAACACCGGTTTTGCGAAGCCTCAACTCGCCGATGTGGTTCAGCGCGAAGGCATTTCGATGCTCGTGCATGACCACGAATTCACTGCCCTGCTCGGTGCGGTCGAGGCGTCGGTCCGGCGACTGCTCTCAGACCCGTGGCCGATTCCGGATACCGGTGCCCTCACACTCGAGGCGCTGATCGCCTCGACCTCAGATGGGCAGGTGCCGGCTCCGGAGAAGGTCGGGGGGCTGACATTGCTGACGAGCGGAACGTCGGGCACCCCGAAGGGCGCGCCGCGAGGAAAGGCGTCCCCGTTGTTTTCGGCGCAGCTCCTCGACCGGGTCCCGCGCCGCAGGGGAGAAACCTGCTACGTGGCCGCGCCGGTCTTTCACGGCACGGGCCTGGGTCAAGCTGTGTTGTCGCTCGGGTTGGCCGATCGGTTGGTGTTACGCCGCAAGTTCGATCCCGAAAGCACTCTGCGCGTGGTCGAGGACTACCGCTGCGACGTGCTGATCCTGGTTCCGACGATGCTGCAGCGAATTCTCGCGCTGCCCGACGAGGTGCTCAACAAGTACGACACCTCTTCGCTGCGAATCCTTTTCGCGTCCGGGTCCGCGATGGCGCCCGATCTGGTGACGCGGGCACTGGACCGCTTCGGCCCGGTGGTCTACAACCAGTACGGCTCGACGGAGCTGGCGGTGATGACCGTCGCGATGCCGGCGGACCTCGTACACAATCCCGCCACGGTGGGCCTGCCTCCGGTCGGGTGCCGGGTCGCACTGTTCGACGACAACGGCCGGCCAATCACCACATCGGGAACCGTCGGCCGCATCTTCGCCGGCAACATGCTGACCTTCGGCGGCTACAGCGACGGCCGGAAGAAGGAAGTGATCGACGGACTGCTCAGCAGCGGCGACGTCGGCCATTTCGATGACACGGGCCGTCTCTACGTCGATGGCCGCGACGACGACATGATCATCAGCGGCGGCGAGAACGTCTACCCGCTGGAGGTCGAAAACCTGATCAACAGCCATCCCGACGTCGACGAGGCCGCAGTGGTCGGTGTTCCCGATCAAGACTTCGGGCAACGTCTGGCCGCCTATGTGGTCACGGTCGAACGCGCTTCGCTGACAGCCGAGGCGATCAAGGACTATGTCCGGGTCAACCTGGCGCGCTACAAGGTACCGCGGGACGTCGTGTTCCTCGACGCCCTTCCGCGCAATGCGACCGGCAAGATCGTACGCAGCAAGCTGGACCAAGGCGCGGTGCGATGACGGCTCCCGACACAGCGGTGGGGACCACCAAACGCCGACTCGCAGAACGGATGTCGGCAGCGTTCGCGTCAGTGCTCGACGGTACCGGCGACGCGCAGGAAGTACGCGACAGCCTGAAGACCAGCCGGAAGCCCCCCAAGCACGTTCCCGTGGCGCGAGTCCAGAACCGCACGATCCCGGGTCGTGACGGGTGCGACGAGATACCCGTGCGCATCTACCACCCGCTGGAGCCGGATCCGTCGGGCGTGCCAATCATCGTCTATCTGCACGGCGGCGGATTTGTCTTGTGCGATCTCGACTCGCACGACGCCTGCTGTCGACGTCTGGCGAATGGTATTGGGGGGATTGTTGTTTCGGTCGATTATCGCCTGGCCCCGGAACACCGCTTTCCCGCCGCTGTCGATGACGCGTGGGCGGCAACCGAGTGGGTGGCGGCAAACGGAGCTGAACTCGGCGGTGACACAAGCCGTCTCGTGATCGCCGGCGACAGCGCCGGCGGGAACCTGGCGGCCGTGGTGCCGATCATCGCCCGCGACCGCGGCGGTCCGCCGATTGCATTTCAGGTACTGATTTACCCGGTAGTCGACCAGCGTCGCAAACCACGGGCGTCGCACGCCAGGTCAGCGCCCGGTGTCCTGACGATGGAGCACATGCGCTGGTTCACCGAGCAGTATCTCGGGCCCGACGGCGACCGGCTGAACGTGCTGGCGTCGCCGATCTTGGCGAACCTCACCGGGTTGCCACCGGCTCACGTCGTCACCGGCGACCTTGACCCGCTGTGCGACGAGGGCGAGGATTTCGCGGCGCGGCTGCAGGCCGCGGGTGTGCCGGTCACCGTGCGCCGGTACGCCGGCATGTTTCACGGATTCTTCAACCTGCCCGACGACGTGCCTACCGCCGAGCAGGCCAACGCCGACGTCTGCGCTGTGGTGCGAGAAGCACTGAAGGACCACAATCGGTCGGATCGGAAGGAATTGCCGTGAAGCTCAAGAACAGTCGTGCCCTGATCACCGGCGCCAGCCGCGGACTGGGACGCAGCATCGCCGAGGCGCTCGCCCAACGCGGTGCCGACGTCGCGCTGGTTGCCCGTAACGCCGACGCCCTCAAGGTGCTCGCCAAGGAGCTCGACGGCACCGCCTACCCGACCGACCTCACCGATCCGGAAGCCGTTGAGGCACTGGTCGATCGGGTGGAGACCGACGGGCCGATCG
>Ga0070741_10010838_pt1 | contig 17051 bp, 14 predicted proteins | sample Coa_R1_4_FD_66440 | JGI IMG/M metagenome (GOLD analysis project Ga0070741, IMG submission 66440) | Surface soil microbial communities from Centralia Pennsylvania, which are recovering from an underground coalmine fire - Coalmine... | ecosystem: Environmental > Terrestrial > Soil > Unclassified ...
AGCGCTGCTTGAGGCCGGCGATCATTTCGCAATACCAATCGAGAGTCAGTTCCGGGTGCAGGCCGCCCACGATGTGAAACTCGCTCACCGCTTCGGTATAGCCCGATCCGGCGGTGTGCCAGACTTCCTCGAGCGACATCGTGTAAGCTTTGGGATCGCGCACCTGCCGCCCGAAAGCGCATAACTTGCACGCCGCCACGCACACGTTGGTCGGATTGATGTGCCGGTTGACGTTGAAGTAAGTTACATTGCCGCTCTTGCGCTCCCGCACCAGGTTCGCAAGATACCCGATGGTCAGAATATCGTGGGAGCGATACAGGGTGACGCCATCCTTATAGGTGAGGCGCTCCGAGGCCAGCACCTTTTCCGCGATCGGCTTCAGGCTTGGGTCGTCGATGACGGAGGGTTCAAGCAGCGGCATAGAGAATATCAGCGGCCCAAAACAAAAAGAATAACACGCTGACCACGCCGTTCACAGTGAAAAACGCCGCATTCACGCGCGAGAGATCACCGGGACGGACTAAGCTGTGTTCGTAAATCAATAGCGCCGTCACCAGCCCGACGCCTGCCAGGCTCAGCGGCCCTAGCGACAGGGCTTCCGCGAGCCAGACGAGCAGAACGACCATCGCGGCGTGCAGGAGCCGGGCGACCCACAAAGCCGGTGCAATGCCCAGGCGCGCGGGCATACTGTGCAGCCGCTCGCGCCGGTCAAAGTCGTAATCCTGGCACGAATAGATAATGTCGAAGCCCGCCGTCCACAACATCACCGCCGCCGTCAGGAGCAAAATAGGAGCATCCAGGCGCCCACGTACGGCGATCCAAGCCGCTGCTGGCGCTATGCCCAGGCAAAATCCCAGAATCAGATGGGAAAAGGCTGTAAAACGCTTGGTATAGGAGTAGAAGAACACGATGCCCAGAGCCAGCGGCGCCAGCTTCAAGCACAGCGCGTTGAGTTTGCCGGCGGCGAGCAGGAATGTAGCGCTGGCTACGGCGACAAAACCCGCAGTAAAGGACCGCGACAGCACGCCTGACGGTATGGCTCGCATCCGGGTCCGCGGATTGCGGGCGTCGATCTGCGCGTCGGCCAGGCGATTGAAAGCCATGGCCGCCGACCGCGCCGACACCATGGCCAGAACGACCCAACCCAGCTTGCCCCCTACTGCCGCCAGGCTGAGCTTCTCCTCGCGAGCTGCCAGCAAAGCGCCGGTTAGGGCGAACGGCAGCGCGAACACCGAATGCTCGAACTTGATCATTTCGAGCGTGATGCGGAGTTTGCGGAGCGCTCGCATTCCCGGTTCATCATAGCAGGCAATCTTGTAGAATCACTGCGGAGGAAGCGGCATGAAAATCCAATCCCTTGTGATCGGAGCAGCGGCAATGCTAGCTGCCGCGGCGCTCGGCTTGCTCTCCGGCGGCCGCGCTTTTTCCAGCCCGCAAGCCGGTTCAGGGCAAAGACAGCCGGCGTCCGGCTCGTTGATCGAGGGCTTCCGTCTTGTCGAGGTGGCCTCTGTCGCCGACGCCATGGAGCAACTTTACGGCGAGCGGACTTATATGAGTCACCAGATGCGGCCTCTGTTTCCAACGAAGTTCGCCGGTCCTGCGGTGACCGTGCTGATGAAGAAGGAGGAGCACAAGGAGGGGGCTCCGGCTTCCCAGGGCATGCTCGATGCGATCGATGCCGCGCCTCCGGGCTCGGTCTATGTCATGGTAATGCCTGAGGGCGCCGACTTCGCCGGCATGGGCGGGCTGATGGCCACGGCAATGAAATTCCGAGGCTTGGCCGGGGCGATCATTGACGCCGGAATCCGCGATACGCCCCAAATCAGAAAGCTCCAGTTCCCGGTCTTCAGCCGGGGCGTGGTTCCCTCTACCTCGATCAACCATTACCGTTTCGCCGGCGCCAACGTGCCGGTGAACTGCGCGGGGGTGCAAGTAAATCCGAGCGACATCATCGTGGCCGACGAGGACGGCGTGGCCGTGGTGCCCCGCACGCGCGCCGCCGCCGTGTTGCGGCGAGCCCAGGAGCTCGATGATACCGAGCACCGCATGCTGCCTTTCATCGAGAAATTCCGTTCGATAAAAGAAGCAGTCGCAAAGTTCGGAAGAATTTGAGCCCGCTCATCATCTTGCGCCTTCGGCGGCCCCGAGCCTGCCCCCCGCCGGATCAGGACACCGGAGCTACCGGGGAGAGGCGTCCGGAAAAGCCAGCATCTGTTCGGCGGCGGCCAGGTCCTCGGGGCGGCCCACATCGCGCCACCAGCCGGGAATCGGGTAGTAGCCGACGGGCAGACCCTTGGCAAGCAGGGTTCGAATGCCGTCAGTCAGTTCGTATTCGCCGCGCGGGGAGACGGAGACGCCGGCCAACTGCTCAAAGATGGAAGGGCGAAAGCAGTAGAAGCCGGCGCTGTTCCAATGGGTAGCTGAGGTACCGCGGGGTGGCTTTTCGATGATGTCGTTTACGCGGTCGCCCTCGATGTACACGGCTGCGCCTTGATACGGATCATCCACATATTTCACCGCAAGCACTGCCTCAAAACCGTCCATCCGGTTCGCAGTCTCCCGGTAGGCCTCTGGCGCGACCAAAATATCGCCGTAGGTGAGTAAGAAAGGCTCCTCGCGGGCGAAGTCCCGGGCGAGCTCGGCGGCTCGTGCGGTGCCATCGGGAACTTCCTGGCGGCAGAAACTCACGCCGGGTTCTCGGACGAAATACGCCTCGATCTGCTCCGCGCAATAGCCCGTTACGATGAGGATGTGCCGCAACCCAGCGGTCTTGAGGTTGATAATCAAGTGGGCCAAAATGGGCTTGTTCCGGACCTCCAGCATCGGCTTGGGCACGCCGGCAGTGAGGGTTTGCATCCGGCTGCCGCGGCCTGCCGCAAGAATAACGGCTCTTGTGACGTGCACGTTTTGATTCTAACGCCCCGCGCTGCCGCCGTCCCGTGGCGATGTCCGGCCGCAGCTCTTCCCTGAAGCATCGCAAGTGTCTAAATTGGCGGGGCCCTGCGCCGCTGGTTCTCAAACTAACTCTACGCCCGGGATTTGAGGTAAAATTGCGTTTGAGGCCTGTTATGAGATTTTGCCGCAGAATTATAGTCGTTGCTCTGTGTTGCGCGGCGGCTGTGGCCATGGCCGCGACTTCTCCATCGGGCGAGGTGGTGCTGCATGGGAAGATCCGGCAGGAAGCGGGCAAGCCTCCGGTGATCGAAACCGCGGATCATCAGGTCTACACAGTTTCAGGTGATGAATTTCTCACGGCCCAAATGGCTGACTCGCGGCTGAACGGCCGCGACATCGTTCTCGAGGGCCATGTGACCGGCCCCGGTAAATTTGAGGCTTCTCATCTCTACACGATTAAGAATGGGAAGCGCTACGAAGTGACCTATTGGTGCGACGTCTGTTCCATTCGCACGCACATGCCCGGCCGGTGCATGTGCTGCCAGGGGCCTACGGAACTGCAAGAGCTGCCGGTCCCCTGACCTGCCACTCAACCGTTGTTTCCGTAGCTGCGTGTTTCTCCAGCTTCAGCCAGCATTCGCTTTACCCGATCGCCGCCACTCGGATTCCCGCGGGGCGTCGCCACACACTTGCTGAGATTGGTTTGCCGCGCAGGCGAGCCGAAACAGCCGAACCTCGCTATTTTGCCCGATCAGGGAGCCGACCAGGTGACCTTTCCGTCGGCGTTGTAAAAGGTGATGGATGGGTTCCCGCTTGCCGAGACCGACATCCGGCCGCGCGGCTGCCCGGCTGGATCGAGCAGCGTAACGCCATCGGAAAATACGGAGACGGGCCTGCCATCCTTGTCCCAGAATTGCAAACCGGGTGTGCCGTTGGTGGCGACGAGAAGGCCCGTCCGGATTTTGCCATCGTTATCGTAAAAGACGAGCCGCACAGCTCCGTTGGGCAGAGAATCGAACCGGCCGCGCCTCTTGCCTTCTTCGTCGATTACCTCGAAGCGTTGGGCGCGAAGCACCTTGGAATTTTCCTCTGTTGCCTGGGCAAAAGCGGGCCGCGCGACCAGGAGTCGGCTGACGAAGGCGCCGCCCGCTACTCCGCCGGCGACAGCCAATAGCAAAACGAATATGTACTGCTTTCTAGACATCTGCGGCTCCTCTGCTTGCGCTCCCTAACCTGCGGAGCTTTCTTAACGCGACCTCAGCCTGCAAATCATTGCCGGGTGGAATTTTCGTCCCTAAGCAGGCCGGTTGTGCGGGATTGCCCGCTTGCGGCTCAGTTTACGGCCGCCGAGCGGATCGTAGGCCGGCGTTTGAACGAATAGCGCCGGCGGCGCGATTAGCCCCGATTTTCGAAGGCGCACTGGAGCGCGCGGTTTCATGATCCTGAATCGGCGACTTTCCTCTTCGGTCTCCGATTGGTTTCGAGAATCTTTTTGCGCAGCCGAATCGATTGCGGCGTGACTTCGACCAGTTCATCCTCATTGACGAATTCAATCGCCTGCTCGAGATTGAGCGTGCGGAAGGGGATCAGCCGGATGGCTTCATCGGCCACCGACGCCCGCATGTTGGTGAGCTTTTTTTCTTTGACCACGTTCACGTCGAGGTCGGCCGCGCGCGAGTTTTCCCCGATGATCATCCCTTCGTAAACCTCGACGCCGGGGCCCACAAACAGCTCACCGCGTTCCTGAAGATTATAGAGGGCGTATCCGGTGGTACGGCCCGGCCGGTCGGCGACCAAGGCGCCTGTAGGGCGCATCGGGATCTCGCCCTGCCAGGGCGTGTAGCCTTCGAAAAGGGAATGCATCACGGCGGTGCCGCGGGTATCGGTCATCAGTTGACTGCGCAGGCCGATGAGTCCGCGCGAGGGAATCGTAAATTCCATTCGCACCCGGCCGCTGCCGTTGTTGACCATCCGGGTCATCTGGCCTTTGCGGATGCCAAGCATCTCGATGACCAGTCCGGCGAACTCTTCGGCGCAATCGACGACTAAAGTCTCCACCGGCTCGCTCAACACACCGCCGATCAGCCGGGTGAGAATCTGCGGCTTGCCCACGGCCAGTTCGTAGCCTTCCCGCCGCATGGTTTCGATCAGGATGGCCAGTTGCAGTTCGCCGCGGCCCATGACCTGGAAGCAGTCGGTCGAACTCATCGGCTCGACGCGAATCGAAACATTGGTCAGCAGCTCCTTATCCAGCCGCTCGCGCAAGTGCCGGGATGTGACAAAGCGACCTTCGCGCCCCGAAAAAGGCGAGGTGTTGACGGTGAATACCATGCCGATCGTCGGCTCATCGATGTGGAGCGGTTCGAGGGGCGCCGGAGTCTCGGCCGAAGTAATCGTCTCGCCGATCGTGATGCCTTCTATGCCAGCGATCGCAACAATATCGCCGGTGCGGGCGGTTTCAATCTCAGTTCGCTTCAATCCTTCAAAGCTAAACAGCTTGGTAATGCGCGTCTTCTGCACGCTTCCGTCTCGCTTGGCGATTCCCACCTCTTCGCCCGCGCGCAGCTCGCCCTGAAACACCCTGCCGATCGCGATGCGCCCCAGGTAGTCGCTGTAATCGAGGTTGGCGACCAGCAATTGCAACCTGCCCTGGGGTTCCGCCGAGGGCGGCGGAATCGAGTGCAGAATGGTCTCGAACAAGGGTTGCAGGTCGGAGCCCGGTTCGGCTGCGCTTAGCCCGGCCCGGCCGGTCCGGGCGTTGCAATAAAGCACCGGAAATTCAAGCTGGTCCTCGGTCGCTCCGAGATCGATGAAAAGATCGTAGATTTCGTCGAGCACTTCGCTGGGGCGGGCGTCGGGGCGATCGATCTTGTTAATTACTACGATCAGGGCCAAACGCGCCTCGAGCGCTTTCCGGAGCACGTAGCGGGTTTGCGGCAGCGGTCCCTCGCTGGCATCGACCAGCAGCATTGCGCCATCCACCAGCTTCAGGGCCCGCTCCACCTCGCCGCCGAAATCGCTGTGGCCCGGGGTATCGACGATATTGATCTTGACGCCCCGGTAAAAAATGGCGGTATTTTTGGCGAGAATCGTGATGCCGCGCTCCCTTTCGAGGTCATTCGAATCCAGGACTCTCTCGACCACTTGCTCATTGGCGCGGAAAATGCCGCTTTGGTGCAGCATGGCATCCACCAGGGTGGTCTTGCCGTGATCCACGTGGGCGATGATGGCGACGTTTCGAAAGGAAGAAATCAAATATCATCATGACACGATTCGTTCGCGAAAACCCTCTGCCCGGCTGCTCCGCCCTCCCGAGTTTGGCGAAGCTCCGGCAGCCATGAGCATTGCCGCCTGTCTCATATAGCCCGCCGAGGCTTTCCGCGCCGGGCGCAGCCGGTCTCAGCAAAGTCCTTCGCCGGAGAGGCCGTGGCGGCGGGCTTCCCGGCCCCTTGGCCGGTGCATCTAACACCTTGAAAATACAGAAGAATATCCTATCTGCCGCTTGTGGCAGCCCTCCGGGCGTGGTACCCTGAAATTGCTGGCCTGGCAATGGCGAGCAGTTCCGCGTCCCAGCCGAATGTTTCCGCCCATTCCGGCGCTGAGTTGCGGCGGTGCGGGGTGTGCTTAGGAGCCCCGCCGAGCCGACGCGGCGCGACCGGCGAAGTCCAGCGTGTACCCGACATGAAGGAGTCATGTCCCCCAGCATGAACCTGCGCTCTCTGTTCAGTGTATTTTCCAGCGACCTTGCCATCGATTTAGGAACTGCCAATACCTTGGTTTTCGCCCGCGGCAAGGGCATCGTGGTGGATGAGCCTTCGATTGTCGCCATCAACAAGAATACCGGCGATATCGAGGCGGTGGGCAAGGAGGCCAAGGAGATGCTCGGCCGCACTCCCGGCAACATCGTCGCCATACGGCCCATGAAGGACGGCGTGATCGCCGATTTCAAGGTCACCGAGAAGATGCTGAACTATTTCATCCAGAAGGCGCACAACCGCAAAATGCTAGTGCACCCCCGGATCGTCATCGGAGTGCCCAGCGAAATCACGCAGGTTGAAAAGCGCGCTGTCATGGATTCGGCCTATCGGGCGCAGGCCAGCGAGGTGCATCTGGTCGAGCAGGCCATGGTGGCGGCCATCGGAGCAGGGCTGCCGATTACGGAACCCTCGGGCAATATGGTCGTGGATATCGGGGGCGGGACCACCGATGTCGCGGTGATCTCGATGTCGGGCATTGTCTATTCGCGGTCGGTTCGAATCGCCGGCAACGAGATGGACGAGGCCATCATGCAGTACCTGAAGCGCAAATACAACCTGCTCATTGGCGAGCGCACCGCCGAGCAGGTCAAGATCGAAATCGGGTCTGCCTATCCCTTGGATAAGCCGTTGACCATGGAAATTAAAGGGCGCAACCTCATAGAGGGGGTGCCCAAGACGGTCACTGTGGATGACAGCGAGATCCGGGAATCTCTTTCGGAGTGCGTCGCTACCATCATGAACGCGATCCGCGTGGCGCTCGAGCGCACGCCGCCGGAGTTGAGCGCCGATATCAGCGACCGCGGCATCGTTCTGACCGGGGGCGGCGCCTTGTTGCGGAACCTGGATAAGCGCATCCGCGAAGAGACGGGATTGCCCGTGTCTATCGCGGAAAATCCCCTGGCGTCGGTGGTGCTCGGCACCGGCAAGATGCTGAGCGATTTCAAGCTGCTTAGGAAAATTTCGATTGATTAGCAGATGCGTGCGGATGAGAACGGATTAGACGGCTGTCTGGATGTGGTTTTCGCGGCCTGCCGCTTTGGTGTTAGGTTGAAGGCGCTGAGGTTGGCGGAGGAGGACCGCCGTCTGGCGGGAGCGCCTTGCCGGCGCACGGACGCCGTCCCGATAGCAGTCTCTGCGGTTCGCACATAACAACAGCGATGGAGACGTTACTCGCTCGGTACCGCAACATTACGGTTCTGGCGCTTGCCATCTTTGCCCAATTGCTTTTGCTGGGGTACCAGATCCGGAGCGACCGGGACGTCCGGCTGATCCGCGTGTGGGGCGTCACTGCGATTACACCGGTGGCCCGAGTAGTGCATGGCGTGCACGAGTCCGTTGCGGCTCTCTGGTCAAACTATATTTGGCTGCGCGGCGCCAGGCAGCAAAACGAGCGCCTGCGCGCCGAAATCGGCCGTCTGAAACTGGAAAATCAGGCTCTCCGCAACAGCCTGGAAGCCGCCGAGCGCCTCAAGATCCTGACGGCGTATCAACAAAACATCCTGTCCGAGACTACGGTGGCCTCGGTTATCGGAGCGGGCGCCAATCCCAATTCACGTGTAATCTTTCTCGACAAAGGAGCCGGTTCAGGGGTGAAGACCGGCATGGCTGTGATCACTCCCGACGGCATTGTCGGCCGGGTCCAATCCGTGTTTCCCGGATCTTCGCTTGTGCAGTTGATCGACGATACGAATTCCGCTGTCGGAGTGATTCTCGAAACCAGCCGCGCCCATGGCATTCTCAAGGGCGCTGGCCTGAATGAAGGGCGTATCGACTACGTGCCCAATGAGGAAAAAGTCGACCCGGGAGAGAGAGTCTATACGTCGGGTGAAGACAGAATTTATCCCAAAGGGCTGTTGGCGGGAATAGTGCTCGAATGCCGTCAGGGCCGCGATTTCAAAGAGATCACCGTCCGCTCTGCCGCTCGCCTGGATCGTCTGGAAGAGGTGCTGGTGGTAACGCGCGGCGTGCATCAGGACCTGCCCCGGAAGGTTCCAAAACCCGGAGCGCCGGAAGTTTTGCTGCCACCCCCGCCGATCGAGGACCGCGACGGCCTCTCCGGCCTGAGCGCCCCGAGGACGGCCGTGGCAGGCGGCGCAGGCCCGGCGGGTTCTGCCCCGAGCCTGCCGGCGGACGGTTCGGTCGCGGGGACCGATGCCGACCGGGTAAAACGGCGGTATGAAGAATTAGGCGCCATGCAAGGACACAAGTTTGGAGAAGGCGCCCCCGGTTCCAAGCCGCCTGATTTTAATCTCGGCTGGAGCCCGCAAGGCGGCATGGCGCTCCGGCGGCCCCCGGCTGCCAAGCCACCGGGCCCCAGTGGATCCGCCGATGCGCCTGGCAGCGGCGCCGGAAGCCTGGCGCCGCGCGTTCCCGGAACGAATGCTCCGCCTCAGCCGCCGGACAAACCTGGCGCAGCCCCCGGATCGGTAAGGCCGTAACATGCAAGCCAGCGTCAAGCAACTGGTCGAAGCAGATATCAACCGGCTGCGCCCCTGGATTGCCATTGTGGCCGTGCTGGGGGCATTACTGCTGCAAGCCTACTTGCCCCTGCTGTTGCCGCTGTTCTCCAGCTACGCCAATATGGCGGACCTGCCGTTGCTGGTCACCATCTATCTGGCCCTGCTGCGGCGGAGTCCCGTGGCTGGTTTGTCGATTGGCATGGGCGTGGGCCTGGCTCAGGACAGCCTTTCTGACGGCCCTATCGGCATGTACGGAATCATTAAAACGATTATCGGTTATATCTGCTCCTCGCTGACGCAAGTCATTGCGGTCGAGCCGCTGGGCACCCGCGTCATCCTGGTTTTCGGCTGTTATTTGATTCACCAAGCTGTCTTCTGGGTCATGGAGCGGGTTTTGCTTGGCCAGGCGGTCGCTTTCCTGTGGCAGAGGGCCTTGTTCCTGGCGGTAATCAACGCCCTGCTTGCTTTGCTGCTGTTTCGGTTCTTGGATAAATTCCGGGAGAGGATCTGATCCGTGGCGACGCTGAATCCGCTTGATCCCCGCAAAGCCCAGTTTGCAAAATTTGCCCAGGGGCGAATTGCGCTGATTCAGTACCTTTGCTTGTTTGTGTTCCTTTACCTGATCTCAGGTTTTTGGGAACTTCAGGTGCAAAATCCGGATGTATACGCCGAACAGGCTGAGCGGAATCGCGTAAAATGGCTGCCCTTGTTGGCGCCGCGGGGCAAAATCCTCGACCGTGAAAACCGGGTGCTGGCGGATAACCATTCCACCTTCAGCGTGATTCTTTCGCGGAGCAACTTTGATGAAAAGCATCTGCCTGTGATCGCCGACGGCCTGAACGTTTCCCTGCCGGATTTGCAAGCCCGGTTGCGCCGGTCGCGGAATGAGCCGGAATATGAAGCCCTGGTAATCAAAAACGGCCTCACCGAAGCTGAGGTGGCGTTCGTAGAGGCCCATCATCAGGAACTGCCCGAACTCGAATTAGTTCGCTCGCAGCGGCGGCTCTACCCGGCGGACGGTTTTGCCTCACACCTGCTCGGATACGTGGGCGAGGTCAGCGAAGAGGAATTGAACCAGCCGGAATTTGCGATGTACAACCCGGGTGCCGTCGTGGGCAAGGCGGGAATCGAGAGGGAGTACAACGACGTGCTTACCGGCATCGATGGCCAGCGCCAGGTCATAGTGGACAGCCGCGGGCGCGAGCGGGGCGTCATTGGGATTAAAGAGGCCAAGCCGGGCCGCAGCATCCGGCTCACCATTGACCTCGACTTGCAGGCGGCTGCGGAATTGGCGATGCAAGGCAGAACAGGCGCCGTGGTGGCTTTGGACCCGCGTACCGGAGAGGTGCTCGCCCTGGTCAGCACACCCAATTACGACCCGAATAAGTTCGCGGGCCATATCAGCGCTGCCGATTGGAAGGAATTGGTGTCCAATCCGGATAACCCATTGCTCAACCGGGCGATCCAGGCTCAACTGGCGCCCGGCTCTACGTTCAAGCCCTTTGTTGCCCTGGCTGGGCTGGAAAGCAAGACGATCGACGAAGACTTTTCGGTGCACTGCGGCGGCGGAGCGTCCTTCTACGGGCGCTACTTTAAGTGCTGGGTGAAGACCGGCCATGGGGCTGTTTCTCTGCACAAAGCCATCCGCGAATCGTGCGACGTCTATTTCTACAACGTCGGCAATAAAACAGGGATCGACACCATCGCCCAATACGCGGAAGCGGCAGGCTTCGGCCGCCGTACCGGCATTGACCTGCCGGAAGAGAAAGACGGCGTGATGCCTTCCTCGAAATGGAAGCTTCGTAACTTCCGGCAAAAGTGGTATGCGGGCGAGACGATTTCGGTGGCGATCGGACAGGGCGCCGTGACTGTTACGCCTCTCCAATTGGCGGAGGCGTACGCCGGAATGCTGGAGGGAGGGGAGTGGCGCCGCCCGCACTTGGTGCCATGGGACGAAATGCAGGCGATCCGCCCTGGATTCGTCCCGCCTGAGCCACGGCGGTTTCCGCTCGATCACGAGAATGTGGCCAGAATCGCTTCCGGATTGTGGGCTGTTGTGAATGAGGCGGGGGGAACGGGCGTGCGGGCGCGAATTCCGGGCTACGACGTAATCGGCAAAACCGGATCGGCCCAGGTTGCTTCCAACCAATTCACAAAAGGGAAGAAGGATGAAGAGCTCAAAGACAACGCGTGGTTTGTGGGAGCCGTTCCCAAGGACAATCCCGAGATTGTGGTGGTGGCAGTGGCGCAACACGCCGAGCACGGCTATCTGGCGGCTCCTATCGTCCGGGACGTGCTGAAGGCCTATCTCGACAAGCAGATTCGCCGCCAGATGACCCGGCAGGAGGAAAAGCCTGCGGTGGAAACCGGCGAATTGCGGTTCGTCACCCCTCCCGTCCCGAATTAACGTTTGCTATGCGTCACTCGATCCGAGACCTGGATTGGACTTTGCTGGGGTTCGTACTGGCGATCGCCACGCTGGGGGTATTGCAGATTTACAGCGCTACACGAAACACCATCTGGCAAGGGGCCCAGAATCGCCAAATTGCGTACATTATCGTTGGCGTTTTCCTGATGTGGCTGATCTCCCAAGTGGATTATCACGTACTGCTCGAACGCGGACCGGTGCTGTACCTGATTTCCATTGTGGGCTTGATCGGCATCTATATAGTAGGCGAAGTCCGAAAGGGATCCCGGCGCTGGATTCCGTTGTTTGGCGGGTTCAATTTTCAGGTTTCGGAATTTGTCAAGTTGGTGTTAATATTGTTAGTCGCGCGCTACTTTTCGCAGTTGAACCGCGAGACGGTTTCCGGCGTTGACTTACTGAAAATAGGCGGGTTAGTAGGTGTTCCGATGCTGCTTGTGATGAAGCAGCCGGATCTGGGAACGGCGCTGACGTATTTGCCGATTGCTGCGGGCGGGGTGCTGCTCGCCGGGGTCCGGTGGAAGCATCTGGCGATTGTAGTGATTCTTGGAGCTTTGGTGCTGCCCGCCGGCTGGCACTTTCTCAAGCCGTACCAAAAGGAGCGGCTGGTGACATTTGTGGACCCCAACCGGGACCCGAGGGGCTCGGGATACCAGCTCATTCAGTCCAGAATCGCAGTCGGCGCAGGGGGGCTCTGGGGCAAGGGCATCGCCAAGGGATCTCAAACCCAGTTGCGGTTTTTGCCGGTACCCCATACAGATTTTATCTTTTCGGCCTTCGCTGAGGAGCATGGCTTTACCGGCGTGTTGCTGGCGCTGGCCTTGTACTTTGTGGTTCTGATGCGCATCATTTACGATGCGCAGACAGCGGCGGATCGCGCAGGGACTTACATTTGCGTGTGCGTCTGCGTACTGCTGTTGTTTCATTTGCTGGTGAACGTGGGAATGGTGATTGGTCGAATGCCGGTCACAGGAATTCCCTTGCCTCTTATGAGCTATGGCGGGTCCAGCATGTTCGCGGTCTTTTTGATGCTGGGACTCGTCAATAATGTTTGGCTCCGGCGATTTGTGAATTGACTGGTTCCACGAACCGGGGAGGCATACGAAGTCAGCCCGGGAGGGACCAGGTATTTTTAGGCGGCCGTTAGAGAAGTTGCGGCAGCCGTCAAAATTGAAAAGGATAAACGGGAACCCGAGAATTCTCGCCTGAAGGGCCGGATAAGGAGTCCGGGCGGAGGCAGAGAGCGGTTCCAGCGGCCCCGGGGCGTTGAGCGCAAGATTGGGAAACGGGCTCCGCCCTGCGGTCTGAGGAAAATCGGTATCTGTTTCGAGTGCATTCCCGGCCGGAATAAGGCCCGGCTGATGGATGCACCGCAGCGGCGACGATGCCGCCGTCTCCATCCGTCAATCCCGCCTGATTATTGCCGAGAGGGCGTCCTCGGGCTCCCTTAACTGAGGCATTTCCATGTCGAAAGAATTGATCGTGTCCTCGACGGCTCATGAAACCAAGGTGGCCATCCTCGAAGATGACGAGCTCGTCGAGATCTACTTTGAGAGAGAAAAGCAGTTTGGATTGGCGGGCAGCATCTACAAGGGGCGCGTTACCCGCGTACTGCCCGGCATGCAGTCGGCCTTTGTGAATGTGGGCCTGGACCGTGACGCTTTCCTCTACGTTTCTGATTTTTTTGAGGACAACGAAGAATATGACCGGATCGTGACGACTGTGGAAGACAAGGTCGTCAAGATGGAAGAGAAGAAAGAAGCCCTGGCTCAGGCGGCGCTCGGGGAGGCGCGGCAGGAGCCGGAAAACGGCGGACCGGCAGCGCAAGAGCCGGAATCTTCCACATACGAGGTCCGTTCGGAGAAGCATCCAAGCTCCGCTCAGGCAGCGGCTCCCAACGGGCATACCGGGGCGCCCGCCTTGTTTGGCTCAGGGCATAGAGGCCGCCGTGGACGCCGCCGGCGAATGGGCTCGGGCCGCGGTTTTCCGGAGACGAAGTTTATCCAGCCCGCTGAGGTTGCCACCGAAGCGGCGGAGGCCTCGCCTGGTCCTGAAGTTACCTTCGAGGTGCTTCCAGGCGAATCCCTTGCCAAGTATCGGCAGGCAGCCGAATCGGCCGGCCTGGAGGCCAAACAAGACTCGGAGCAGCAAGGTCTTTCAGCCCAGCACGAAGGTGACATGGATGCTCCCTCTCATCATCTGCTGGCGAGGGAAGCCTTGGCGGAGGATTCCAGGGAAAGCATGGATTCGAAGGCAGCGTACCACGCTCTTGCTGCTGAGAGCCCTTCAGAAAACGGCCGCTTTTCCGGCGAGCAGGAGGCCGCTCCGCTGCCCGGGGCGGTCTTAGCCGCCCCTCACGGGGCAGCCTCAGAAGCGATTGCCGGAACCGCTCGCGAGCCGTATCGGGACGAAGAAGTGATACCACCGCAGGTCGGATTGTCCGATGAGGCAGCGCCTGAGCCGGATGCCGGCGAGGAGAGTTTTTCCCCCTCGGAATCCACGCTCGAACGTGAAGTTTTGGAAAGCGAACATGGACGCCAAGAGGGCTTGGAATCCGTCGGCGTCTACAGCAGCCTTTCCCAGAAGGATGCCAGTGGATCTTTAGAAGAGATTTCCGCCGAGCAGGTTGGGGCAGAGGCTCTGCAAACCGGCGGCGTGGCCGAGGGTTTGGCCGGGCCTCGCCCGGAGGCGGCAGGCGAGGCCGCCGCGGCGCCGGAAGCTATCGTGGAAGGCGCTTCCGAACGTGAAGCGAGCGTCCGCGAGAAGCCGTATGGGCAGCGGTATCTACACCGTGGGTCGCGGCGGATGCGGCGGCGCGGCCGTGAGTTTCGGGACCGCCGCGGGGCCGAGCGGAGCGCCGAAACTAGCCAGGCGCCGACCGCCGAAGCGAAACTGGCCACACCGCGGACCGCCGAGACCAGCATCACGGATCTGCTCAAAGAGGGTCAGGAGATCATTGTTCAGATTGCCAAGGAGCCTATCGGCAAAAAAGGCGCGCGAATCACGTCTCATATTGCGCTCCCTGGCCGATATCTGGTGTATATGCCGACCGTCGATCATGTCGGCGTCTCCAGAAAGATCGTTTCCGACGAAGAGAGGCTCCGGCTGAAACGCATTGTGCAGACCCATCGCGTCGGCATGCCCGGTGGCTTTATCGTGCGAACCGCCGGAGAGGGCCAGCCGGAGGAAGAAATTCGCTCGGATATGCACTTCCTGTACAACTTGTGGCTCGACTTGCGGCAGAAGGCGGAGAGAACCCCCGCCCCCGCTTTGATTCACCACGATCTCAACCTGGTGGAGCGGCTGCTGCGAGATCAGTTGACCGACACCTTCAAGACCATTTGGGTGGACACCCAGGAAGATTACGAGCGGATTCTCCAGTTTGTAGAGCGCTTCCAGCCCAATTTAGTCGGCCGCGTCAAGCTCTATACGCGGTCGACGCCGATTTTTGACGAATTCGGCATCACGCCGGAGCTCGAGAAAGCGTTGCGGCCCAAAGTATGGCTGAAGTCGGGCGGCTATATCGTCATCAACCAGACCGAAGCCCTGGTGGCGATCGATGTGAATACCGGCAAATATGTTGGTAAATCGAACCGCCTCGAAGACACGATTGTAAAAACCAATATGGATGCGGTGAAGGAAATCGTGCGCCAAATCCGGCTGCGGGACCTCGGCGGCATTATCGTGGTCGATTTTATCGATATGGACGAGCGCAAGAACCGTCAAAAAGTGATGCAAGCGCTCGATGAGGCGCTTCGCGCGGATCGCTCGCCGTCCAAAATTCTCCAGTTCAATGATTTCGGCTTGGTCGCAATTACTCGTAAGCGCGTCAAACAATCGCTGGAGCGCACTCTGTGCTCTCCTTGCCCGTACTGCGACGGCTCCGGATATGTGAAATCGCCGGCCACCGTCATTCAGGAGATTCTGGCGGAAGCGAAGAAGATCGCTCCGGGGCTGGATCAGGGCAACGTCACCCTGCGCGTGAACCAAGAGGTAGCAAAGGTGCTGAAGTCCCGGGATAACAGCTACCTCGAAGAGCTGGAAACCATCCTGCGGCGGCCGGTGCTGGTGAAGGGCGACCCTCTGCTACACCAGGAGAAGTTTGACTTCAACTAAAATTTCTCCGCGCGCCGCCGGAGCGGCAGCGTGGCGGCTTCCCGCCCGGCAGGCCTGATTCCCGGGCAGGGAAGTCAAGAAAATCGCCGGAGATGCAGTTGCCGGAAGGGGCAAAAGCGCGATGCCGACTACACCGAGGGGTTCCAATCCGGGGCTGACGTTGGAAACCTGCGCCGATAAAGACGCCACGGTCGTGCATTGCGCCGGTAAGCTGACAGCCGCATCCACCTCGATTTTTCACGAGCGCGTCAAAGGACTGTTCCCGACGGCGAAGCGGGTCGTCCTGGACCTGACCGACATCGCGCAGATGGACAGCATGGGCCTTGGCACGATCGTAGGTCTTTATGTTTCGGCGAAGGCCTCAGGCTGCGAGCTGGAACTCATCAATCTCAGCAAACAGGTGCGGCGTCTGCTGAGTCTGACGAATTTGCTTTCGTTGTTCGAACCCTGCGGCCAGCACATGACCCGAATTCCGTAAAGCCTACCGCCTTGCGCGCTGCGGAATTTTCGCGAAGGGCTGCTTGTTTCGCTTGCCCGAAGGCTTCGCTTGCCGCTCCGGAACGATTCCGGTAAGCTCGTCTTTCCCCTTCTTCTATGTGGAACTCGCGAGGGGCTGCCGGGTGCGTGATTGCGGCGCTCATTTTTTTCTCCGCTTTGCGCTGCTATAAAACCTACCGGGTCTTTAACGACACAGCGGATGAATCCTCGCACATCGGGGCGGGCCTCGATATTTTGCAGACCGGAAGTTATGCGACGGATTACGTACAGCCGCCGCTTGCCCGGATCGCGCTGGCCCTGCCGGCTTACTGGATGGGTCTGCGGCGTTCAGCCCAGGAGCGGAAACTGAGCCATCACGCGCTTTGGACTCGCGCTCCGCGCGCATTCTATTGGAAAACCTTGGCGGCGGCCAGAGCTGGCAATCTGATCTTTTTGCCGTTTTTGATCGCTTATGTTTTCGTTTGGGGAAAGCAACTCTACGGGCCGGTAGCGGGCCTGGCCGCCGCGTCGGCCACAAGTTTTTCGCCCAACCTGCTGGGGCACGCCTCGCTGGCTACGGTCGATTTCGGGGCTGCCGCGGCGATCTTCATAGCGGCCTATTACCTCTGGCGATGGGCGCAACAGACAGGAGCGCGCCATTGTATCGCAGCCGCCGCAGCTTGCGGAATCGCCGTGCTGGTCAAGTTTTCCGCCCTATTTTTCCTGCCGCCCCTTGGCATTGCGTTCTTTCTGCTGGCAGCGCAAGAGCAGCATCGGGCCGGCGGGCCCCCGCAGATTGCCGCCATGGCGCGCACTGGCGCACTCTTTTTGGCAGTCTTGATTTTTGTGGCCTGGGCCGGCTATCGGTTCGAAACAGGACCTTTGCCGCCGGCCCGAATTCAGCCTGTGCCGGGAACTCTG
>Ga0070741_10010839_pt1 | contig 17050 bp, 14 predicted proteins | sample Coa_R1_4_FD_66440 | JGI IMG/M metagenome (GOLD analysis project Ga0070741, IMG submission 66440) | Surface soil microbial communities from Centralia Pennsylvania, which are recovering from an underground coalmine fire - Coalmine... | ecosystem: Environmental > Terrestrial > Soil > Unclassified ...
GATGCCGCGGACGGCGAAATACAACTGACCACGGCTTTTCGTCCCGGCGTAAGGCTTTCGGTGCCCGGGAGCAAGGCGCGGGTGTCGCTGCCGCTCGAGTTCTGCGTCAAGGACAACGGGCCGGGCGTGCCGGAAGATCTGATGCCGCATTTGTTCGATCCATTCGTCACCACCAAGCAGAGCGGGAGCGGGCTGGGGCTCGCACTCGCTGCGAAGATCGTGGGTGACCACGGAGGGATCATCGAGTGCGAGTCGCAGCCGCGGCGAACGACATTCCGCGTGTTGATGCCGATCTACAGCGGTGATGGTGAATTCACCGATAACGCATTGCCGGCCCACAGCCCGTGAGAACCCACATGCCTACGGGAAGCATTTTGATAGCCGATGACGATGCAGCCATCCGCACCGTCCTGAATCAGGCACTTTCGCGTGCCGGATACGAGGTTCGTTCGACCGGCACCGCCGCGACGCTCTGGCGCTGGATCACGCAAGGGGACGGCGACCTGGTGATCACCGATGTGGTCATGCCGGACGAAAATGCCTTTGATCTTATCCCGCGTATCCGGAAAGCCCGACCCGACTTGCCGATCGTGGTCATGAGCGCGCAAAACACATTCATGACGGCGATCCGCGCGTCCGAGCGCGGTGCCTATGAATATCTGCCGAAACCTTTCGATCTCAAGGAACTGATCGCGATTGTCGGACGGGCGCTGGCCGAGCCAAAGGAGCCGCGCACACCGCCGGCCAAGAGCGAGGACTTTGAGGGGATTCCTTTGGTCGGGCGCTCGCCGGCGATGCAGGAAATCTACCGGGTTCTGGCGCGTCTGATGCAGACAGATCTGACCGTCATGATTTCCGGGGAATCCGGCACCGGGAAGGAGCTTGTCGCGCGCGCATTGCATGATTACGGCAAACGTCGTGCCGGCGCGTTTGTTGCGATCAACATGGCCGCAATCCCGCGCGACCTCATCGAATCCGAGCTGTTCGGTCATGAGAAGGGGGCGTTTACCGGCGCCAACACCCGCAGCGCCGGCCGGTTTGAGCAGGCGGAGGGAGGCACGCTGTTCCTCGACGAGATCGGCGACATGCCCATGGAGGCGCAAACGCGCTTGCTCCGCGTGTTGCAGCAAGGCGAATACACAACGGTCGGTGGCCGCACCCCTATCAAGAGCGACGTCCGCATCATCGCAGCAACAAACAAGGATCTGCGGCTGCTGATCCAGCAGGGTCTGTTCCGCGAGGATCTGTTCTTCCGGCTGAATGTCGTTCCCCTGCGCCTGCCTCCACTGCGTGAACGTACCGAGGATATTCCCGACCTGATCCGGCATTTCTTCTCGCAGGCTCAACGCGAAGGCTTGCCGGCAAAGCAGATCGATCAGGCGGCGCTTGAGCATCTCAAGCGCCACCGGTGGCCGGGAAACGTGCGTGAGCTGGAAAATCTCGCACGTCGACTGGCAGCGCTTTATCCGCACGAGACCATCACTGCGGCCGTCATCGAGCAGGAGTTGTCGCAGCCGGCCGCGTCAGTCGGGGGAGGCGAGGCGCGCGCGGGTGAGAATCTCGGCGGTGCGATCGAACGCCACCTGGCCGCCTATTTCGCGGAGTTCGAGGACGGGCTGCCGCCCGCGGGGCTCTATCACCGTATTCTCCGCGAAGTCGAATTTCCGTTGTTGACAGCCGCCTTGGCGGCGACACGGGGCAACCAGATCCGCGCGGCGGACCTTCTCGGGCTCAACCGGAACACGCTGCGCAAGAAAATCCGCGATCTCGATATCCAGGTCTATCGCGGGAGTAGCTGACGACCCCCTAGCCTGCGATATTTGGCGTGGGCGCCGCGGAATAGTCTCAATTCGGCAACATTGTTGTATAAAAGCATCAGTCCTGTAGGGGGCTCTTTAAAGCCCTCCCAGGTCATGAGTTTTATCGGTTTGCCAGGGCCCATGAGTGTCGAACAGGCTGCTACCGCAGAAACGGCACTAGCCGGCGCACCCGCAAAGCGCGAGCAGGCGCGCATTCTCGGCCCGCTGGCCGTCGGGCTGGCGCTGCTCTCGGCCTTCGTCACCTTTGTCGTGCTCGCCGATCTTACGCCGCTGCCGCCGACCCATAACGTTGTTGTCATCCTGCTGGCCGTAAATGCGGCGACGGTGCTGTTGCTCCTCGCCATCATCGTGCGGGAAGTCTGGCAGATCGTGCAGGCACGTCGCAGCGGCCGGGCGGCAGCCCGCTTGCACGTGCGGATCGTGGCGTTGTTCTCGCTGATTGCCGCTGCGCCTGCGATCATGGTTGCAATTGTCGCCAGCGTGACGCTCGACCGCGGCCTCGACCGGCTGTTTTCGACACGAACGCGTGCGGCAATCGAGAATTCGCTGATTGTGGCTGAAGCTTACCTGCGCGACCACGCGCAGACCGTGCGTTCCGACATTATCGCAATGGTGATCGACCTTGCGCGCAACAAGACTATTTTTGACCAGGATGCCGACAAGCTGCGACAGTTTCTGACCTTTCAGGCCCAGGTGCGCGGACTTGCCGCGGCAATGGTGCTCGACAAGGACCTCAACGTCATCGGCCGCGCCGACGTCAACATCAACCAGACCTTCGCGCTGCCGCCACGCGACGCACTGCCGCGCATCGGCAGCCGGGAGCCGCAGATCGTTCTTTTACCCGACGCCAACTATGTCGCCGCCGTGATCAAGCTCGAACACTATGATGACCAGTACCTCTATCTGACGCGCCTGCTCGATCCCCGTGTGGTGCCGCAGCTGCAGGCGACGCGCGCGAGCGCTACCGAATATGCCGCGCTCGAGCAACGTCGCGTCGGCGTGCAGGTCGCCTTCGCGCTGATGTACACCGTGATCGCGCTCATTGTGCTGCTGTCGGCGGTCTGGATCGGGCTGAATTTTGCGAACCGCCTGGTCGCGCCGATTCGCCGCCTCATCGGTGCGGCTAACGCGGTCTCGACAGGCAATCTTTATGTGCGCGTGCCGGTACGGCAGGCGGAAGGGGATCTCGCGCATCTCGGTGAGACGTTCAACCGCATGACACAGGAACTCCGCACGCAGCGCGACGACATCATGCACGCACGTGATCTCATCGACAGCCGTCGGCGCTTCACCGAGGCGGTGTTGGCCGGCGCCAGCGCCGGAGTCATCGGCGTCGACGGCAATGGCGCCGTCAGCATCCTCAACCGGTCGGCGGAAAAGCTGATCGGCTGCGCCGAAAGCGAGGCGCTCGGCCGGCCGCTCGAAGAGGTGCTGCCGGAGCTTTCAGAGTTCATGGCGGCGGCACGTGCAGGCTCGCGCACGCAGGACCAAGTGACGATCAGCCGCAACGGCCGTGAGCGCAACCTGTCCGTCCGCGTCACCAGCGAGCAGTCCGGCGAGTCCGACCGCGGCTACGTCGTGACGCTCGATGACATCACCGAGCTTGTCTCCGCGCAGCGCACCTCGGCCTGGGCGGACGTCGCGCGCCGCATCGCACACGAGATCAAAAACCCGCTCACGCCGATCCAGCTTTCGGCGGAACGGCTGCGCCGCAAGTACGGCAAAATGATCGAAGAGGATCGCGGCGTATTCGAACAATGCACCGATACGATCGTACGCCAGGTCGAGGACATCAGGCGCATGGTCGACGAGTTTTCACATTTCGCACGTATGCCCAAACCGGTGATCGCGGCCGAAGATGTCGCCGACGCCGTGCGCCAGACCGTATTTCTGATGCGCGTCGGAAACGCCGAGATCGATATCGACGCAAGAATTGCCGAAGATCCGATGCCTGCGCGCTTCGACCGGCGGCTTATCTCGCAGGCCCTGACCAACATCATCAAGAACGCGACCGAGGCGATCGCCGCCGTGCCGCCGGCCGAGCTTGGCAAGGGCACGATCCATGTTTTCGTGACGCGAGAGGGTGACGACATCGTGATCGACGTTGTCGATAACGGCATCGGCCTTCCGAAGTCGAACCGCAGCCGCCTGCTCGAGCCTTACGTCACCACACGCGAAAAAGGCACCGGCCTCGGCCTGGCCATAGTCGGGCGCATTATTGAGGAGCATGGAGGCAATATCGAATTGCGCGACGCAAGCGAGAAGATTCCGGGGCAGCGCGGTGCCTGGGTGCGGATAAGGTTTGCTGCCGCCGGCAAGGCCGATCAACGCGAACCCGGGCAATCAACGACAGTGAGTGGGTAGTGCCATGGCCTCTGAAATTCTGATCGTCGACGACGAGGCCGATATCCGCGATCTGGTCGCGGGTATCCTGCAGGATGAAGGCTATGTGACACGCACGGCGCGTAACAGCGACGATGCGCTGGCGGCAATCATTGCGCGCCGGCCTAATTTGATCTTCCTGGACATCTGGCTCCAGGGCAGCAAACTGGACGGCCTGCAGCTGCTCGATGCCGTCAAACAGGAGCACCCCGAGCTTCCTGTGGTCATGATTTCGGGTCACGGCAACATCGAGACTGCCGTCGCGGCGATCAAGCTCGGCGCCTATGATTTCATCGAAAAGCCGTTCAAAGCGGACCGCCTCGTGCTGGTCGCAGATCGGGCTCTGGAAAATTCGCGGCTTAAACGGGAAGTCAAGCAGCTCAAACAGCTGGCCACGGTTCCCACGAAGCTTGTCGGCCGGTCCGCCGTAATCGGCCAGTTACGGCAGGCCATCGAGCGTGTCGCCCCGACCAACAGCCGCGTTCTCATCGTCGGACCGTCCGGCGCCGGCAAGGAGCTCGCGGCGCGCACGCTGCACATGCAATCCAGCCGCGCAAATGGTCCGTTTGTCGTCATCAATGCAGCCGCCATCACTCCGGAGCGCATGGAAATCGAGCTGTTCGGCGTGGATCAGTCGAACGGCTCGGAAGGCCGCAAGTCCGGTGCGCTTGAGGAGGCGCACGGCGGCACCTTGTTCATCGACGACATCGCTGAATTGCCACGCGAGACGCAAAGCAAGATTTTACGGGTGCTCGTCGATCAGACCTTCCAGCGTGTCGGCGGCAGCGCCAAAATCGCGGTCGACGTGCGGATCGTGTCGTCGACGGCGCGAAATCTCGAGGCGCTGATCGCGGAAGGAAAGTTCCGCGAGGACCTCTACCACCGGCTCGCGGTGGTGCCGATCCGCGTCCCGCCGCTTGCCGAGCGGCGGGAGGACATTCCAGATCTCGTCGAATACTTCATGGACCAGATTTCGCAGGCGACCGGTTTGCCGAAACGCCGGATCGGAGACGACGCAATGGCCGTCCTGCAGTCGCATAACTGGCCGGGCAATGTGCGCCAGTTGCGCAACAATATCGAGCGGCTGATGATCCTTGCCGGGGGCGATCCGGATGCGGTGATGAGCGCGAGCATGCTGCCGCCGGACGTAGGATCAATGGTACCGAGCATGCCAAACGGAAACGGCGGCGAACACCTTATGAGCCTGCCGCTGCGCGATGCGCGCGAGGTGTTCGAGCGCGAGTACCTGGTCGCGCAGATCAGCCGCTTCGGCGGCAACATTTCGCGTACCGCCGAATTTGTCGGCATGGAACGCTCGGCACTGCACCGCAAGCTCAAGGCCCTCGGAATCGACTAGCAAATCATGTCACGGATTGCATACGTTAATGGCCGTTATCTGCCTTACGGCCAGGCCAAAGTCGCCATCGAAGATCGCGGCTACCAGTTCGCGGATGGCGTTTATGAAGTCTGTGAGGTGAGGGGCGGTCATCTGATCGACGAAAGCCGTCATATGGCGCGGCTGGATCGCTCGCTCCGCGAATTGCGGATCGCCCGCCCGATGTCTCCTGCGGCTCTTGCCGTAGTTCTGTGCGAAACAATCCGTCGAAACCGCGTGCGCGACGGAATCGTGTACCTTCAGGTCACGCGCGGAACGGCGCATCGCGATTTTCCGTTTCCGGCGGAAGGGACGAAACCCTCGCTTGTCGTGACGGCAAGGAGCAGCGATCCCGAGCGTCTTGAGCGGATGGCGGCGGAAGGGGTCGCTGTCGTCACAGTTCCCGATATCCGCTGGAAGCGAGTGGACATAAAATCGGTTGCGCTTCTGCCAAACGTTCTCGCCAAGCAGGCAGCGCGTGAACAGGGCGCACGCGAAGCCTGGCTCGTCGACGCGCAGGGCCGCATCACCGAAGGCTCTTCGTCGAGCGCTTGGATAGTCAATCGCGATGGCACGCTCATCACCCATCCGCTCGGACAGGACATCCTGCCAGGCATTACACGCTCGGTCGTCATCGACATGATCAGGGCGCAGGGGCTGGCATTCGAGGAGCGCACTTTCACCGTCGAAGAGGCGTACCACGCGCGCGAAGCCTTCATTACCTCCGCAAGCCAGACCGTGCTGCCGGTTGTCAAAATAGACGGTCGGCCCGTCGGCAATGGCGCGCCCGGGCTGATCGCAACAGCCCTGCGGCGCGATTATCATCGCTATGCCGAGACCAGCAGGTAGGGTTCGTCCGCATCCGGGCGCACGAAAAGGCTCCGAACCGGCTGTCGCGGGAAAAGGTAAATTTCCCATAGATTCAGCGGCTTGCAACAGCCGGCATGAACTCGTGCTTGCGCATCACCTGTAGCTGCCATCTAATAGTATTTCCCGGGCCTCGCACCGCTAAGCGTGGGGCAGAGTGGCGCATGCGTCGAATAGGACGCATGTGGAAGGACTTGGGCAACGAAAGAAGGTCTCGCGCTCAGACGCGAGCAAAAAATGGAAAAACGGCCATGGCAGCCGATCGTGCGCAAAATCTGCAAGACACATTTCTTAATCACGTCCGGAAAAGCAAAGTACCTCTCACCATATTTCTGGTGAACGGCGTCAAATTGCAGGGCGTTGTGACCTGGTTCGATAATTTCTGTGTGCTGCTGCGGCGGGACGGGCACTCGCAACTCGTATACAAGCATGCAATCTCGACCATCATGCCGGGTCATCCGATACAGCTCTTCGAAGGAGCCGACGAGCCGCCGGCCGGAGACAAGGTCTAATTGGAATTACGCCGCCGTGATCAAAGTGCCGATCGTCTGAGCCCGACACCGTCGGGCGGCGAGACCGGTCGCGCAATTGTCATCGAGCCTTGGCTCAAGACGTCCGCGCACCGCAATGCTGCGGGCGGTGCCCTTGGCACCCAATTGGGCGCACGATCTCCTGAGGCGCGTCTGGAGGAGGCGGTCGGGCTTGCTCGTGCGATCGACCTGACAGTGGTACAGGCCGGTCTTGTCACGCTCGGCGACATCCGGCCTGCGACCTATATCGGCAAGGGCAAGGTCGACGAAATTGCCGGCATGGTGAAAAGTCTGTCGGCATCCATCGTGGTGATGGATTGCCCGATCTCTCCGGTGCAGCAACGCAACCTCGAGAAGGCGTGGAACGCCAAGGTCATCGACCGCACGGGGTTGATCCTGGAGATTTTCGGGCGGCGTGCGCGCACGCGGGAAGGGGCGCTGCAGGTCGAGCTTGCACATCTGACCTATCAGAAAAGCAGGCTGGTCCGCTCATGGACCCACCTCGAACGCCAGCGCGGCGGCTTTGGTTTCCTGGGCGGTCCGGGCGAGACTCAGATTGAAGCCGACCGCAGGGTAATCGAGGAGCGCATTGCCCGCATCGAAGCGGAGCTCGACAAGGTCAAGCGCACGCGCAAGCTGCACCGTGAGAGCCGCAAGCGCGTGCCTTATCCGATCGTGGCTCTGGTCGGATACACAAACGCCGGCAAATCGACCTTGTTCAACCGTCTGACCGCAGCCACGGTGCTGTCCGCGGATATGCTCTTTGCCACGCTCGACCCAACGCTGCGTGCGGTCGAATTGCCGCACGGCATTCGGGCTATCCTGTCCGACACCGTCGGGTTCATTTCGGATCTGCCGACGATGCTCGTTGCGGCATTTCGGGCAACCTTGGAAGAAGTGATCGAGGCGGATGTGATCCTGCATGTCCGCGACATGTCGCACGAGGATGCGGATGCCCAGCTGCACGACGTCGGCAAGGTGCTGGGCGAGCTCGGTATCGCGACGACCGACAAGCGGCTCATCGAAGTCTGGAATAAAGTCGATCGGCTGGATGCAGAAGCCCGGGCGAGGGTGCTCAACCTTGCGGCACGCCAACCGGAAGACCGGCGTCCCGTGATCGTATCCGCGCTGACCGGCGAGGGCATGGACCGCCTGGTGGCCGCGATCGAGAGGCGCCTCAGCCAAAGCCGTCAGACCATCGAGCTGTCGGTCGATCCTGCGGACGGTGCCGGCCTGAGCTGGCTTTACCGGCATTCGGAAGTCCTCGCAAAAAACATGCGCGGAGACGGGCGGCTCGCGCTCACTGTGCGCGCGGATGCCGATAATGCCGCGCGGGTGCGGGCGAAGTTCAGTTCCTGAAATTTACTTTTCCGCGGCTTTCGCCTCGGTCCACAACGCATCCATTTCGTCCAGAGTTGCGTTCTTCGGCGTCTTTCCGCGCTCGGCGAGTGCGCGCTCGATCGATGCAAACCGCCGCTCGAACTTCAGGTTGGTTTCGCGCAGGACGCCCTCGGGATCGGCATTCAGGTGCCGCGCGAGGTTGACGACGGCGAACAGCAGGTCGCCAACTTCGGCAGCCGTCCGGCTGCCGTCGGCGGCGTCAAGTTCCGCTTCGATTTCATCTGCTTCCTCGCGGATCTTGGCAAGAACGGCCCGGGGATCGTTCCAGTCGAAGCCGACGCGGCCGGCCTTCTCCTGAAGCTTTAAGGCACGGGTTAACGCGGGCAGGCCGACCGGAACGCCAGAAAGTGCGCTCTCCGGCATCTGTTGTCCCCGCTCTGCCTTCTCTTCGGCCTTTATCCGTTCCCACAAATCCTTGACCGCGGTCGCCGTCTTACCGTCGGCATCGGCAAAGACGTGCGGATGGCGGCGGATCAGTTTTGCGGTCAACGCCGCCACCACGTCGCCGAAATCAAAGGCGCCTTGCTCCTGAGCCATCCGGGCGTGGAAAACGACCTGCAGCAGCAGGTCGCCAAGCTCGTCCTTGAGGCCGGCAAGGTCCTCGCGCGCGATGGCGTCCGCGACCTCATAGGCTTCCTCAAGCGTATAAGGCGCGATCGTCCGGAAATTCTGCTCGAGGTCCCAGGGGCAGCCGGTGCCCGGCGTGCGCAGCGCCGCCATGATCTCGAGCAGGCGGGAAATATCACGGGAGGGCTTCACGGGCGATGACGGGTGCGCTTCGTCGGTGGATGGCGACCGTAGCAAAGGCGCCCGTTGCCTGCGACCGCCGATCTACGATTCGCATAAGACATATTATGGAACATTTTATACGGACCCCCGATACGGCTGGGCTTACGGGCCGAAACGATAAAACTCTATCTTTTCAACATGACGCGGCCGGGTTTCCCCGTGGCGCTTCAAATCGTGAGCGACATGCGGTCATAGCCGGGCTCGACGCCCGGCGGCAGTTCGGCGCGCAACGTGGCGTAGTCCATATCGGTGTGCAGGTTCGTCAGGATCGCGCGCTTGGGCTTGATGCGGCTGATCCAATCCAGCGCTTCCTCAAGGTTGAAATGCGTGGGGTGTGGGCTCTTGCGCAGCGCGTCGACGATCCAGACCTCAAGACCGGCCAACGCGGCGATGCTTTCGGGCGGCAGGCTCTTGATATCGGCCGAATAAGCGACGTCGCCAAAGCGAAATCCCAGAGAAGGGATATCGCCGTGATCCTGGAGGATCGGCAGGGCCTCGATAGGGCCTCCCTGCCCGTCGATCGTGACGGGTCTGCCGGGCACCAGGCGCTTTTCTGTCGCGATCGGGGGATATTCGCTGCCGGGCGGCGTCACGAAGCAATAGCCGAAACGGGCGTGCATCGCGCGCGATGTCGGCTCATCGACATAGACATCGACCCGGCGCCGCTTGTGCACGAACAGGGGCCGGAGATCGTCGATTCCGTGCGTATGATCGGCATGCTCATGCGTGATGAGCACGCCGTCGATCCAGTCGACGTTGGCGTCCAGGAGCTGCATGCGCAGGTCCGGCGAGCAATCAACCAGAATGCGCGTGCGATGACCGCGTGCGTTGACGCGCTCGACCAGCAGTGAGCAGCGCCGGCGCCGGTTCTTCGGTTCATTCGGATCGCACGACCCCCAGCCGAGCGCCACGCGCGGGACGCCCATCGACGAGCCGCAGCCAAGGATCGTGAACGTCAGGCTCATGCCGCGTCCGCGAGCGTGCGCGGCACCTTGCTGAACAGCCGGAAGAAGTTCTCGGTCGTCAGATACGCAATCTCGTCGGCCGAGACCTTGCGCACATCAGCTAAAACTTTAGCGGTTTCGACTACGTAGGCGGGTTCGTTGCGTTTTCCACGATGCGGCAGGGGCGCCAGATAGGGTGCGTCCGTCTCCACCATGACGCGGTCCGCCGGCAGTTCCGCCGCGATCTGGCGCAGCGTCTCTGAGCTTTTGAAGGTCAGGATGCCGGTGAATGAGACGTAGTGGCCGAGTTCGATCGCCGTGAATGCCAGCTCACGGCCGCCGGTAAAGCAGTGCAGGATCGCAGGGAAGGCCCCCTTCCCGCTCTCCTCCTTCAGGATCCGCGCCATATCGGCATCGCACTCGCGGGAATGGATGACCAGCGGCAGCCCCGTCTCTCGCGCCGCCGCAATGTGCTGGCGCAAGCCCGCGGTCTGCGCTTCGCGAGGGCTGGTGTTGCGGAAATAGTCGAGTCCGGCCTCGCCGATCGCGACCACCTTCGGGTGCTGCGCGATGCGGGCAAGCATTTTGGCGTCGACCTCCGGCTCCTCGTGCGCGTGATTGGGGTGCGTGCCGACCGAGCAGAAAACCTCGGGATATTTCTCGGCAATCGCAAGCACCTGCGCATGGCGTTTGACCCGCGTCGATATCGTCACCAGGCGGCCGATCCCGGCGGCGCGGGCGCGGCCGACGACCGCATCCAGATCGGCCGCAAGGTCGGGGAAATCGAGGTGACAATGGCTGTCGACCAGCATGACGTCATGCCTTCTCTTCGGCTTCGACGTAGCGGGGAAAAACCGGCGAAGGCGGCGGCAATATGGCTCCAGGCCTTATCCGTAGGTTGGGGGTAAGGACGGAAAAGCTCCGCTCATTCGCCGGAACCGCAAGCAGATCGAGCAATCTGGCCGCAGACGCCGGCACGAACGGCTGCGCGAGGATGGCGACCTGGCGCAGGATTTCCGCCGTCACATAAAGGACCGTTCCCTGTCTCCCGGGATCGGTCTTGGCGAGCGCCCAGGGAGCCTCGGACGCGAAGTAACGATTTGCATCCGCAACCACCGCCCACACGCAATTGAGCACCTGGTGCAGTTGCTGCGTCTTCATGTGCTCGCGCGCGGTGCCGATCATTGCATCGGCGGCCGCGAGAATGGTCTTGTCACTGTCGCTGAAGGGCCCCGGCTTCGGCAGTTTTCCGCCAAAGGCCTTGCCGATCATCGACAGCGAGCGCTGCGCGAGATTGCCGAGGTCGTTCGCGAGGTCCGCATTGATGCGGTTGACGATCGCCTCGTGGCTGTAGTTGCCGTCCTGCCCGAACGGCACCTCGCGCAGGAAAAAGTAGCGGAACTGGTCGACGCCGTAGGTCTCCGCCATCGTGAACGGATCGATCACGTTGCCGACCGACTTCGACATCTTCTCCCCGCGGTTGAACAGAAATCCGTGCGAGAAGATATGTTTCGGCACGTCGACGCCGGCGGACATCAGGAAGGCCGGCCAGTAGACGGCGTGAAAGCGTACGATGTCCTTGCCGATGACATGCAAGGCCGCCGGCCAGTAGCGTTTGAATTTTTCACTTTCGGTATCGGGGTAGCCGACACCGGTAATATAATTGGTGAGCGCATCCACCCACACGTACATGATGTGTTTGGCGTTGCCCGGCACCTTCACGCCCCAGTCGAATGTGGTACGCGAGATCGAGAGATCCTGCAGGCCGCCGCGCACGAAACTTGCGACCTCGTTCAACCGCTCCTTCGGCAGCACGAAATCGGGAACACGCTCGTAGAGATCGAGCAGCTTCTGCTGATAGGCGGAAAGCCTGAAAAAATAACTCTCCTCCTCTACCCACTCGACCGGCGTACCGGTCTTGGTGGCGATCCGCTGCTTCTGTTCGTTGAGATGCGTCTCGTCTTCGCCGTAGTAGGCCTCGTCGCGGACCGAGTACCAGCCGGCATATTTGTCGAGATAGATATCGCCCTTTTTCTCCATCGCCTGCCAGATGGCCTGCGACGCGCGGTGGTGCCGCTGTTCGGTTGTGTGGATGAAATCGTCATTCGAGCAGTCAAGCAGCTTCACCATCGCCTCGAAACGCGGCACGTTGCGGTCGCGCAGCTGCCGCGCGGTCACGCCTTCGCGCGCCGCGGTCTGCAGCATCTTCTGCCCGTGCTCGTCGGTGCCGGTGAGAAAGTAGACGTCGTAGCCATCGAGGCGCATGAAGCGTGCAATGGCATCGGTTGCGATCGCCTCGTAGGCGTGACCGATGTGCGGCGGGCCATTCGGGTAGGAAATCGCGGTGGTAATGTAGAACGGTGTCTTGGCGGCCATTTGACCATTCATTTCAATGACATGGATGGCCGCTTTGTCCGGCCACGACGCTCCGGCAGTACGTACCAATCGAAAAGCGCTGCGGCAAGCAAGCGGACATCGACAGTTGAAGCCGACCGCCCTCCTTCCTAGGACTTCGGTATGACGTCCTGGATCGATTCGCCGGGCGCCCCCGGCAAGGCAGCCTGCGCCGTGCTCATCGCGGCCATTCTGGGTGGGACCGCCCTCCTCTGCCCACGCGTTTCCGTTGCGGCGCCCATGCGATGCAGCGGCGAAGAGAAGACCTGCATTGCCGCGTGCAACAAGAGCCCCAATCGCTCGTCAATCTCGACCTGCGTGACCAATTGCGGGGTGCGCCGCGCCAGCTGCATGCGGACCGGTTGCTGGGACAGCGGCCCGCAACGCTACTGCGGTCTGCTCAAGCAGTAGTGCCACCTGCGGTGCCGGCCGAGGCCTCTAAAGGGCCGGTCTTGCGGCATTTTGCCGGGAAAAAACGGCCTTTACGAATTCCTAAGTCGACCTCGCGTACACTCTAAATGCACGTTTACCAACTGCAGAACACAGACCGTGGCCAACCAGAACGGTTTCCCAGGGCCCATGGGCGCTCCCCTCGAACTTATCCAACAGCTCGACAGCTCGATTGCTCAAAGCTCCGCTGAGCGCCGCTCGGCCATGCTGCGTCATCTCACCGACCTGTTTCTGGTCGGGTCCGATCAGTATTCCGATGAGGAAGTCGATCTGATCGACGACGTCTTTGTGCGCCTTGTCGCCACGATCGAGGAATCCTCGCGCGCGCTCCTGGCCATCCGGCTTGGGCCGGTGCCGACGGCTCCGCCCAAGATCCTTCGGCTCCTGGCCTGCGATGACGCCATTGAGGTTGCCTCTCCGGTCCTTACCCAGGCCGAGCGTCTCGATACCGCAACGTTGATCGAATGCGCCAAAACCAAAAATCAGGAACACCTGCTCGCCATTTCCCGCCGCAAGATGCTGCCGGAAGCGCTCACGGACGTCCTGGTGGAGCGCGGCGACCAGCAGGTCGTCCTGAGCACGGCAAAGAACAGCGGCGCCCGTTTCTCCGGCAGGGGCTTTGCCACGTTGGTCAAACGATCGCAGGGGGACGACCAGCTCGCCGCCTGTGTCGGAGCGCGCCCCGACCTGCCGCCCGAGCTGTTTGAGCGGCTGTTGACGGTCGCTTCGGAAAAGGTGCGTGCAAAGCTTGAGGTCGAACGCAGGTTCACGCGGGCGGATATTGCTGATGTTGTCGGGCACGTTTCCAACCGCATCAGGACGGAGGCGAGCGACCAGCCGCTGAGCTATGCCGCCGCGCAGGTTCTCGCTGAATCGATGCATCGCGCGGGAATGCTTACCGCCGCGAAGCTCGAGGAGTTCGCGCTAGCCGAGCGCTTCGAGGAAATCGTCGCCTCCCTTTCGGTCATGTCGAATGTGCCCACGGCGATCATTGAGCGCAACATGCGCGAGACGAGCACGCAGTCGCTGCTTGTCCTCGCCAGGGCCGTCGGGCTCCCCTGGGACACGACGCGCAGCATCATGACGCTGGCGGCAAAGCGTTACCGGCGCTCGATGGCCGATATCGATCAGGCGATGTCCGCCTTCAATCGGCTCCGTCAATCAACGGCACAGCAGATTCTCGACTTCCACCGCATGCCGACCCGCTCGGCCCGCTCGAACTGATCGCGCGAAAGGTTTCTCTCAGGCGGTGATGTCGAACAGCATTGCGCCCATCTGCGTGTCGACGCGGATGACCTTGGCATTCGCGGCATAGCTCAGCCGGGCGATCAGGGTCTGCACCAGCTCGTTGCCGAGGTCGACATTCGGGCTTGCCACCATGCCGCGGCTGTCGGCAAAGGGCGCCGTTGGGTCAAACACCGAAACAAATGCCGGCGATACCGCCGTAACGGTCGCGTCAGTGCCGCCGGCGGCGTTCTGCACCTGATTGACGCGCCGCGGCGTATAGGCGGCGGGGAAGTTCTCCGGGTTTGGCGTGTCCGGCAGCGGTCCGTCGGACCACGCGTTTGCAATATTACCGGCGGCGACCTGCAGGCGCAGGCTCGCAACGTTCAGTCCGGAAACCGCAATCGTGCTCGCGAAACCCATGGTGGTTCCGTACTAAATGGAGTTCGCGACCAGACTATTCCGCGTTTCCTTAAAATTTGAACGTTGCCCGCCGGGTTCACCCGCGCAGTCGTGGTAAATGAATTCTCAACGACGACAGAAGGCAGGAGGATGGCGACAGGGCTGTGAGCCTCAAGCGGATCAAGGTCGCGCCAAAAGGCATGGGGCGCGTGGTCCCCGAAGGCTATGGCGATTCACCGTGGGCCATCTTCCTGCGGCCGGATTTGAAGATCCGCAGGCCTGCACGGCCATAGGCGCGCTCTCGGCCGCGCAGAGGAGGTGCGGAAGGCCGACCTGCCGAAGTCTCTGCCGCTGTGGACGTCCGCAGCCCGTGCCGAGTTCGAAAGCTACCACCCCGTGGGACTTCGGCATATTCGTTCGGGCGGGGCGAGCGCTTCGTGAACAGCCCGCTGCCGCGCGAGCAATCCGGCGAGGTCTTCGCACAGGGCGAGCGCGAGGGCCTCGATCAGTCCCTCAGGGAGCGCAGTCCCGACACTGCCGACCTATTCCGCGTAACGTGAAGGCGCGACCCTGCGGCCGGTCGCGCCCTCTCTTCTGTCAGCCCTTCGTCGGCGGGAAATCGCGCGAGAACACCGGCTGGCTCAGGAACTTGGTCGGGTCCATCGTCCAGAACTGGCTGACCTTGTGATAGGTCTTGATGGTCTTGTTGACCATCTTGTCGCCGTGTTTCTCGGCCCGCCGCACATAGACGTCGATCACGACATTGCCGTGGTCGTCGAAGCTGATCGGGCCGCGCGGCGTTTCCAGCAGCGATACGGAACGCACGGCTTTAACGAACTCGTCCGGGTTGTCCGATTTACCGCCGGTCTTTGCCAGCGCGGCCTCGATCACCTGTCCGTCGATATAGAAGCACGCGGCGTAGTGCCCGATACGGACATCGGCGCCGTAGTTCTTGCGCATCGCCGCGATGAAACGCTTGTTCGCCTCGCTTTCGATATCGAGCGAATAGGGATTGGTGTTGATCAACCCCTGCGCTTCCTCGCCGTAGGCCTGGATGATGGTATCGTCCGCGGTGGTCGATCCCCCGACGATCTGCTGCTTGATACCGAGGGCTTTTGCCTGCTTGATGAACTTGATCGGATTGGACCCGGCAAGCCCGACACAAACGACGTCGCAGTCGGGGATCTGGGCAACATAGGGTGCGTAGTCGGCAGTATTGAGCGGGGACCACAGCTTCTTCACGACGCGCCCGCTGGAAGCCGCCGATCTGCTCATAGCCGAAGGCAAAATCGTCCGCGATCGTGGTCGCCGTCTTGAGCTTCATGTCCGACTGGACGTAGTCGGCGAGCGGATAGAGGCATTGCGCCGACGTATACGAGGTACGCGTGAGATAGGGATTGCCCTTGCGCTGGGTCACGTCCTCGGCGCCGGCGAAAGCCAGAGTCGGCATTTTCGCCTGCGCGAAATAGTCGAGCGTCGCAAGCAGCTCGAACGCCGCAAACGGGCCCAGCACGACGTTGACTTTGTCGCGCTCGACCAGCTCCTGCGCCTTCGTCTTCGCGCCGGCCGGCGAGCCGCCGGTGTCTGCGACCAGCAGCTCGATCTTGCGTCCGGACAACGTGAAGTTCTTCTCCTTAAGGAACGACGTGATGCCCTCTTCCGCGTGCTGGCCGCCGGCCGCAAGCGGACCGGTTTTCACGGTCAGCAGCCCGACTTTCATCGGCACGTTCTGTGCAATCGCCGGCATCGGAAAAGCGGCGGCGCCGGCAGCCGCCGCTGAGCCGGCAAGAAACTGCCGGCGGCTCGACTTGAAGGTCATTGGCATCCTCCCGGGCTTTGGCCGTTCTGGCGCGGCCAGGTTCTTGCGATCCCTCTGACCCGGAAATTCAATCACATTGCAACGTCCGGGCGAACCCCCTGGTCGCCCACCCTTGCCCACGCTGCCGGTTCATGGCCGCGCCGCTTCCGCCAGCGCGCCAAAGACGGCAAAGATCAGCGGCTTGCGCTCGAGATTGTAGGTCGCAACCTCGCTCGCGGCGCGATTGACGCGATCCCAGGTCTCGGCAACGCGCGCCATGCGTGCCTTTTCCGCGTGCGCGTCGCGCAGACGTGCCGACAGCCAGCCGTTGACCAGGTCCATGAACGCGTCGAGCACCCTCGGTTCACTGCCGCCCAGGCTGTCGCCGAGCGCATGCAGCGCCCGCGGATCGAGATCCGGAAGGCGTGCGAGCAGGTCGAGCACCTTGCTCCGCAATGCGAGGGACTCCCCGTCGAGCAGCGCGAACGCGCGCCCGACGCTGCCTTCCGCGGCCGCCGCCGCCTGCCGGATCTCCTCGTCGGCCGCATCGCGCCCGGTTGCCGCCGCGACTGCGCGGGCGACGTCGGCGGCATCGAGTGGGCGCAACAGAAGGCGCCGGCAACGCGAACGGATGGTCGCGAGTTCCCGGCCAGGCGCGTGGCTCACCAGCAGGA
>Ga0070741_10010840_pt1 | contig 17050 bp, 11 predicted proteins | sample Coa_R1_4_FD_66440 | JGI IMG/M metagenome (GOLD analysis project Ga0070741, IMG submission 66440) | Surface soil microbial communities from Centralia Pennsylvania, which are recovering from an underground coalmine fire - Coalmine... | ecosystem: Environmental > Terrestrial > Soil > Unclassified ...
TGCAGGTCGTCGCTGGTGGTGACGCTAAGCGGTGCCCCACGCACCCGGTACCACTCGCATGCCCCGGCGTAGGCGACCTTGACATCGAGACGACGGCCGGCCAGCGTCGTCTCGACCTCCAGCTCTCCGGTAATGGCGCCGACCTCGTTCGTCATCACTCCCCCGATGGTGGACTGAATGCGCGACCGGATGCGCTGCGCTTGCGAGGGCATGGCTGGCTCCTTGCTTCGCTGAGAGTGATCGTCAGAATGAGCGTGTCCCTGACTAGCCGGCGCGGCCCGGCGGCCTTGACCCAGCAGCACCGATACCGAAGCCAAGCTGGGAGTCCTATGGCCCCTATCCTGGCCCTGCTGCGGGTTCCAGCTTGGCTCCGGTTTAGCTGCTGGGACAGGTATCCAGCATCTGGAGCAGCGCGGCCCGCTCGTCGAGCGTCTGGCCGCCGACACGGTAGGGCGCGATGATCGCCAGCCCGTATTTGGCTTTGATGGTGATCCAACGCCGTGCATAGTCGCACCATTCCTCGCGGCGCGGCGGCTTCCAGGCCTCCGGGCCCTTATCCCCCTTCTCCTGATTGGCATTGTCCTCCACACTCAGGAGCACGTCCGGATCGTTGGCATACTGCTCGCGGCGCTGGTCGTCCCATTGGTTCGCGCCGGCACGCCAGGCGGCGGCGAGCGGCACGACGTGGTCGATGTCGATGTCCGAGGGCCTGGTGAACGTTTTGCCCGTATAGGGATCGAACCAGGTGCCTGAGAGCACCTGGCAGCGGTCACCCACCTGGACATGCTGTCCATCACGGACGAGCGCGGCTTCACGGGTGGTGCAGTCGGGCCGCGGTGGGTTCCAGCCGAACTTGGCAGCCTGGCTCCAGTGGTGGAAGCGCTCGCGGCTGTAGCCGGCCATCGACGCCGCCGGCGCGACGGGGAGCTGCGCCAGCAGCGCGCGGGTTTCTGCAGCAACGCCGCTGGCCGCCGGCGCTGCAGGTGCCGCCAGGCGGTGGCGCAGCTCGCGCGTGGCGACCGGAACGCCGGCGGCCAGGAACAGCCCGAGCAGGAGGAGCGAGGCGGTCTTGAGCGGTATACCGAGCATCTGAGCCTCCGCTGAGTGGTGGCGGCGCCCGCAGCCGGCAGGTACCATCCCCAGGAGAGCAAGCTGCCGGCACTTGCTTGGAAGCGAGTATAGCTGGAGCCGCGGCCGCCGCGGGATGGGGGCTACAGGTCGCGCCGGCTAAAGAGCCGCGTGGCCAGCACCAGCGCCAGCGCCATATAGGCCAGGCCGTAGAGCGCCATCAGCCCATTCGGCGGCTCGACGACGCCGAAGGGGCCCAGCGTCAGCTTGATCCCCAGCGCCGGGAGCGGATTGGGCGGCTGCAGCAGATAGGCTCCCAGCTTCCAGAGTGCGTCGCTCGGCAGGATGAAGCTGGCGATGCGGCCGATGCGCACCATCGTCTCGATCTCGGTCAGCACACCCAGCTGCTCCACCATGCCGGCGACGTTCGTCACCACGTAGATGATGAACATCGCAATGCCGGTCGCAATCGCCGGCGCTACCGCGCTGCCGACCATCGTGACCGAGTAGAGGAGTGCGGTCTTGACGACGAGCAGCGCCAGCCCGGCCGGGAGCAGTGCCGGGTAATAGCCGGTGCGCCAGTAGACGACGGCGGCGGTGGCCAGGCCGCTTCCGGCGATGTACGCCGCCAGCATCGCCGAGCCGCCGAGCCACTTCCCCAGCACCACCTGGGATCGGCCAACCGGTTTGGAGACAATGCTCTGCAGTGTGCCTCGCTCGATCTCGTAGGCAATCGTCCCCGCGGCCATGAAGATCGCCAGCAGCCCGGCGATGTTGGAGATGGCATAGAGCCCAGCTAGAAGCAGCTCGCCCATCGCCACCGGCCGCAGGTCGATGTGCAGGTCGCGCGCGATGCGATTGATCCCACCGAACCGCGCCTGCTCGTAATCCAGCTCGCGCACGGCCGCTCCCACGCCCCAGGCGTAGAAGGCCAGAAAGAGGGCGGTCAGTCCCAGCGCGCCGTGCAGCGCGCGCTTTCGGAGCGCCTCACGGAAGGTAAGCCAGGCAATGCGCAGCGTGTTCACAGGACGTCCTCCCTCCAGTGGCGCCGGGCCATCCGGCCACGCGGCGGCCGTGCGCGTCGGGCGACGCGGCCCAAGCCCAGCGAGTCGCGCGCCATGCCGTCGCCATGCGAGAAGAGCAGACCCACGAAGCCTCACCTCTCGCGCGATTCAACGAGCTGCACGAAGAGGTCCTCGAGCGTCAGATGGCGTGGCACGAGCGCGTACAGCCGCGCGCCATGCCGGAAGGCCAGATCGGCAATCGCCGGCAATGCCGATTCGTCCTCGATTGCCAGCCGGAGTGTCACCACGCCATCCTGCCCGCCGGGCTGCACCGGCATCACCAGTGGCCAGCGGGCGCGCAGCGCCGCCAGCAGCGCTTCATCGAGCGGCGAGAGGCGCACCTCGGCTTCGAGCGTCCCGGCAATCAGCTCGTGGAGCGGCCCTTGCCGCACGACGACGCCACGATCGACGATGGCCACGCGGTCGCACACCAGCTCCACCTCGGAGAGCAGGTGCGAGTTGAGGAAGACGGCTGTGCCCTTTGCGCGCAGGCGGCGGATCAGGTCACGCACCTCCCGCCGCCCAATCGGGTCGAGCGCCGAGGTCGGCTCGTCCAGGATCACCAGCTCGGGGTCGGCAATGAGCGCCTGCGCAATGCCGATCCGCTGCAGCATTCCTTTGGAGAACGTGCGCAGCGGGTCGTGGGCCCGCGCCTCCAGCCCCACCATGGCCAGCGCGTCGGCAATGCGCGATGGTCGCTGCGCGCGTGGAATGCCGTAGAGCGAGGCGTGGAAGTCGAGGAACTCCTCGGCGCGCAGCCAGTCGTGGAACTGGAAGAGCTCCGGCAGGAACCCCACGCGACGGCGCGCCTGGGGATCGCCCAGCGGCCGGCCGAGCAGCGTGCCGTGGCCGCTCGTCGGGCGTACCAGGCCCACCAGCATCTTCACCGTCGTCGACTTGCCGGCGCCGTTTGGCCCCAGGAAGCCGAAGACCTCACCGGGCGGCACCTGCAGCGAAAGGCCGGCCACCGCAACCTTGCGGCCGTATTCCTTTCGCAGCGCCACCGTCTGCAACGCCGGTGCCGCCGCTGCCGGTAGAGGCGTGCCAACCGTAGGCGCCGGCGAGGCCGAGAGCGCAGCCACGGCCCTACTTGGCCGGCGCCAGCGAGCGCGCCGCATCCAGCAGCTGCTGCTCCGAGAGCTGGCCGGTCATGAGATACAGTATCCCATTCCGCTCCCAGATCAGGCCGGGGTGCGGGCCGGCGGTGAGCAACGTGCCCGTCGTGCCATCGATGGCCACCTGCTGGCCTTCGCCGCGCGGTACCGGCACCACCAGCGTCGACTTCCATTCCGGAATGGCGCTCAGCTCGTTGGCGATCGATTTTGGCAGGATCCCGGAGCGCAGCAGCGCCTCACGCAGGCGATCGACATCGATGTCCTTCGGCAGCTCAATGGTAGGGCTCTTCAGCTCCACCACGACCAGGCTGGGGCCCGCCGTCCCTTTGGCTGCCACGCTCGGATTGGCAAGGGCCGTCTTCGCGGGGAGTACGCCTTTGCCTGGCTGCGCTGCCTGGGCCGCCTGCCCGGCGTTTCCCGTGGGCACAGACACGTCTCCATACACGAATGCGGCCGCTGCCGGGATGGTGGCGGAGATGGTGCGGCCGTCGAGCGCCGCCAGCTGCTGCAGCGTTGAGGGATCGCTGATGCCAAAGCGCTGCGCCGTCTGGACGAGCTTCTGGCCATTGAACCGAAAGCTGGGGTTCATCGGCTCCGAGACCCAGACCTGCGGCGCGCCGCGTAGCTCAGCGGGAAGTGTTGCCGGCGCGCGGAGCGCAAAGCCGGTGGCGCGAGCGGCGTCGGCCACGCTCGTCTGGCGCACGCGCGGGCCGTTCGGGCCGCTGTAGGTGCCATCCTGGAGCAGCGCCTGCAGGCCCTCATCCACCGGCACCTCACGCAGTGCGCTCAGGTCAAGCTCCACCGCCTGCACCCGCTGCACCCGGAACTGCTGCAGCACGCCCTGCGCAAACGACTGCACCGCCGGCTGGGTCGCCGCCACGCCCAGCGCCAGCACGAGCCCGGCGGCCAGGCCGGCCGCCAGCGGTGCCGGACGCCGGAGCGTGCGGAGCAGCCGGACGCCGGCCTGCAGCCAGGCCGCCACGTGTGGTGGCGCGGCCAATGGAACAGCCTGCGCTGCTCGCGCTCGTGCCAGCACCGTCGCCGCCGGCGGCCGCGGGACCTGCGCCCCCAGCCGCGCGGCGTCACCGTCGAGGAGCGCCAGCCGGCCATAGACCAGCGCGCCGTCGCGCCGTAGCCGGCTGACCAGCGCGCGGCACGCGGCGCACGCCAGTACATGCTGCTCGAGCTGCTCCCGCCAGGCGGGCGAGAGCTCGCCATCCACCAGTGCCTTCAGCAGGCCCTCGTCGTATCCGGTGCCGCACTGCCTTGCTTGTTCGACGACCATCGTTCTGCTCCCATGTATCCCGGCTACCATTTACCGCTTACCGCCGTACCGCCTCGCCATGGGCGGCCTCGCCGCCCGGCTTCAGCGGCTCTGCATGCTCCGTCTCCTCCGTCGCCTGCGCAGCACCCTCACAAGCCATCGCACTCGCCACGGCGATTTCCGGCAGGTGCTGGGTGACCCCCTGTCGCCTGCGCAGCACCCTCACAAGCCATCGCACCGCTCTCACAGGCCGCCGCGCTGCGCAAGATATTCCGCCTTGAAGGCCCGCTCGGCGCGCGCGAGTAGCGTTCCCACCGAGCCGGGAGCAACCCCCAGCGCTGCCGCGATCTCAGCGTAGCTCAGTCCCTCGGCGCGCAGCGCAAGACAGAGACGCTGCCGTTCCGGCAGCCGCGCCAGCACGCGCCGCACGGCATCGCGCTCTTCGGCGCGGCCGGCCTCTTCGGCCGGAGTCTGGCCGGCCAGCGCCTCCAGCGCCGACGCCGCGTCCTCACGGTGTCGGCGTCGGCGCTCGGCGCGCAGCGCGTTGTAGCCCAGATTGATCGCCACCCGATAGAGCCAGGCGCGCAGCGGCACGCTGCCGTCGGGTGGGCGGCGGAGGAGCTGCACGAACACGTCTTGCGCCAGGTCACCGGCCGCCTCGGCATCCCCGAGCAGCCGCACCAGCACCCGCACCACGCCCTCCCAGTAACGCTCGAACAGCCGCGCGAAGGCCAGCTCATCACCGCCGCGTGACCGCTCGAGCAGTGTCTGCTCTTCGGGCAAGGGCTGGCCATCGTCGACCAGATCCACCGGTAGCTCCCTGCGAGTGACCAGCTGCTGGAGCATCATGCCTCCCACTGACTCAACACCGCCGCCGGGCCAATTGTGACAGGCGAGCCACCGCCGCACCCAAGGATCGCCGGTGGGCATGGCGTAGCGATCACGGCGGTGCCGGAGCGACTCGCCACCGGGAGTGGGCTGATCGCCGTGGCGTGCGTATACTGTCCAGCGCCATGGCTACCACCACCGACCAATCGCTACTCGTGTATGTTGGTACCTATACCGGCCCAGGGCGTGCCGAAGGGATCGGCCTCCTGCGCCTGGATGCCACCACCGGGGCACTCACCGGCAGGGATACGGTGCGCGGCGTTGAGAACCCATCGTTCCTCGCGCTCCATCCCCAGCGGCCGCTACTCTTTGCCGTCGAGGAGATCGGTAGCTACCAGGGCATGGCCAGCGGCGCCGTCAGCGCCTTTGCCATCGATCCGGCGTCGGGCGGGCTGCGTTTCCTCAACCGGCAGGCAACGCACGGGGCAGCGCCGTGCTACGTGAGCGTCGAGCCGTCGGGCCGGTATGTGCTCGTCGCCAACTACACCAGCGGCAACGTGGCCGTCCTCCCCATCGGGCCGGACGGCAGCCTCGGCATGGCCACCCACGTCGTCCAGCATGAGGGGCGGGGCCCACACCCGCGCCGCCAGGAGGGTCCCCATGCCCACTTCATCAGCCCCGATCCGGCCGGCGCCTTCATCCTGGCGTGCGACCTGGGCATCGATAAGGTCCTGGTCTACCGGCTCGACCGCGCTGCGGGAAGGCTCGTGCCCAATGAGGTGCCGTATGGGCAGGTCGCTTCTGGAGAAGGGCCGCGCCACCTTGCTTTTCATCCCGGCGGCCGGTTCGTCTACGTGCTGAACGAGATCGGCTCGTCGGTCTCAGCCTTCGCCTACGATGGCGAGCGTGGGACGCTGACCCACCGGCAGACGCTTTCCACGCTGCCCCCCGGCTTCGCCGGGCGCAGCTCGTGTGCACAGATCGTGGTGCATCCGTCGGGCCGGTGGCTCTACGCCTCTAACCGCGGCCACGACAGCATCGCGCTTTTCGCCATCGACCAGGAAAGCGGGCAGCTAGCGCCGCTGGGCCACGAGCCGACCCAGGGGCGCACCCCGCGGAACTTCAACATCGACCCAAGCGGCACCTACCTGCTGGCCGCCAATCAGGATAGCCACACCATCGTCACGTTTCGTATCGACCAGGAGAGCGGGCGGCCGGTGCCCACCGGCCACGTCGCCCAGACGCCGGCGCCGGTCTGCCTGGTGTTTTGGGCAGCGGGGTGAGTCGGGCCTCCCGTGCACGGCCGGCGCAGCGCCTCGTGGATGCTGGCCTGGGGAATCGACTGGGCTCTGGCGGCCGCACTGGCCATGGTGGCTGGTGCGGCCTACTGGTATACCGGCTGGCCCTACCCGGCACAGCAGTCGTCGGCACCGCACTTCGTGCTCCTGGCCGATGCGCTGCTTCATGGCCGGCTCTGGATCGACCCGGCGCGCGCGGCGCGGCTGGTGGATGTGACACCCTTCGGCGGCCACCTGTACGTCGCCTTCCCACCCTTGCCGGCGCTGCTGATGCTCCCCGGCGTCGCTCTCGCCGGACCAGGGTTCAATGATGCGCTCTTCACCCTCGCCTTCGGCGCCGCCAACACCGGCCTGGCCTATCTGCTGGTGCGGCGCCTGAGCCGCGCCGGCTGGGCCGGTCCTGGCATCCCTCTCGGCCGGGCCGGCGCCGTGGCGGTAGCCGCCACGCTCGCCTTCGGCACCGTGCACTTCTACGCCTCGCTGATGGGCCGCGTGTGGTTCACCGCCCACATCATCGCCGTTACCTTCCTGCTCCTCTATCTGCTCGAATGCGCCGGGCGCGGGCGGCCGCTGGTCGCCGGAGCCGCCCTCGCCGCTGCCTTCCTGTCCCGCCCGCCGGTTGCGTTTGGCGCGCTCTTCTGGCTCGTGCTCGCCTGGCGACGGCGATCATCCGTATGGCAGCTGGCGTTACGCGTGGCCGTATTCGCCGGCCCGGGCCTGCTGGCGCTGGCCCTGCTGCTGGCCCAGAACGCAGCGCGCTTTGGCTCGCCGTTCGACTTTGGCTATCTTTCGATGCGCGTCTCGCCGACGCTGGCGCCCGACCTGCGGCGCTACGGCCAGTTCAACGCGCACTTCCTGCCGCGAAACCTGGCGGCGCTCCTCCTCGCGCCGCCGGTCCTCACGCCAGCCGCGCAGCGCCAGGCATGGCTGCGCTCGGTGCACGGCGTGAGCAGCATCGTCGAGCAATGGACACGGCCACCGGTACGCGGCCGGCCACCGTTTCCGCTCCAGTTCGACCCCTGGGGCACGGGTCTGTGGGCCGTCTCGCCGGTGCTGGCGTTTACCCTCCGCCCGCCGAGCGCAGGCCACCGCATGCTGGCCCTCACCTCGTGGGCCAGCATCATCCTGGTAGCGGCCCCGAACCTTCTCTACTACAATACCGGCTGGGGGCAGTTTGGCTACCGGTTCTCGCTCGACTGGACGCCGTTCTGGCTTATCTTGCTCGCGCTCGGCCTGCGCCGGCCGCTCGGGCGGCCGCTCGGCGTGCTGTTCGTCGTGCTACTCGGCCTCTCAGGCGCCATGAACCTGCTGGGGGCACGCTGGTTTCTCCGGCTACCGCCCTACTGAGATGCGTGGCCTCGCGCGGAGCACGGGGTTTCGGGAGCCAAGCACCCTCATCGAGCCGTGATTTCGCACGATCCGGCCAGAGAATAAAGAAGCTTCGAGAGTAGGCACCGCCCGGACCAGAATTCCGTAATTTAGGAGGAGCAAGCGATGCGAAGCAGCGTTTCTCTATCGCGGCGTGCTGTCCTGGGAGCCTTGAGCACCGCCTTGGGCGCAGGAGCGCTCAGCGCGCTGAGCGCGTGCGGCGCCACTGCCGGCCCGGCGCAGGGGGGCGGTGAGAAGGAGATTACGCAGCCGGTCACGCTCGAATACTGGCCCCACTGGGGCGGTGCCTCGCGCGAGCCGGCATATGCCAAGCTAACCGAAGCGTTTACCGCGGACAATCCGAAGATCACGGTCAACACCACGCCCTACGGCCACAACCTCGAGAAGCTGGTGTCCAACGTCGTCGCCGGCACCCCGCCGGATGTGGCCATCATTCGTAGCTCGGGCCAGGCGCTGGCGATCAAGTCGGCCATTCAGGCGCTGGACGACCGGATCGCGCGGGCCAAGCTGTTCAAGAAGAGCGACTACGCCGACGCGCAGTGGGACCAGTACACCTGGAAGGGCAAGATCTACGCCGTCCCGGCGATGGAGAACGGGCCGCGCGGCGCGCTCGTCTACAACAAGAAGCTGTTCGTCGAGGCCGGGGCTGACCCGAACAAGCCGCCGAAGACGGTGGATGAGCTGCACAAGCTGCACGAGCGCATCACCAAGGAAGACGGCGGCCAGATTACGCGCCTGGGCTTCGATCCATGGGATGCGATGAGCCTGGAGGGCTTCCTCGAGTTCTGGGGCGAGGGCATGTTCGGCGCCCGCTGGTACGACGCCAAGGCGGTGAAGCTCAATCTCAATAGCCCGGAGATGGTCCAGGCTGTCGAGGAGTTCACCAGCTTTCGGATTCGCACCGGCTGGGATAAGGTGGCCACCTTCCGCCAGACCTACGGGACGTGGACAGGCAAGACCTCTGGACTCACCTCGCAGACGCAGGCGATGCAGATCAACGGCTACTGGACGCCCGGCGAGGAGCGCATCTTCCCCGATCCCGGGAACGACGTGGCGAGCAATCTCGCGTACACCTGGGTTCCCACCCAGAAGGGCGACCGGAAGGTTCAGCTCATCGGGGGATGGGCAGCGTGCATTCCGGCCGGTGTCAAGCAGATGGATGCCGCCTTCCGCTTCATCGAATGGATGACCACCGCCAAGTGCAACCAGATCCTGCTCGATGAGTTTGGCTTCCTGAACGGTAACAAGACGGCGGCAAAGGAGCTCAAGTACGACCACGTGCCCAACCTCAAGTTCTATCTCGATTCGCTGACGCAGGCCGACAAGGTGGTGCAGCCCATCAACGTGCCTATCTGGTCGGACCTCGATAAGGGCTACCGCGCGATGCTCGACAACGTCGGCCAGAGCAAGAAGGCCGCGCGCGCCGCGCTGGATGAGCTTCAGACGCAGCTCCAGCAGCTCCTCGACGACACGGTCAAGGGCGCGTAGCGGCCCGTTACTCGTCTTCGGTGGGGAAACAGCCAGGTACGCCCTATCAGAGGAGACGTCACACCGCTCGTACGCCGCCACCGCTCAGCCGCCGGGGTGCATGCGCCGGTGAGGCAGCTGCCGGCGCATGCACTTTCCTGGGGCACCAACATTGTCAGACTTTTGATGCAGATCTTACGCTCCTCTTACACGCACGGCCTACCGTAAACAGTGCCTAACCCCCTCTTCCCGAAGCCGCTCCTGCCGGCACGGGACGCGCAGGACACATTGGGCGCGACCTCGCCGGTGGTTGAGCGGCTTCCTTCTTCCCTCTACAGCCTTGTTCATTCTGCACAACTTCAGCAGGCGTCAACCTTCGTGACAGACGGGCCTGCGGGCCGCGGGTCGCCGGCCACCCTGCCGCTCAGCAGCCGACAGAGGCCCTGCATGTGCATTCTGCACAGTGTTCGCCGCTGAAGTTTGGCGCTTCTGCACGTGGGCGCCGCCATGCCCGCCGCCTACGATGATGTCGGCTGCCTCGCTGTGGCACCCGAGCGGTGCACCAGGAAGGCTCCCCCGGCCGACAGGCAGCCTCGCAGCCGAGCTCAAGGCAGCGCCTGGCCGCGACGCGGCGCGCCAGATCGCCTTCGGACGGTGCGGCGAGCAGCTTGGCCGGGCCGGTAGCTCCCGGCCGGCGAGCTGGGCTCCATGTGAGCAAGCGGGGGCACAGGACGGAAAAGGACGACGCAAAGGAACCGGCAGATGGCAGCACATGCACCTACCTCATCTGTCACGTCCGCCGGATCGACGGCGGGCAGCGGCGAGCTCAAGCGCACGCTGGGGCTCACCGGCGTGACGATCAACGCCATGGCGCTCATTGCACCAGGCGCGTTTCTCTGGCTCAGCTTTCAGATTCAGGCAGCGCAGACCGATCCCAGCGGCGTGTCGACGGCGCTCGACATGTGGACGGGCATCGTCTTCGCGCTCATCCTGGCTTTCCTCACCGCCATCAGCTATGCCGAGCTGGCGCGCATCTATCCAGAGGCCGGCGCCGGCTCGTGCTACTACTTCGCCGAAAAGGCCTTCCTCGATAAGGAAGAGCCGGCACATCGGAGGTGGGCTCGCCTGGCCAAGTTCGTCACCGGCTGGGCGGCACACCTCTTCTACTGGGTCTATCCGGGCGTGATGGTGGCCTTCGCCGCCACGCTGATCGGCTATCTCCTCGGCCAGTTCGGTATCGAGGTGGGAACGCCGGCCCTGATCGTCGCGGCGATCCTCTTCGCCGTCATCTGCGGCACGATCGCCGTGCGCGGCATCTCGGGGTCGACGCTGACCAGCTTCGTGATCAACGTCATTCAGCTCACGACCCTCATCGCCTTCGCTATCCTGGCGGTGGCGTATCGCGTGATCAATCCAGATCATGCCACCTTCGTGCACCCCTCGGCGGCGTCGATCGTGCTGCCTCACTCGCTGATGAGCGTCCTGCTCCAGTCGTCGATCGCGATCCTCATCCTGGTGGGCTTCGAGTCATGCACCGCGCTCGGCGCCGAGGCGAAGAATCCCAAGGCACACGTGCCCAAGGCGGTGCTTCTCTCGCTGGCCATCCAGGGGCTCTTCGCCTACCTCATCGGCTACTTCGCCTCCAACTTCATGATCTCGGACAAGCTGGTGACGGTGGTCGACGGCAAGACGCTCACGGGCATGGATGCCGTTGCCGCCTCGTCGGCTCCGCTGGGTGACATGATCAAGCTGGCCGGCGATCGCCTGCTCGGTGGCCTCGGCTTCGCGCTCATGATCGTGATGGCCATCTCGGTGGCCCTCGCCGTGCTGGGCACGACGCTGGCCTGCATGAACACGGCGGTGCGTGTCTCCTATGCTATGGCTCAAGACCGCGAGATGCCCGAGCTGATGGGTCTGCTGCACGGCAAGTACGCCACACCGTATGTCGGCGTGTGGATCCTGGTCGCCGTCTCGGCGGTCATCGGCTCGATCGGCGTTCTCTCGGTGATCAATCTCACCGCCATCACGCTTGCCTCGAATATCGGCACGTTCGTCCTCTACGCGCTGACCTGTGTCTGGACGATGGTGGCCTTCAGCGGCCGCAGCGACTTCCATCCGCTCAAGCACGTGGTCGTGCCGGTGCTGGGGTTTCTGGCGAACCTGGTGATGCTGGGCGTGATCTTTGGCCTGGGCTTTACCGGCGGCACGCAGACCGATCTGTTCAAGGAGTCGCTGCTTGCCGTCGGCATCGCCATCGGCTGGGCGATTGCCAGCGCGCTGTACTTCGTGCTGCGCAGCCGCGCCACTGGCCGGCCGATCATCGGCGTGGCTCCAGAGGCCATCCAGGCGGCCTGAGCCGCCGGGCCCAGCGTGGCTTTTCGGGGGCGTTGCGTCTCTGATGCAGCGCCCCTACTTTTTCTTCAAGAGCCGGCCCATGCGGCCGTGTGCCTGGCATCAACCTTGCTTGGCGCGGTAAACAGAAGGTGAGCCATCTGGCAGGGGATGCTACCGGCTCACGCGTTTGCCCGCTCTAGCAATGGGAAGGGAACGATGCTCTGGAGGATGGTCACACAGCTGGTCGCGGTCTGGTACGGCTCGTGCCGCCGGTGGCGGAAGATCACGCCCCTGGCCACGGCTGCAGCTCCCCTGGCCCTAGCCGCCGCGGTATTCCTTACCGCGTGTGGCGAGCGCCACTCCCCTCCAGGCGTCGCGGGCGCTGCTCCCGCGACGGCAGGCCAGGCCGAGCGCCAGGCGGAGCCCGCGCAAGGCGTGCTTGGCACCGACAGCAGCGTTGCCAATCCGCTCCAAAGCATGCTCTATCGGCTGGTGGTTGCCACGCACCGGCCGCCGCTGGCGCCGGCCGGCCTTTCCGTCACCACGGCCACTGGCCAGGAGGTCGCGCCCGGCGCGTGGACGAACCAGGGCAAGCTCCAATTGCACGCTACGCTGCGCAGCCCGCATCACGATGCGGTGCTGCAGCCGGAGATCGAGCTCCGGCCGGCGGAGGAGCCGTTCACGGGGGTGCCCAACGTCTCCGGCAAGCCGGGTGCCCCGGCCACGGCCGCGCCGCCGCTGGAGGATGGCCGGCGCTATCACTGGCAGGTACGGGCCCGCGAGGTCGGTGGCCGCGCGGGGCCCTGGACCGTCTTCCCGGGAACCTTCGGCTACTCGGCCACGCCGCCCCCTGCGCCGCAGTTCGATCCCCTTCCCGATGGGAAGCAGCTTGGGCGGCGCGAGGTGCGTCTCACGTGGCAGGCCGATGGGGGCCCGGCCGGGCTGGCCGGCTACGCCTACGCCGTTGGCCGCCAGCCGAACGTGCCGCTTCCGGACCAGCCGAACGCGACCGAGCCGGCGGCGACGCTAATCTTCCCCGAAGACGGCACCTGGTACGTGCGCGTGCGTGCGCTTGACCGTGCCGGTAGCTGGAGCGAGCCAGCAACGCTGGCGCTCTACGTCGATACGTCGCCGCCGGTGATCAGCGACGTTCTCTATCGCACCTTCGCCTACAACCCTGCCTTCGGCACGCTGCCGATCGCCTTCCGGCTGAGCAAGCCGGCCGAGGTGGTGGTGCGCCTGCTCCCGGTCGATTCGAACGAGCCAGTGCGCATCTATCACCTGGGGAGCCCGTCTGAAGGAGTGCAGGAGGTTCACCTGGAGTGGGACGGCAAGGATGAGGCCGGCAACCTTGTACCGCCGGGAGCGTATCGCTTCCGTGTCACGGCCACGGATCGTTTTGGCCATACGGCCGATGTGGTCTATCGCGGCCTGCTGGTGACGCAGAAGCGGATCGTGATCTCGCTCAGCCGGCAGGAGCTCTGGGCCTACGACGGCGACGAGGTTGTGCTTTCCACCCTGGTCACCACTGGTGGGCCGGAGCTACCGACCCCGACCGGCACCTTCCAGATCCTGGCCAAGTACTCGCCCTTCACCTTCCACTCGCCCTGGCCGAAGGGCAGTCCCTACTGGTATCCAGATTCGCCCACCACCTACGCCATGCTGTTCGAGGACGGCGGCTACTTCATCCACGATGCGCCGTGGCGCACGCACTTCGGGCCTGGCTCGAATACCACCACCGGCACGCCGGGCGGCAACGAGACCGGTACCCACGGCTGCGTCAACGTCCCCTTCGCGGTGCAGGCGAGGCTCTATGCCTGGGCCGACCTCGGTATCCCCGTGATCGTGCAGGCGTGATCGTGCAGGCGTGATCGGGCAGGCGTGATCGGGCAGGCGTGATCGGGCAGCGGTGACTACCACCTCCTCAAAACTGTAACGAGATCGTAACGGCCTGCTCCTGCTGCCGGCATTTCCTAAGTAGCCGGCCTTGCGTTATGGTGTGCGTACGCTCCAAGTCTGGGGATTGCCGCCCGTGTGCGGCCAGTCCAGTGCTTCTGAGGGGGAATCATATGGGTGCAGCGCGATCCGCTTGGCCGGCACGGCTGCTGGGTGCCGTTATTGTGGGACTCTCGATGCTTGCTATCACTGGGGCCGCACCACCGCCGGCGCATCCCGGCCCCGTGTCGCCCGGGCCACCGGCGCGGCAGTACTCATGGGTGCTGGATCTGGCTACCCGCCAGGCGAATCGGGTGTCCGACGATCGCCCGGGACGCTACGCCTCGACGTCGCCGACGGGACTTTCACCGGCCACCATCAAGTTCGTGTACGGCTTCTCGACGAGCCTCACTGCCGGCGCCGGCAAGACCATCGCCATCGTCGATGCCTACGACCACCCGACGATCGAGAGTGACCTCAACGTCTTCAGCCAGCAGTATGGCCTGCCCGCCTGCACCACGGCCAACGGCTGCTTCCAGAAGGTCGACCAGCGCGGCGGCACGAGCTACCCGCGCACGAATAGCGGCTGGGCGCTGGAGATTGCGCTCGACGTCGAATGGGCGCACGCCATCGCTCCCGGTGCGAAGATCCTGCTCGTCGAAGCCGATAGCAATAGCTTCGCCAATCTGCTGGCAGCTGTAGACTACGCCAAGGCGCACGCGCAATACGTCTCCATGAGCTGGGGGGCCAGCGAATTCTCGGGCGAGACCGGCTACGATCCGCACTTCGTCCAGCCGGGAGTGAGCTTCTTCGTCGCCTCAGGAGACCAGGGCGAGCCGGCCGAGTATCCATCGGCCTCGCCAAACGTGATCTCGGTCGGCGGCACCACGCTGCGAAGCACCACGACGCCGGTGACGAGCCAGACGGAGATCGGCTGGAGCAACAGCGGCGGCGGCTGCAGCGCGTATGAGGCGGCAACAGCGGCACAGGCCAGCTTTAGCCAGTACGCGCAGGTCGGCTGCGGCGGCCGGCGCGCGACGCCCGATGTCTCGCTCGATGCCGACCCGCATTCGGGCGTCTCGGTCTACGACAGCGTGCGCTACCAGGGTCAGAAGGGCTGGTTCACCGTCGGCGGCACCAGCGCCAGCGCGCCGATGTGGGCCGCGCGGGCGGCGGACTCCGGGCAGGTGGTCAATGCCGCCTACGTCTACGGCAGCAGCATCACCTATAACGACATTCAGAGCGGCAATAACGGCGCACCGGCGCTCGTCGGCTATGACCTGGTGACTGGGCGTGGGAGCTGGGTCGGCGCAACCCCCTAGCGCAGATCGCGCGCGTCACGGTACGTGCCGGCGCGCAATGGGGCATGGGAGCTGGGTCGGCGCAACCCCCTAGCGCAGCGGTCCGCCCCGGCGATCGGTGCCGTCAGTGCCGTCCGTGCGCGTGGCCGGCGTGCTCGTCCTCGGCGGTGAGCCCGTAGCGGCGGCGCAAGGCGGCCATGTCAGCCATGGCCGGTTGCGAGATGCGGCCCAGCAGGCGCATGCCGTTGAGCGTGACCAGCACGCTGGCGCCGGTATCGGCGGCGATCGCCAGCCACAGGTTGGCGAGGCCGAGGGCGGCCAGGATCAGCACCAGCAGCTTGATGCCCAGCGCCAGCGCGACATTGACCTTGATGGTACGAGCGGCCCGGCGCGAAAGGTCCAGCACCCACGGCAGCTTGGTAAGGTCATCGGCGGCGAGCGCCACATCGGCAGTCTCCAGCGCCACATCCGAGCCGGCGGTCCCCATCGCGATGCCCACCGTCGCGGCCGCCAGTGCGGGCGCGTCGTTGACGCCGTCGCCAACCATAGCCACGTTCCTGTGGCGCCGCACCAGCTCGCGGACGATGCGGGCCTTCTCCTCTGGCAGCAGATCGGCGTAGACATCCTGGGGCGAAAGTCCCAGCTGCTGCGCGATGGCTCGGGTGGTGGCCGCGCTATCGCCGGTGAGCAGCACCACCCGCTGTAGCCCGTTCCGCCTCAGGGCCGCGATCGCCTGAGCGGCGCCGGGCCGGAGCTCATCCGCGATGGCCAGCACTCCCAGTAGCTCGCCCCGGTGCACGCCAGCCAGCCCGCTGGCTGGGGCAGCGATGCCGACCTCCAGAGCCGGGCCGGCGTGGCCCGCACCGCTCGCAACCGGCTGGGCTATGAGACCGGCATCGGCCGGGGCGCCGCCGGCCAGGCGAGCCACCACCACCGGCGTCTGGCCGGCCGCGGCTAGCTCATCGAGCAGGGCACGGGCGGGCTCGAGCGCGACACCGATGGCTTCGATCCAGGCCGGTTTGCCGATGGCAAGGGTGATGCCATCGACGGTCGCGACGATGCCGCCGCCGGCCGTCGACTGAAACTGGGCTACTGGCGGCAGGTCGGCTACTCCAGAGCGACGCGCGGCCCGCACCACCGCCGCTGCCAGCGGGTGCTCGGAGCGCACCTCCGCCGCCGCGGCCAGCCGGAGCAGCTGGTGCTCGGTCAGACCATTGAGCGGCAGCACGCGCTGCACCTCCGGGAGGCCCCGGGTGAGCGTACCGGTCTTATCGAGCGCCACCACCCGTACCGTGCCCGCCTGCTCCAGATACTGCCCACCCTTGATCAGCACGCCGTTGCGCGAAGCGTTGCCGATCGCCGCCACCACCGAAACCGGGGTAGAGACCACCAGCGCGCACGGGCAGGCCACCAGCAGCAGCACCAGGGCGCGGTTGAACCAGGGCACGAACGGCTGCCCGAAGGCCAGCGGCGGGACGGCGGCCAGCAGCACCGCCCCGGCGACGACGGCGGGGGTATAGATGCGGGCGAAGCGCTCGACGAAGCGCTGCGAGGGCGCGCGCTCGCTCTGCGCCCGCTCGACCAGGTGAATGATCCTGGCCAGCGTGTTCTCGGCAAACGGCTTGGTCGTACGGACCTCCAGATAGCCGGCGCGGTTGATGGTGCCGGCATAGACCCGGTCACCGGGGCGCTTGTCCACCGGCACCGCCTCGCCCGTGATCGGCGCCTCGTCAACTGCCGATTCGCCCTCGATCACCACGCCGTCGAGCGGAATGCGGTCCCCCGGACGCACGACCACCACCGAGCCAACCGGGACCTCCTCGACACGCTGCTCCACCTCGCGCCCGTCCGGTAGCTTCAGGCATGCCGTCTCGGGGGCCATGGCCATCAGCGCCTGGATCGACCGCCGGGTGCGCGCAAAGGTAAACCCTTCGATCGCCTCACCGAGCGAGAAGAGCACCACCACCGTCGCCGCCTCCGACCACTC
>Ga0070741_10010841_pt1 | contig 17049 bp, 15 predicted proteins | sample Coa_R1_4_FD_66440 | JGI IMG/M metagenome (GOLD analysis project Ga0070741, IMG submission 66440) | Surface soil microbial communities from Centralia Pennsylvania, which are recovering from an underground coalmine fire - Coalmine... | ecosystem: Environmental > Terrestrial > Soil > Unclassified ...
TGACAACGATGTAGCAGTCGCCGCTCGTCTTGACCTTCTCGAGTCCGTGTTCCTCGACGAGGTGGTCGAATTCGGTGTAGAGCCGGTTGAGGAATTCCACGAGATCCGCAGGTGTCGATTCGCCGGCGCGTTCGGTGTAGCCGGCGATGTCGGCGAAAAGGACGGAGGCGTCGTCGTACCTGTCGGCGATGATCGTCGTAGCTGGGTTCTTGAGCCTGGTGGCAATGCTTGCCGGAAGTATGTTGGCCAGCAACGATTCTGAGCGGTCGTACTCCTCTTCCATTGCTGCTTCGGCGCGTTCGATTTCGCGCAGCGCATACCAGACGGTCGCCACGACCATCACCCATGACGACACCACTGACACGACGAAGCCGAGCGTCAATGACCACCCCGGCTGAATTCCCGTGTCGGTAGGAACGGTGAACTTCAACACGATCACAATTGCGGCACCGATTGCGGCGAGCATGCTCGCGAGCACGAGCCGCTCGATCCCGAGGACCAGCAGCGCGATCGTGGCAGCGACGAGATAGTAGAACTGTAGGCCTGCGCCGGTACCGATGTCCCAAGTGACTACCGATAGCGATACGTAGGAAAAGATGATAAGCGTCATGGGCGCGATCAGCGTGCCGAAGCGATGAAGCCACGGGACGGTTCCGAAGACCACGGCGGCGACGAGGTTGATCAAGCCGACGCGCCAGATTCCGTCCTGAAAGACAAGTTGTACGACCGCGAAAGTGATGCTGACAATGCCGGCGATGGTCGCGGTGATGTTGAGAACCTTGCGACCGCGGGCGTTGCGATCGACGTAGTGCCGGATGGTGGCGGGCGTTGCGGGGGTGAGACTCATTGGGGGACCGCAGAAGGTCCGAGCGATCGGGCCTGCTGCCGCACCTTCGGCATTGGCGCGCATTCTCACAGCTTATAAGGCGCGCCGGCACAGCGTTTGCGCTCCGGCCGCGAACCTCCAGTCATGCAGTTTTCGTGGATTTCGCTGATTGGCGGCAAACGAAATAGTGGCGATCCCCGAAGCCGTCATGCCAGCAAATGCGCTGTCGTCAATTTCACAGCAAATCCTACGCTCGGGGGCGTTTACCTACGGGTGTGCACGCGGGTAAAACGGCAAAGGAGGCGATGGACGTCGCCTGCTGAATCTGAGGGAGTTTCCGAAGCATGGCAGTTCTCAAAATGTCACGACGACTGATCATTGCTGGCGGGTTTGCATTGGCTGTCACTGCGGCACCGATCGTGATGGCGACGGGTGTAACCGTCCCAGCGAGCACCCACACACTCGCTGACTCCAGCAGTTCCTCGGACGCCAGTGGCATGACCTCCTGCTCGACTAAACAAGACAGCGGCTCGTACTCCATGTCGTGCCAGCTCGCGACACCGCTGCCGAGCGGGGCGGCCGGCGGCAACGGCCAGCTGAGCGAACAAACTCTCACTGCGAGCAACCACCACTAGAGCGCCAGGTCGCGGCTGAGTCGCCGACGCGTCGGGGCCTACGTGAGACGGCCAGAGGGTGGGGAGGTGAGGCACATGAACGTGTCCCGCGGAACGTACACCAGCTACAGCATTGGTTGTGCCGTGGTATGGATTGTGCTCTTGAGCGTGGTCGCGGCTGTTTCTCCGAGCCGGTTGCACATGTTCGTGGTGCTGTGCGCGGGTTGGGTGATCGGGTGGATCTCGGCAACTATCGCACGGTCGGTTTATCCGCCACCCAAAGCTAAGCAATCACACCCGTAGCCATCATTCGAGCAGTGATGTCCGGTTGTCGGACGTGCGGTGAATACTCGCGGTCATGAACGCATCCGCACCGCTGGCGAACTTGATCACCCTTGGTGCGCGTGATCTCCCCAAGCTACGAGACTTCTACCGCAAGCTCGGCTGGCCGCAAATCATGGACGACGGCGAGTTCGTCGTCTTCGAACTCCGCGGCATTGTCTTGGCCCTGTTCCCATTGGGGAAGCTCGCCCGCGACGGGAACACCGAACCCGATCCGGGCACCGGAGGCGTCCGGTTCACCATCGGTGTGATGGTCGACAGCGCCGGCGAAGTTGACCGGCTCACGGAGCAGATGCGCGCGGCCGGCGCCCGTGTCACCAAAGAACCCGTCGACGCGGAATTCTTCGCTGGCCGCTCGGCCTATCTCTGCGACCCAGAAGGCAACTACTTCGAGATTGCCTGGGCCGACATGCCGGACAACCCCGTTCTCATCGCAGCCCGCCGAGCCGCTGGCGCCTGAATATGGAGGGAGGCCGCAATCGCCTGACGATAAGGTCCTGACCTGCACAACTTCCGCGGTCATAGTGGTGCCCTCGGTGGGAGTCGAACCCACACTGTACGGGTTTTGAATCCGTTTCCTCTGCCAGTTGGGATACGAGGGCCGGCAGCATCCCACGATAAAGGATGTGCGAGACACGCCCGACGGGCCCGGTGGGGCGAACGAACCGGTGCAACCGGGTCACGACAGAATGTCACCCATGACTGAGCCCACGTCGACGGCGCCGACGCCACGACGCGTCCTGATCGCCGAAGACGAGGCCCTCATTCGCCTCGACCTGGCCGAAATGCTCAAGGAAGAGGGGTATGAGGTCGTCGGCGAGGCCGGCGACGGCCAGGAGGCGGTCGAGCTGGCCGATTCGCTCAAACCCGACCTCGTCATCATGGACGTCAAGATGCCCCGTCGTGACGGCATCGACGCCGCGTCGGAGATCGCCTCCAAACGCATCGCCCCCATCGTGGTCCTCACCGCCTTCAGCCAACGCGAACTCGTGGAACGGGCACGCGAAGCCGGGGCGATGGCCTATCTCGTCAAGCCGTTCTCCGCGACCGACCTCATCCCCGCCATCGAGGTCGCCGTCAGCCGGTTCAACGAAATCGCCGAATTGGAGCGCGAAGTCGCGTCGCTCACCGACCGGCTGGAAACCCGAAAGCTCGTCGAGCGTGCCAAAGGGGTGCTCCAAACCAAGCAAGGCATGACCGAGCCGGAAGCGTTCCGCTGGATTCAACGTGCGGCGATGGATCGCCGGACGACCATGAAGCGGGTTGCCGAAGTGGTCATCGAGACTCTCGACGCTCCCAAGGACGCGCCGCCGTCCGGATAGGCCAACAGCGCGCGTCGCGGGCATGGGTTGACTATGTTCTACCCGAGGCGCCGCCCACCCCGGGTGGACGAGGAGCCGACAAAAACGCTGATCTGGAGGTGACACGTGCGCGGTCGCGTGATGCGAAGTGCCGTCGTAATCGGGGCGGTCGGGCTGCTCGTCATGGGCACGGCCGGCTGCACTCAGTCAAAGAACAACAACGGCACCAATGGCAACGGCTCGCAGGGCCTCAAGATCGTCCAGCAGGTCCAGATCGACGAGAACGGGCAGCCGGTTCCCGTCGAGCAGAACGCCAAGCCGGCCGATCCCGCCGGTGACGGAAAAGCCACCTGCGAGCCTGTCGCGATCGCCATGGCCGGCGCGCTGACCGGACCGGACTCCGCCCTCGGCATCAACATCCTCGACGGCGCGAAACTCGCTGTCGACGCTCACAACGCGGCCAACAAGGGCTGCCAGGTGGAGCTCATCACCTTCGACACCGGCGGCCAAGAGCAGACGGCGACGAGCATCGCGCCGCAGATCATCGACAACCCGAAGATTCGCGGTCTGATCGGCCCGGCATTCTCCGGTGAAACAGAGGCAACGGGCAACACGTTCAACCAAGCCGGCTTGGTCGCCGCGACAGCGTCGGCGACGCGAGTTTCGTTGTCGCAGAACGGCTGGAAGACGTTCTTGCGCGGCCTCGCCAACGACGGTGTGCAGGGTCCCGCCGTTGCCAACTACATGAAGGGCGCGCTCGGCGCCAAGAAGGTCTGCGTGATCGATGACAGCACTGCCTATGGGCAGGGACTGGCGGAAAACATCCTCAATACGCTCGGCCCCGTTGCGGACGGCGCCTGCCGAGCCTCAATCAAGAAGGGCGACAAGGAATTTTCTGCGACCGTGACAAAGGTCGGCGGCGCGGCTCCGGATGCAGTGTTCTTCGCCGGCTATTACGCCGAGGCGGCCCCGTTGGTGCAGCAGCTGCGTGACGGCGGAGTAAAGGCGACATTCGTGGCCGCCGACGGCACCAAGGACCAGCAGTTCGTCGACCAGGCCGGCAACGCCTCGAAAGGCGCCGTCTTGTCGTGCCCCTGTGGGCCGGCACCCGACTGGTTCGCGAAGCAGTACCACGACAAGTTCAACCAGGACCCGGGCACGTACAGCACGGAGGGATACGACCTCGCCACGATCATGTTGCGCGGCATCGATTCTGGCAAGGTTTCACGGCCGGACCTGCTCAACTTCATGCGGACGTACAACGGTCCCGGAGTGGCGCGCAACTACCAGTGGACCGACAACGGCGAACTCACATCGAAATTGATTTGGATCTACAAGGTCCAGTAGAGGCCGACGACGGGACGCGCCCGGGTTTCCGACAACTCGGGCGCGTTCTGTTCAGAAGACCCGACCGTCGCTGAAGGAGCCTGGGCCGCAGAATGATTCACGAGTGCATCGGCCAGTGCACCTTATTGGCGGGAGATATCGGCTTCGATCTCGGTGGTCTTCGTACCGGCTTTTGGCATCTGACGGTCGACGGATTGTCGTGGGGTGCGATCTACGCTCTGGTTGCTGTCGGCTACACGTTGGTCTTCGGTGTGCTGCGGCTGATCAATTTCGCGCATTCCGAGGTGTTCATGCTGGGGATGTTCGGGGCGTACTTCGCCCTCAACCTGATTCTCGGCTTCATGCCGAGTGGTGACACCTACGACGTCGGACTTCCGCTGACAATCTGGTATCTACTGGTGGCAGGTGCCGTCGCCATGGTGGTATCGGGTTCGGCCGCAATGGGATTGGAAGCCGTGGCTTACCGACCGTTGCGGCGACGTAACGCGAAACCGTTAGCCTTTTTGATCACCGCCATCGGAATGTCATTCGTACTTCAAGAATTCGTGCACTACATCCTGCCGAAGATCTTGAACGACTACGGCGGACCCAACGCGCAGACACCGATCAAGCTGGTGGAACCGAAGACCCAATTCACACTGTTCGGCGCTCCGGTGTCCAACGTGACACTGGTGATCGTGGTAGCCGCGTTCGGTTTCGCACTCGCCACCGACATCGCTCTCAACCGAACGAAATTCGGGCGCGGCATCAGAGCCGTCGCGCAAGACCCGGTCACCGCGACCTTGATGGGTGTCTCGCGCGAACGCATCATCCTGACGACATTCCTCATCGGGGGCCTATTGGCGGGCGTCGCTGCCATCCTCTACACACTGAAGGTTCCCCAGGGCATCATCTTCTCGGGCGGATTCCTGTTGGGGATCAAGGCGTTTTCTGCCGCTGTCCTCGGTGGGATCGGCAACTTGCGCGGAGCGTTGCTCGGGGGACTGCTGCTCGGGGTGATGGAAAACTACGGGCAAGCCGTGTTCGGAAGCCAATGGCGTGACGTGGTCGCCTTCGTGTTGCTGGTTCTGGTGCTACTGGTTCGGCCCACGGGCATCCTCGGTGAGAGCCTCGGTAAGGCGCGCGCGTGAGCTTGACCGAGAAGATCAGCCGTCCCGGCGACGCGTTGCGCCACTGGTGGGACGGACTGACCCGCCAAGCCAAATGGGTTGTCGGCGTGGCGGGATTCGCCGTCGTCGCTTTGTTCCCCCTCTTTCCGCCGCCGTTCCTCAACACGCCCGGCATCAGTCTCGGCGGCACCATGGCCCAATTCGCGATGACCGCACTGATCGCCATCGGCCTCAACGTCGTGGTCGGGTCCGCGGGTCTGCTCGACCTCGGCTATGTCGGCTTCTACGCCGTCGGGGCGTACACCGTCGCGCTGCTGACAAGCCCAAATAGCCCGTGGAACAAGATGAGTCACTCAGGGCCGTTCAGTCCCGACTGGGCTTGGCTGTCGTGTGTTCCCATCGCGATCATGATTACCGCAGTCTCAGGGCTGATTCTGGGCACGCCGACGCTTCGGCTCCGGGGCGACTACCTGGCGATCGTCACGCTCGGATTCGGCGAGATCATTCGATTGCTCGCCGACAATCTCGGCGAAGTCACGCGCGGACCACGGGGACTGCCCGGCGTCGCCTACCCCCGCATCGGCGAGACCGATGTGCCCGGCGGCTACTTCTCCAGCGGCAACGCGCGGGGAGACGCGAACTACGGGACATGGTGGTTCTGGCTCGGTCTGGTGCTGGTGGCTGTGGCGCTGCTGATTGTCGGCAATCTGGAACGCAGCAGGGTGGGCCGGGCGTGGGTGGCCATCCGCGAAGACGAAGACGCCGCAGAAGTCATGGGCGTCAACACATTCCGGTTCAAGCTGTGGGCGTTCGTGATCGGGGCGGGGATCGGCGGGTTGTCCGGTGCTTTGTACGCCGGTCAGGTGCAGTTCGTCGCGCCGACGAGCTTCAACATCATCAACTCGATGCTGTTCCTCTGCGCGGTCGTGCTCGGCGGGCAAGGCAACAAGCTCGGCGTGATCTTCGGGGCGTTCGTCATCGTCTATCTGCCCAACCGGCTCATCGGTGTCGAGTTCCAGGGAATCAAACTCGACCAACTCCGGTACCTGTTCTTCGGGCTGGCGCTCGTCGTGCTGATGATCTTCCGGCCCGAGGGGCTCTTCCCGGTTCGCCAGCAACTGTTGGCGTACGGAAGGGCGGCGCGGGACTTGTTGCGCCGGGGCGAGCCGGAGAACGCGACGTGAGTGTCGAAGAGGTCGCCGGCCTCCATCGCGAAGTGCATGCCGCCGAAGGTGAGACACTCTTGGAGACAAGAGATCTCACGGTTCGATTCGGCGGGCTCGTCGCGCTGGATAAGGTGACCTTCGACATCCGGCGCGGCGAAATCCTCGGCTTGATCGGCCCGAACGGCGCCGGCAAGACCACCTGCTTCAACGCGATCACCGGGGTGTACCGGCCGAGCAGCGGCACCGTGATTTTCGACGGCGCGCCGCTCGGCAGGATCAAGCGTCATCAGATCACCCGCCGGGGGATCGCGCGGACCTTTCAGAACATCCGGTTGTGGGGCGAGATGACCGCAATGGAGAACGTCGTGGTGGGCACCGATGCCCGGCACAAGACCTCGGTACCGGGCGCCATCGTTCGCAGCCCGCGGCACCGTCGCGAGGAGCGCGACGCCATCGAAAGGGCCGCAGCACTGCTGCAGTTCGTGGGAATCGCCCACCGGGGCAACGAGAAAGCCAAGAACCTGCCGTATGGTGACCAACGGCGGCTTGAGATCGCCCGCGCCCTCGCCACCGAACCGAAGTTGCTCTGTCTCGACGAGCCCGCGGCGGGGTTCAATCCCGGCGAGAAGGCCGCTCTTGTCGAGCTGATCAACAAGATCCGCGACGACGGCTACACCGTGTTGCTCATCGAACATGACATGCGTCTCGTCATGGGTGTGACCGAACGCATCGTCGTGCTGGAGTTCGGTCGCAAGATCGCCGAGGGGGTTCCGTCTGAGATCCGCGAAAACCCCGCCGTGATCGCCGCCTATCTGGGGGTGCCCGATGACGAGCTCTGAAAGCTCTGCACTTCTCGAAGTGCGCGACATCGTGGTGCACTACGACAGAATCGAAGCGCTGCACGGTGTTTCGCTCGTTGTGCGCGAGGGCGAGCTCGTCACATTGCTGGGCTCCAACGGCGCCGGCAAGACCACCACGATGCGGGCGATCTCGGGGCTACGGCCGCTGAGCCGAGGGTCGGTGTGGTTCGAGGGCCGAGACATCACGCGGATGAAGGCACACAAGCGGGTGTCCGAGGGCCTGATCCAAGCGCCGGAAGGGCGCGGGATATTCCCCGGCATGACCGTTACCGAGAACCTCGAAATGGGTTGCTATGGACGCACCTTCCCGTCACGCGCAGAACATCGCGAAAAGCTGGAATGGGTGTTCGAGACCTTTCCCCGCCTCTCTGAGCGGCGCGGCCAGGTCGGTGGCACCCTCTCGGGCGGTGAGCAACAGATGCTGGCCATCGGGCGCGCCCTCATGGCCCGCCCGCGGGTTCTCCTGCTCGACGAGCCGTCGATGGGGCTGGCGCCCATGGTGATTCAGCAGATCTTCCGGATCATCTCCGAAATCAATTCGCAGGGAACCACCGTGCTGCTGGTCGAGCAGAACGCCCAACAAGCGCTGAGCCGCTCGGATCGCGCGTACATCCTGGAAACTGGCACCATCACGAGAGAGGGTGGCGCACAAGAACTCCTGCGTGACGACAGTGTCCGTGCCGCATACCTCGGCGTTGCGTGAGCGATGGCCACGCGGGCACGCCTGTCGAACTGGCGGCGACTGCTGCGAATCGTGGGTGTCATCGCCTGCCTGGTGCTGATCGCGCTGGCGGGTGATCTCCTGGTCCGATTGCGCTCGATCGAATACACGCTTGCTGTGCAAGCACAGATAACCCCAGACGGCAGAACGGTTTCCGCCAGCGACACGTTGCCAGCCGACCCGGCGGGCAACGGGAAAGCGGTCTGCCCACCGTTGTCCATTGCGATCGCCGGGGGGCTGACTGGGCCCGATTCGGAAATCGCCACCAATGTCCAGGATGGCGTGCAACTCGCCGTCGACCGGCACAATGCCGCCAACGCAGGCTGCCAAGTTCAGATCAAGCAATTCGACACCGGCGGTGATCCGCAGCGGGCTAGCGACTTTGCGCCCCAGATCGTCGGTGATGCGTACACCGTCGGACTCATCGGCCCGGCGCTCTCGGGGGTAGCGCAGGCGACGGGCGCGTTGTTCGACGCTAATGGACTTCCGTCGGTGACGGCGTCGGCGTCGAGCATGCCCTTGTCGGGGCAGGGTTGGACGACTTTCTTCAGGGCGGTCGCCAGTGACGATGCCCAAGGCCGCGCAATTGCCAGTTTTCTGCGAGATAGCCTGCAGTACAAGAGGCTTTGCGTCGTCGGCGACAACGGTGCATACGCCACCGCGATGTCTCACGCCGCGGCTGTCACTCTCGGCAAGCTCGTCTTACCCGGCTGCAGTTCCGTGAACGAAATCAAAGCGGACGCACCGGACGTGGTGGTGCGCGTGGGGTCGAAAGCCGATTCGGCCCCCTTCGTCCGACAGGTGCGGAGCGCCGGCATCACCACGCCGGTGGTGCTGGCTCAAGGAATCGCGGACGAGCGGTTCGTGACTCAGCTGGGTCGCCTGGCGAACGGATTGCTTTTGGCGTGTCCGTGCGAGCCCGACCCCGACTGGTTTTCCAGGGCATACCGCAACCGATTCGGAAAGGCGCCCGGCGCCTACAGCGCCGAGGGGTACGACCTCGCCACGATCATGCTCAGGGGCGTCGACGCGGGCAGGTTGGTGCGGCGTCAGATGCTGGACTGGATGCGGCACTACGACGGGCAGGGCATCGCCCGCCGATATCAATGGACCGCTGCCGGTGAGCTGACCGATCCGACGATCTGGATCTACAAGGTGCAATGACGGAAGACGGGCGAGATCAGGCTTATTGCACACTCCCGACGCATTTGCGTGCATCAATCCTGATCTCGGCGGATTGAAAACCACTCAGCGGGCGACGATCACCGACGACCCGTGGCCGAACAGGCCCTGGTTCGCCGTGATGCCCACTTTCGCACCTTCTACCTGACGGCCCACCGCCTGCCCGCGCAGCTGCCAATTCAGTTCGCACACTTGGGCAATAGCTTGCGCAGGGATCGCCTCACCGAAACACGCGAGCCCGCCTGACGGGTTCACCGGTACCCGGCCACCGATCGTCGTCGCGCCGCTGCGCAACAGCGCCTCCGCCTCACCCTTCGCGCACAAGCCGAGATGCTCATACCAGTCGAGCTCCAAGGCCGTCGACAGGTCGTAGACCTCGGCGACGCCGACGTCGTCCGGCCCGATACCCGCTTCGGTGTACGCGGCGTCGATGATCTGGTCCTTGAACACCCGCTCGGGTGCAGGCACTACCGCAGTGGAATCCGTTGCGATATCCGGCAATTCAGGCAGGTGCTGCGGGTAGCGAGGAGTGACCGTGCTGACGGCTCGCACAGACGGCACACCCTCGAGAGACCCGAGATGTTTACGCGCGAACTTCGCGCCGGCCACCACCAGCGCCGCCGCGCCGTCGGACGTCGCGCAGATATCCAACTGCCGCAATGGATCCGAGACGATGGGACTGTCAAGCACGTCCTCGACCGAAGCTTCCTTGCGGTAGCGCGCATTCGGGTTCTGCAGTCCGTGGCGGGAGTTTTTCACCTTGACTGCCGCGAAATCCTCCGACGTTGCCCCGAAAAGGTCCATGCGCCGGCGCGCCAGCAGCGCAAAGTACACCGGGTTCATCGCGCCGATCAGGTGGAATCGCTGCCAGTCGGGATCGTTCTTGCGTTCCCCGCCCACCGGGGCGAACGCACCCTTCGGGGTGGTGTCCGCGCCGACCACCAATGCGACGTCGCAGAAGCCGGCCAGGATGTGGGCCCGCGCGCTTTGCAGGGCCTGCGACCCGCTGGCGCATGCTGCGTAGCTCGAGCTGACGGGTACTCCGTTCCACCCGAGCTTCTGCGCGAATGTCGAGCCAGCGATGAAGCCCGGATAGCCGTTGCGGATCGTGTCGGCGCCCGCGACCAGTTGTATCTGACGCCAGTCCAGACCGGCCTCAGCGAGCGCGCCCCGCGCCGCGACCACACCGTACTCCGTAAAGTCGTTGCCCCACTTGCCCCATGGGTGCATGCCGGCGCCGAGAATGTAGACAGGTTCTGGGCTCACGGGATCCTCCAGGCGTGAGTCAGGCGCACGACGCCATCGTCATCGGTGTACAAGGGTTCGACGGCAAGCTCCATCTCCATGCCGACCTTGAGATCGGCGGCCAGGGTGCCCGCGACGACCTTGCCCAAAATGATCATGCCTTCGTCGGCCAGTTCCACTGCGGCGATGGCAAACGGCTCGAACGGCTCCGCCGCCGGATACGGCGCGGGTGGTGGGTATCTGTTTTCGGTATAGCTCCAAAGCTTCCCGCGCCGGGACAGCGGCACGTGCTCCAGCACGTCGCTGTCGCAAGCAGGGTTGGGGCAATTGTTCGCTCGGGGTGGGAAGACGTACGTGCCGCATCCCGGACAACGGCTGCCGATCAGATGAGGCGACCCGGATTCGTCTGCGGCGAACCAGCCGTCGATCGCAGGTTTCGCCTCGTCAATAGCTTCTGGCACACGGCCAGACTACCTATGACCGCGAGAAACTGAAACGTGTTCCAGTTTTCGGGCGGCTGCGTCGAGTTCTGCGCGAGGGCTGTGCTCGTGGCGGGTTCGACAGCCCTGATGCAGAAATCGACGCGGCCGGAGGGGCGGACGCACTGTCGGCGGCGGTGCCTAGAGTAGGCGCGTGAGCCCAGCCAAGTCCGCGCCCGCTCCAGCCGCCGCGCCCGAGACGGCCGAAAAGCCCACTTTGATGCTGCTGGACGGTAATTCGCTGGCGTTTCGCGCGTTCTACGCATTGCCGGCGGAGAACTTCAAGACCCAGGGCGGACTGACCACCAACGCGGTCTACGGCTTCACGGCAATGCTGATCAATCTGCTGCGCGACGAAGCGCCCACGCACATCGCGGCGGCGTTCGACGTGTCCCGCCAAACGTTCCGGTCCGACAAGTACCCCGAATACAAGGCTAACCGGTCGTCGACGCCCGATGAATTCCGCGGCCAGATCGAAATCACCAAGGAAGTACTCGTCGCGCTCGGCATCACCGTGCTCGCCGAACCGGGATTCGAGGCCGACGACGTCATCGCCACGCTCGCGACTCAAGCCGAAGAAGCGGGGTTCCGGGTGCTGGTCGTCACCGGTGACCGCGATTCGCTGCAGCTTGTCAGCGACGACGTGACGGTGCTCTATCCGCGCAAGGGCGTCAGCGAGCTGACCCGCTTCACGCCCGAGGCTGTTGTCGAGAAATACGGCCTGACCCCCACGCAGTACCCCGATTTCGCGGCGCTGCGCGGCGACCCCAGCGACAACCTGCCTGGCATCCCGGGTGTGGGGGAGAAGACGGCGTCGAAGTGGATCGTCGAATACGGGTCGCTGCAGGAGCTCGTCGACAACGTCGATTCGGTACGCGGCAAGGTCGGGGATGCGTTGCGCGCCAACCTTTCTCACGTCGTGCTCAACCGCGAGCTGACGGATCTGGTGAAGGACGTGCCGCTCGCGCAGACACCCGACATGTTGCGCATGCAACCGTGGGATCGCGACCAGATCCATCGGCTCTTCGACGACCTCGAATTCCGCGTGCTTCGTGACCGGTTGTTCGACACGCTCGCCGCCGTTGAGCCCGAGGTCGACGAGGGGTTCGACGTCCGCGGCGGCGCGCTGGACCCCGGCACCGTGGCGGAGTGGCTGGCCAAACATGCCACCGACCGACGACGCGCGGGCGTCTCGGTCGTCGGTACGCACACCGTGGCCGACGGCGATGCCACCGCCGTGGCGATTGCGGCCGCCGACGGCGATGGTGCCTACGTCGACACCGCGACGATGACGCCCGACGACGAGGCGGCGCTGGGTCGCTGGCTGGCCGACGAGTCGCAGCCGAAGGCCGCGCACGAAGCGAAATGGGCGATGCACGATCTCGCGTCCCGGGGATGGGATTTGCGAGGCGTCACATCCGACACGGCGCTGGCGGCGTACCTGGCTCGCCCGGGTCAGCGTAGCTTCACGCTCGACGACCTGTCATTGCGCTATCTGCGCCGCGAGTTGCGCGCGGACAACCCGGAGCAAGCCCAGCTGTCCCTGCTCGACGACAGCGACGGCGTCGACGACCAGGCCGTCCAGACCCAGATCCTGCGAGCCCGCGCAGTCGTCGATCTGGCCGACGCCCTCGACGCCGAACTGGAGCGGATGGAATGCTCGTCGCTGCTGGGGGACATGGAGCTGCCCGTGCAGCGGGTGCTCGCCGATATCGAAAAGGCCGGCATCGCAGTCGATCTCGCGCAGCTGACCGATTTGCAGCACCAGTTCGCCGAGCAGATCCGGGACGCGGCCGAGGCGGCGTATGCGGTGATCGGCAAGCAGATCAACCTCGGCTCGCCGAAGCAGTTGCAGGTGGTGCTGTTCGACGAACTGGAGATGCCTAAGACCAAACGCACCAAGACCGGCTACACCACCGACGCCGACGCACTGCAGTCGCTGTACGAGAAGACCGGCCACCCTTTCCTTCAGCACCTGCTGGCTCACCGCGACGTCACCCGGCTCAAGGTCACCGTCGACGGGCTGCTGAATTCTGTTGCCACCGATGGCCGGATCCACACCACGTTCAACCAGACGATCGCGGCGACGGGCCGGCTTTCGTCAACGGAGCCGAACCTGCAGAACATTCCGATCCGCACGGACGCCGGCCGGCTGATCCGCGACGCGTTCGTCGTCGGCAAGGGCTACGCCGAACTGATGACCGCGGACTACAGCCAGATCGAGATGCGCATCATGGCCCACCTCTCGCAGGACGCCGGACTGATCGAAGCGTTCCGCACCGGCGAGGACCTGCATTCGTTCGTCGCATCGCGCGCGTTCGGGGTGCCGATCGAAGAGGTGACGGGGGAGTTGCGGCGCCGGGTCAAGGCGATGTCCTACGGGCTGGCGTACGGACTCAGCGCCTACGGGCTGTCGCAGCAACTCAAGATCTCGACCGAAGAGGCCAAGGAACAGATGGACGCCTACTTCGCCCGGTTCGGTGGCGTGCGCGACTATCTGCACGAGGTCGTCGACCGGGCCCGCAAGGACGGCTACACGTCGACGGTCCTCGGCCGTCGTCGCTATCTTCCAGAACTGGACAGCAGCAACCGCCAGGTGAGGGAGGCCGCCGAGCGGGCGGCGCTCAACGCGCCGATCCAGGGCAGCGCCGCGGACATCATCAAGGTCGCGATGATCGAAGTGGACAAGGCGCTCAAGGCCGCCAAGCTGAAATCGCGGATGCTTCTGCAAGTCCACGACGAGCTGCTGTTCGAAGTCGCGCCGGGCGAACGCGAGAAGTTGGAAGCGTTGGTCCACGACAAGATGGGCGGCGCATATCCGCTCGACGTGCCGCTGGAGGTATCAGTCGGGTACGGCCGCAGCTGGGACGCGGCCGCGCACTAGCCGCCAGACGCGCGGTAGTTGGTCAGCGACTGCAATATCGGCGCCTTCGCCCGTGCCGCGTACACCGCGTATGCCTCTTCGTTGAGCAGCGCCTGCAGCCGCTCGGCATTTGCTCCGCGGTCGATTCGGTCTCGCACGAACGCCAGCTCGACGACCTGCGCGGCGAACTGCTGGACGGCCTTGCCGGCTGGCTTCCCTCCGGCCCGCGTCGCCTCCGCGATCGCCTGCTTGCGGCTGCGGATCGACCCCAGCCAGGTCGCCTCGTTCTGGGACACCACACCGGCGGCCACCATGCCGGGCAGCTTGGCGGCGACCGTCCGCTGCTCGCGGCGTCGGCTGGCGACCCCGAGCCAGATCGCGAGCCCGAAGATCGGCACCATCCAGAACACGTAGACGAGCAGATAGGCCCCGAACCCCACTTGTGCCGAGCCGTTCCACAGCGCATGCATGATGACGGCTCCGGCGTAGCCGAGCAGAATGCAGCCCACCTTCGCGAACACGTTTCGCCGCTGCAGTGCGAAGTACACGCCGATCGCGGTCATCGTGGTGAACAGCGGGTGCGCGAACGGCCCCATCAGTAGACGCAACGCAGCGGTTTTCAGCCCGCCGTCCTCTATGTAGAAGATGTCCTCCAGCCACGCGAACCCTGCCGCGGTGATACCCGCATACACGAGGCAGTCGGTCAGCGAGTTCATCTCGTTGCGCCGCCTCCCGGTCAGCATGAGCAGTAGGAACAGTCCCTTCGCCGCCTCCTCGATCACCGGCCCGGCGATTGCGATCGAAGCGAAGCTGACGTCCTTGGCGCCGGGATGGATCAGCGACTCGACATACACCTCGAGGCTTGCCGACACGATGACGGCGACGGACGCGCCCCAGAGGAACGCGAGGACGAGCAGTCGCGGCGGTTCGGGTTCCCACCGGTCCAGCCACAGATAGGCCAGCACGACGACGGTCATCGCCACCGTGGTGAGAATGAATCCGACGGCTGTGCGCAGCGGGTTGGCCGCTGTCAGCAGAAGCACGATCACGCCCGCGACGGCGCCGAGAAAGATGATCACGCCCAGCGGCGCCCCGACCTTGCGGATTCGGCTCTGAAAGGCAGGCGGGTGCGGACGCGGTTGTTGCGATGTCCCGGCGTATGACACGTGAGCAGGTTAGCCGCCACCTCGGCGGGAATTGGGTGAGTAGCGGATCATGCGAACTTTCCTGCACGATCGACTCACCTGGGTGATCATGACCGAGTGAGGATTGTCCGATGAGTCTTTTCGTCTGCTACTCGAGTGTCGACGGCGCAGCAGTGCGAACCTTGGTCGCGGACTTGGAGTTCGCTCGCCAAACGGTATGGCTGGACCAGGATCTCACCGGCGGCGACGCGTGGTGGGCTCGAATCCTCGAGCAGATCCGCAACGCCGACGTCTTCATCTTGGCGTTGTCGGACCACTCGCTGCAGTCGAAGCCATGCCAGTCAGAGATCGGCTATGCACGCGCTCTGGGCCTGCCGATTCTGCCTATTCAGATCGCCGACGTCGAAAGCTATCGGGTGGACCCGATCTTCTCGATGCAGATGGTCGATTACCGCAAGCCGACAGTGCGAACTGGAATCGGATTGGTGACCGCGCTGCAGGACCGTGCGGCACAGCGCAAGCCGCTGCCGGATCCGCTGCCCGATCCACCGCGGATTCCGTACGAATACCTCCAGAAGCTCGGTCAGGCGATCGAAGGGTCAGACCCCATTCCGCACTCCGAGCAGGCCGGGATCCTCATCCAGCTTCGCCAGGGACTGCGCGACGAGGACGACGAATCGGTGCGCAAGGACATTCGCAAACTGCTGCGTGAGCTGCGGCGACGGCCCGAAGTCACGTACGCCACCGTCACCGAGATCGACGCTCTGCTCGACTCGGACGACAAGCCCAAACCCGCTGAGAAACCGACGCCGACGCCTACACCCCAGCCTGCGCAGGGCCACGGCGCGCAGACCAAGGGCAGCGTTGCCGGCTGGTTCCCTGACCCGTCCGGCAACCCCGGGCAGTTGCGCTGGTGGGACGGAACGCGATGGACGGGTCACGTCACCGAACGCTCCGGTCAGACCGTCCCGGGCCACAAGCCCGTCGGCGGTTAGGCACACCCCCGATGCCGAGTTTGTCCAGCATGTAGGCGGTCGAGTAGCCTCGACGGGTGACCCGCGGCCTGTTCGCGGGTGTACCACCGCAATTGTCCCTACGACCCAACCTGTCCGGAGCAACCCAACAACATGCCAAGTCCCTCCGTCACCTCGCCACAAGTAGCCGTCAACGACATAGGCTCGAGCGAGGATTTTCTCGCCGCCATCGACAAAACCATCAAATACTTCAACGATGGCGACATCGTCGAAGGGACGATCGTCAAGGTTGACCGTGACGAAGTCCTGCTCGACATCGGTTACAAGACCGAAGGCGTCATCCCCTCCCGCGAACTCTCGATCAAGCACGACGTCGACCCCAACGAGGTCGTTTCCGTGGGCGACGAAGTCGAAGCGCTGGTCCTCACCAAAGAGGACAAAGAAGGCCGGCTGATCCTGTCGAAGAAGCGCGCGCAGTACGAGCGCGCGTGGGGCACCATCGAGGCGCTCAAAGAGAAGGACGAAGCGGTCAAAGGCACGGTCATCGAGGTCGTCAAGGGCGGCCTGATCCTCGACATCGGGCTACGCGGCTTCCTGCCGGCCTCGCTCGTCGAGATGCGCCGCGTGCGCGACCTGCAGCCGTACATCGGCAAGGAGCTCGAAGCGAAGATCATCGAGCTCGACAAGAACCGCAACAACGTCGTGCTGTCGCGTCGGGCGTGGCTCGAGCAGACACAGTCCGAGGTGCGCAGCGAGTTCCTCAACCAGCTGCAGAAGGGCGCGATCCGCAAGGGCGTCGTGTCTTCGATCGTCAACTTCGGCGCGTTCGTCGACCTCGGCGGCGTCGACGGCCTGGTGCACGTGTCCGAGCTGTC
>Ga0070741_10010842_pt1 | contig 17049 bp, 13 predicted proteins | sample Coa_R1_4_FD_66440 | JGI IMG/M metagenome (GOLD analysis project Ga0070741, IMG submission 66440) | Surface soil microbial communities from Centralia Pennsylvania, which are recovering from an underground coalmine fire - Coalmine... | ecosystem: Environmental > Terrestrial > Soil > Unclassified ...
ACGGTCGGCCGTGTCGCGACGCGCGCGTCGACAGCCGTGGCCGAACCATCGTGCCGCACGCGCGCCAGCAGCTCTCGAATCGCGGCGCGGCTGCCCTCGTCGAACACCATCCACACCGGGCCGGCGTGCAGGCGATCGGCATCGTCGACGCCGAGCAACTGCATCGCGGCGGCGTTCGCGAACGCGACGTGATCGCCGCGGACGACCAGGAGTCCGTCCGGCGACGACTCGACCAGCTCGCGAGCGAGGTCGCGATCGAGGGAGCAAATCTCATCCATGGCGACGCACCACGCAGTCTAGCGCGGTTCGCCCTCTCGAGGACGTTCGCCGACGGAGCGGCTCGCGGGAAGAAGGTGAAGCCGGTCCCGCGAGCTCGAGAGGAATCGGTGGCGGTGCGCGCGATTGCTACGGGCTCACCGTGATGAAGATGCTCTGCGTGAGCGACTTGCTGTTCGTGTCGACCGCCTGCACCGTGAGGATGTACGAGCCCGCCGCGGTCGGCGTGCCAGACACCACGCCGGTCGACGAATTCAACGTCAGGCCCGGCGGCAATGGGTTCATGGCCGTGAACGTGTAGCGGCCGGACCCGCCGGTGAACAGCAACGGCTGGGTGTACGGCGTGTTGACGACGAGCGGATTGCCGGCGATCGGCAGCTGGTTGTAGAGACTCGCCAGCTCGGAGATCCTCCACGTGAACGCCTTCTGCACGTGCGTGGGCGATCCGGCGCCGTCGGCGACGTCGAGCGTGAACGAATAGAGCCCCGGCTGCATCGGTCGTCCCGTGATGTAGGTGAAGCCCGGAGCAGTGTTGGACCCAATGGTTTCGCCCGGCCCTTGCAAACTGGCCCCGGGCGGCAGCGCGCCCGACACGATGGACCAGGTGTACGGCGGCACACCGCCGCTCGCGAGCAGCGAGATCGCCGGCCCGCCGCCGACGGTGGTGTCCCCGATGATCTGGCTGTTGATCGTGAGCGTCTGCGGAGAGCTGCTCACGATGCGAAGCGATACGAGCTTCTGGACCGTGCCGGCCGATCCGGTCGCCTGCACGAAGAACGAGCCGTTGAAGGTGCCGGTCGGCGTTCCCTGAAGAACACCCGCGGAGGTGAGTGATACGCCAGCCGGCGGCTGGCCGCCGACGACCGACCATGTGCAGGTCGATCCGCACCCGGCCGGGTTCGTGGTCAGCGCCTGGCTGTAGGCGACGCCGGCGGTGCCATCCGGGAGCACGCCGGCCGTTCCCGCGACGATCGCGAACGGGTCGACGACCAGGGTGAACGTCACGCCGTTGAAGCCGCTCACGCCCGTAGCGGTCAGCGTGATGTTCGGGAAGAACGTGCCTGCGCTCGTCGGCGTACCGGAGATCGTGCCGGTCGTCGAATTGAGGCTGAGACCGGGCGGCAGATTCGAGGGCGCCCAACTGTACGACGCGCCGCCGAACGGCGTGAGCGTGTACGAATAGGGGACGCCGACGGTCGCCTTCGGCAGTTGCGTCTGCGAGAGGATTCGCAGCGGCGTCACGTTGACCGTCACGCTGCGATCGATGAAGCCCCCGATCGAGTCGATGGCGCGAATGACCGTCTGGAACGACCCGGCGCCGGTCAGCACGCCGAGGAATCCACCCGTCCCGTTCGGCGAGATGGTGAAGTTGGTCGGCAGCGGCGGTCCGCTCTGCACGCGCATCCCGGGAACCAGCGTCGCCGCCGGCGCGACCGAATAGCTGTAGGCCGGCGTGCCATCGAAGGCCTGGATCTGCGAGGTGAAGCCGCCGATGGCCAGCGTGAACGTCGGGCCGAACGTCAGGTTGACCGGCGGATTGACGCCCGCCGGGTACACGTTGATCGTGAACGTCCGGATCAGGATGTGGCCCGCATCGTCGGTCGCCCGCGCGGCGAACGAGTACTGTCCGGCGGCGGTCGGCGTGCCGTCGACGGTGCCGTCGTTGTGGAACGTCAGGCCCGGCGGCATGTACTGAAACGGCTCGAGCGCGCCGACGACGTTGCCCGTGAAGCCGGCGACGACGATGGATCCTGCGTACGGCGACCCGACGTGGCCGACGGGCAGGTTGATGCTGACAACGGTGATCGGCGTCACGGTGATCGTGATCTGCCGCAGCGCGAAATTCGACGCGTTCGTCGAGTCCTTCGCCTTGACGACGAACGTGAACGTGCCGGGCGTCGTCGGCGTTCCACTCAGCAGACCGCCCGGGGCCAGCGAGAGGCCCGGTGGCAGGCTGCCGCTGTCGATCGACCAGGTGGAACCCGATGGCGCGCAGCACGCGTTGAGCTGATTCGAATAGAAGAACCCGGCGGCGATCGTCCCGAAGTCCTCCGACGCGTTGACGAACATCGTCGACGCGCCGCTCGCGACGAACATGTAGATCGTCAGCCGCAGTTTCATGCCGTCCGCATCGGTGAATTCGATCACCGGCGCGAAGTTGCCGTCTTCCACCGGCGTTCCCGACAGCGTCAGCGCCGTCGGATCCAGCGCGAGGCCGAGCGGCAGGCGCCGCGCGACGACGGCGGCCGAGTACGGCAGCCGTCCGCCGACGACGCGGAAGTAGTGCGAGAGCGGCGTGCCGACGGTGAGGTTGCCGGGATATTCGGTCAGCGCCAGCGGCGACACGCGCAGCGGGAAGGTATTGGTCGCCGTGCGGCCGTCGGCATCCTGAACGGTCATCTGGACCGGGAAGGTGCCGGTCGCCGCCGGCGCGCCCCAGACTTCCACGTTCTCGGGCGCGATCCACGACGTCGTGTTCCCGCTGCCGCTTCGCGTGCTCATGCCGGGCGGCAGGCCGGTCGCGCTCCAGGCGAACGGCGCGCGGCCGCCGTTGGTGACCGACGCCTCGAGCGCGCACGGCACGCCGAGCGAGCAGTCGTCGAAGAAGTTCGTCGCGACGTTCGAGCCCCGCGGCGAGACCGTCGGCAGCTTCATCGGCACGCTGAGGATGTCGATCGACATCGTCTTCGAGTAGGACGCGTGGCTGCTGTCGGTCGCCGTCACGTTGAACCACCAGTGCGTCGGGCCGGCCGTCGTCGTGCCGGAGATCGTTCCGGTTGCCGGATCCAGCGTCAGCCCGAACGGCAGGTTGTTCGCCGTGAAGGTGTAGCCGCCCGATCCGCCGCTGGCCGCGACCGTCGCGCTGTACGGCACGCCCTGCGTGGCGTTCGGCAGCGCGCCGCTGGTCGTGATCTGGACCGCGTAGATGTTCATCTGAATCCCGCCGAACACCTGACCGGCGTTGTCGGTGGCGCTGAAGTTCACCTGGTACGTTCCCGCCGCCGTCGGCGTTCCCGACAGCAGGCCGGTGGCGCTGAGCGACATGCCCGGCGGCAGCGTCGCAATATTCGGCGTCCAGGTGACGGCGCCGGTCGGATTGGTCGCCGTCAGCTGGAACGAGAAGGGCTTGTTGACGAATGCGTCCGGCGCCTGGAAGTAGTCCTTCAGCATCATCGGGATGACGCGAAGACGGTAGTTCTGCGGCACGCCGGTTCTGAGCATCGTGAACTCGTAGGTGCCGGCCGCCGTCGCGACGCCGATCACGCCCGCGTGGGCGTCGGGCTGGAACCACGACGGCGTGTCGGTGCGCAGCGACGTGCCGGGCGGCAGCGTGCTTCCGCCCTGCACCGCCCAGGTGAACGCGCCATTCAGCTGCGCCCACACCTCGCCCGTCGGGTACGTACCGAGGTCGATCGTCCCGAGCACGTGCGTGTCGAGCGCGAGGATCGCGGCGCGGATTTCTTTGATGTGCACGCCCTTGATGAACGTCTGGTGCGCGGTGATCGTCGCGTCGGTGTACGTCGGACGAGGCTGACCGATGAAATCGAACGCCTGATCCAGCGCGGTGCGCATCTCGGTGAGGTGCTGTGCCTTCACCATCACGCCCGTCAGGTTCGTGTCGGCGAAGGAGAACGCGGTCATCCCCGCCTGCACGCGGAGCGCGTTGATCAGCGCGCGAAGCTCGGTGATGTGCACCGCCCTGACCGACGCGCTCGCCACCAGCGGATCGTCGGTGAACAGCCTGGCCGCCGCGACCGGTGCGGACGCGGCCAGGTTCAGCAGGAGCCCAACACCCACGACGACGAGATTCCGGACGGTGCGGCGCATCATCGGCTCTTTCTGTGTGTCGAGTAGCGGCGTGTGCCCCGTGGGCTACTGCAGCGTGAGCAGGACGAGAATCTCGCCCCTGCCATTCGGCAGCGCTTCGAGCGCTTTGCCCAGCACCGTGCCCGGCCGATGCATCGCCTTCTTGCCAGCGCCCGTCGGCTTCGACTTCATCGCGTAGCCTTCGGTGGGGCTCGTGACGAGCAGATCGCCGATGTGGATCGCGCCGTAGCGCGCGTCCGCCTTCACGCGGACGCGACCGCTCTGCGCCACCATCGCGCGATCCTCGCGCCGCTCGCCGAGGACGAGGCCCGGCTGCCGCGACACGGCGCCGGCGACGCGCGTGTCGTACGCGCGCGATGCCGCCTTCACCCGGTTGGGCGACGCGGGATCGACGATCACGACGGTGCCGGCCTCGATCGGCGCCGCCGCGTCGACCCACTCGGCGACGTCCTGATATTTCGCGCCGATGTTCCCGTCCACCGTCACGTCGCCGGCAACCTGCAGCTTGGAGACCGGCGCGGAGGTGCCGATCCCGATGTTGCCGTTGCTCGCGACGGCGAATTTCGAGCTGCCGCCCAGCAGGAAGTTGATGCTGCCGCCCGAGGCGATGTTGTTGATGCGGTATTCGTGCGTGACGTTGCTGAAGCCCTGGAACTGCGCGAGCGCGCCGTTCTGGTCGTAGAACAACATCCCGGACGCGGCGTTGACGTTGCCACTGAGGTTCTGCACGGCCAGGCCGGTGAAGGCGCCGAACTGATCGTTGAACGCGATGTGCAGGTAGTCGGCCGGCGTGGCCGTCCCGATGCCGATGCGAGGCCCGAACTGGACGGCGACCGAGTCGCCGAGATTCGTGCCGTCGGTGAACATACCCAGGTGACCCGCGGTGCCGGCAGTCGACGTCGACGAGCCGGCCGCGGCAGTCGCCCCGCCGGCGCCGACGGCCGCGTTGACCGCTGCGACTTCGCCCGACGGCCGCAATGCTGCCGGATCCGCGAGCGCGTAGGCGGAGGCGGGCCGGCCGCCGAGCGTGTCCGCGTCGATGGCCTTCAACGCGTACGGCACGCTCGACAGCTGCACGCGGGGCTGCTCGGCCTCACCGGTCCGGTGAAACCGCACGCCGAGCCAGCGCGGCTCTCCGGCGGTGAACAGCTCCACGGGCAGCCCGTCGGACGTCGACGATCCGACGAGCACGTTGAAGCGGCCGCCGGACCCAATCGCCACGTTCTGCGTTTCCTGCCACATCGCCGCGCCGCCGGCGTCCTCGTGATAGATCGAGAACGTGGCGAGTTCGACCGGCGCCGGCGGCAATCCGTCGGCGGGGCGATACACGCCGGCGAACCACATCATCCGCGGCACGGCGGTCACCACCGTTCCCCCGGCTGCCGGCTGCGCGTGGACCGCCGGCACGACGCCGACGACGAAGAGCCCCAACGCCACACAGAACGCAATCGCTTTGCACATCGTCCGTCTCCAGTTGAGAACGCACGAATCTAGACGGACGCTGAACGTAGATTTCCTGGCGATGAGAATCTGCGCCCGAGACGACTTCTGGAGGCGCCCGCGCGGCGTGATGGAATCTGCTACGCTGTAGCGCCCCCTCGTACAACACAGTGGCTTCGGCGCCAAGAGGAGTCCGTCATGCGCAGCATCCGTGTGGCCGTCCCCATGTCCGTCGTGCTGGTTCTGAGCTGTCTCGCCTCGGTCGCCCACGCGCAGGCGACGCGCACCTGGGTATCGGGCGTCGGTGACGATGCCAACCCGTGCAGTCGGACGGCGCCGTGCAAGACGTTCGCAGGCGCGATCTCGAAGACGGCCGCATCGGGCGAGATCGACACGCTCGATCCCGGCGGCTTCGGCGCCGTCACCATCACGAAGTCGATAGTGCTCGACGGGACGAGCGGCCTTGGCGGCGTGCTGGTCTCCGGCACCAATGCGATCGTCGTCAACGCCGGCAGCGGCGACGTCGTGATCCTGCGCAACCTCGACATCAACGGCCTCGGCACGGGCGTCAACGGCGTGTTCGTCCTCGGCGCCGGCGACGTCCGCGTCGAGAACTGCAAGATTTACGGGTTCGCGCAGGGCATCTTCGACAACCGCGCCAACGGCCACCTGGCGGTGAAGGACAGCGTCATCAGCAACAACCAGCAGACCGGCGTGATCGTGTACGCGCCGGGATCCGGCAGCCTCGCCGTCAGCCTCGACGGGGTGCAGATGCACAGCAACGGGAACGCCGGCTTCGCGATCACCAGCGGGGCGCGGGCGGTCGTGTCGAATTCGTCGGCCACCTCGAACACGCACGGCTTCTACGCCGACAGCAACGCGGTGCTCAACATCGATCACTCGGTCGCGTTCGGCAACGCCTCGACGGGGATCAATTCGCAGAGCGGCGCGACCATTCGTCTCTACGACACGACCGTCAGCAACAACGGCGCCGGGCTGAGCACGATGGCCGGAAACATCTTTTCGTACGGCATGAACCGGATCGCCGGCAACGTCAGCGGCAACGGGCCGACGAGCGGGACGATTCCCGTCCAGTGACGGACGCCGCGAAGGGACACCGCGGCGACCGCGGTGTCCCTTTGCAATCGAGTTGCGCGGGCGCGGAGCGTTTGAGATAGGCTTAGGCCCTTCTGGAGAGGGCCATGGCCAAAATCGCTCTCACGGTCAACGGGAAGCGGCGCACCGCCGACGTCGAACCTCGCCTCCTGCTCGCGCACTTCCTCAGGGAACATCTGCGGCTCACCGGCACGCACGTCGGCTGCGACACGACGCAGTGCGGCGCGTGCACGGTGCTGGTCGACAACCGCAGCGCGAAGTCGTGCACGATGTTCGCGGTCCAGGCCGACGGCTCCGAGGTGACCACCATCGAAGGGCTGGCCGCCAACGGCGATCTGCACCCGCTGCAGCAGGGCTTCTGGGAGGAGCACGGCCTGCAGTGCGGCTTCTGCACGCCGGGCATGATCATGACGGCGGTGACGCTGCTCGCCGACAACCCGAGTCCGTCCGAGCGCGAAATCCGCGAAGGCATCGCCGGCAATTTCTGCCGCTGCACCGGCTACCAGCACATCGTCAACGCCATTCAGCGCGCGTCGCGGACGCCGGCGCCGCGGAGATAGCCATGCCGTCGACTCCAGTCCTGCCGAAACTCGTCGGTCAGCGAGTCAAGCGGCGCGAGGATCCGCGCCTGATTCAGGGACGCGGCACCTACGTCGACGACATCGCGCTCGTCGGCATGCGTTATGTCGCGTTCAAGCGCAGCGACATCGCCCACGGGCGCATCCGCTCGATCGACGTCGCCGCCGCCGCCGGGATGGACGGCGTCGAAGCGGTCTACACCGGCGCCGACATCGCGAAGATCCTCCCGCCGATGCCGATCGGCACGCCGTTTCCGTCGCCGGAGCACCGCGCGGTCGCGGTCGACACGGTGCGGTTCGTCGGCGAGCCGGTCGCGGTCGTGGTGGCAAGCGACCGCTACGCGGCGCGCGACGCGGTCGACGCGATCGGCGTCGAGTACGATCCGCTGCCGGCGGTCGTCGACACCGAAGCGGCGATGACGGGCAAGCCGACGGTGATCCACCCCGACTTCCCCAACAATCTCGCCGTCGCCCTGGTGCCGAGCGGCACCGGCGTGACGCCGGACGGCGCGGTCGACGACTCGGCGATCGACGCCGCCTTCGCGGCCGCGGAGGTCGTGGTCTCCCAGCGCATGGTGAACCACCGCCTCGCGCCGTCAGCGATCGAACCGCGCGGCGTCGTCGCGCACTACGAGCCGGGAAAAGGGACGATGACCATCTGGTCGTCGACGCAGAATCCGCACATCCTGCGGACCTTCATCGCCGCGCTCAACGGCATGGGCCAGGATCAGGTGCGCGCGATCGCGCCGGAGGTGGGCGGCGGGTTCGGCGCGAAGATCAACATCTACGCGGAGGAGTACGTCTGCTCGGCCGTGTCGAAAGCGCTCGGCATTCCGGTGAAGTGGAACGAGGACCGGACCGAGGCGTTCGTCGCGACGACGCACGGACGCGACATCATCGCGTACGTCGACGTCGCGGCGAAGCGCGACGGCACGCTGCTGGGCCTGAAGATCCGCCTGATCGCCGACATCGGCGCCTACAACATGCTGCTCACGGCGGCCATCCCGACGTTGACGCAGATGATGGCCAACGCCACCTACAACATCCCGGCAATCCGCACGACGCTCACCGAAGTCTTCACCAACAAGACGCCGACCGACGCGTACCGCGGCGCCGGGCGCCCGGAGGCGACGTACTTCGTCGAGCGGGCGATGGACATGCTCGCGCGCGAGCTGAAGATGGATCCGGCCGAGCTGCGGAAGAAGAACTTCATCCAGCCGGCGCAGTTCCCGTTCACGACGCAGGCCGGCGCCGTGTACGACTCCGGGGACTACGCGAAGGCGCTCGACCGCGCGCTCGAGATCGCCGACTGGGAGCGGCTGAAGCGCGAACGCGACGCCGCGCAACGCCAGGGCCGTCTCGTCGGACTCGGGCTCTCGATGTACGTCGAGGTCTGCGGCCTCGGGCCGTCGGCGGCGCTGCCGACCGGCGGCTGGGAGCACGCGCAGGTCACCGTCGAGCGCGACGGGCGGATCAGCGCGACGACCGGCGCGTCGCCGCATGGGCAGGGCAACGAGACGACGTTCGCGCAGATGATCGCGGATCAATTCGGCGTGCCGATCGAACACGTGTCGATCCTTCACGGCGACACCGGCGTCGTCAAACAGGGCATCGGCACCTTCGGCAGCCGATCGCAGGCGGTGGGCGGCACGGCGATCCACCTCGCGGGCGGCAAGGTCAAGTCGAAGATGGCGAAGTTCGCCGCCGCGCTGATGGAGGCGAGCGAAGACGACCTCGTGTTCGAGAACGGCACGATCGCGGTGAAGGGCGCGCCGGCGTCGGCGAAACCGTTCGCCGCCGTCGCGGCCTACGCCTACGTGCCGGTGCCGCTGCCGCCCGGGCTCGAACCCGGCTTGAGCGACGAGGCATTCTGGGAGCCGGCGAACAACACGTACCCGTTCGGCTGCCACATCTCGATGCTCGAGATCGACCGCGAGACCGGCGAGCCGACGCTGCTGAAGCTCGTGGCGGTCGACGATGCGGGCACGCTGATCAACCCGTTGATCGTCGAAGGCCAGATCCACGGCGGCCTGGCGCAGGGCATCGGCCAGGCGATGATCGAAGAAGTGGTCTACAGCGAAGACGGACAGCTCGTGACCGGATCGTTCATGGACTACGCGATGCCGCGCGCGATCGACTTCCCGCGATTCGAGCTGGACGCCACCGTCACGCCGACGCCGGTCAATCCGCTCGGCGCAAAAGGGGTCGGCGAAGCCGGCACCCTCGGGTCCACGCCCTGCATCGTCTCGGCCGCCGTGGATGCGCTGAGCGAGTTCGGCGTGAAGCACGTGGACATGATGCTGCGGCCCGAGAAGCTGTGGCGGATCATCCATCAAGGAGGCCGGCCGTGATCGCCACCTCGTTCGAGTACACGCGCGCGGCGTCGGTCGAGGCCGCGATCGCCCGGCTGCAGTCGGCAAACGGCGCCGCCAAGCTGATCGCCGGCGGACACAGCCTCGTGCCGTTGATGAAGCTGCGGCTGAGCGAGCCCGGCCTGCTGATCGACATCGCGCGCATTCCGGGCCTGGCCGGCATCAGGGAGCTCGGCGGCCGCATCGAGATCGGCGCCGCCACGGTTCACCACGATGTCGCAACCTCGTCGCTCTTGCGCGCGACGTGCCCGATGCTGGCCGACGCCGCGGCGTCGATCGGCGATCAGCAGGTCCGCAACCGCGGCACGCTGGGCGGAAGCCTCGCCCACGCCGATCCCGCCGCGGATTACCCCGCCGCGATGCTCGCGCTCGACGCCGACATCCACGTCCGCGGCGCGTCGGGAGCGCGGGTCGTCAAGGCGGACGCGTTCTTCCGCGGGTTGTTCACCGTCGATTTGAAGGCGGACGAGATCATCACGGCCGTGCAGTTCTCGCCGACGAAAGCCGCCGCGTACGCAAAGCTGCACCAGCGCGCCTCGCACTTCGCCATCGTCGGCGTCGCGGCGGCGCTCGAAGTCGCCGGCGGGGCCATCGCGTCCGCGCGCATCGGCGTCACCGGGGCGACGCCGTCGGCGAAGCGGCTCCGCGCCGTCGAACTGCGTCTGAAGGGAACGAAGGCGACGGTGGAGGCGATCGCGGACGCGTCCAGGGATGCCGGCGCCGAACTGGCCGACGTGAACGGCGACCTGCACGCGAGCGAGGAGTACCGCCGCGCGATGGTCGCCGTGTTCACGCGCCGCGCGCTGACCGCGGCGCTCGAGCGGGCGCGGTAGCTACGAGCCGTCGCGGTCGGGATCCGGATCGTTCTCGAACGCGTCGAGCTCCGCGGCGCTGTGCGCGCGGCCTTCGGCGATCGCCCTCAGGCGGTTGAAGAAGCGATCCATCATCATGCGCGCGGCGCTCTGGAGGATCCGCTGGCCGACGCGCGCAATCGCGCCGCCGGCGACGACCTCGCCGGTCACGCTGACCGCGGTGGCGTCGCCGTCGGCGGCGAGCGCGATCGCCGCCGTGCCTTTCACGAACCCGGGACGGCCCCGCCCCTCCGCAACGAGTCCGTACGAGCGGTTCGGCGCAAGATCGGTCAGCTCGATGCTGCCGTCGTAGGTGCCCATCACCGCGGCCAGCTTCACCGCGAGGCGGATGCGGTAGCGGTGCTCGTGCGCCGGATCGGGCTCGAGGCTCTCGCACCCCGGAATGCACGACGCCAGCGCCGTCGTGTCCATCAGCAGCTCCCACACGCGCTGCTGAGGGGCATGGAACGAATAGGTTCGGGAGAGTTCGATCATCGGTCGTGTTCCCCAAGCGCGTTCAAGTGTGACGCGAGATCCGCGAAGTTGGTCAGCGTGCGCGCGGGGAGAAAGTCGTCGACGAACGGCAGCGCCGCCTGCAGTCCCCGTGTGAGCGGCGCGTAGTTCTCGGTTCCGAGCAGCGGGTTGAGCCACACGAGGCGATGACAGCTGCGCTGCAGCCGCGCGACCTCCTGCGCGAGCTGCGACGGATCGCCACGGTCCCACCCGTCGGAAATCAGGAGGACGACGGGCCCGCCGTTCAGCACCTGGCGCGCCCACCGCTGGTGAAACGTTCTGAGCGCGCGGCCGATCTGGGTGCCGCCCGACCAGTCGGGCACCACGCGCGACATCGCGGCAAGCGCGGCGTCGGCGCGGCGGCGGCGCATCGGGCGCGTCACGCGGGTGAGATCGGTCGAGAACAGAAACGCCTCGACGCGCGGCCGGCGCTTCATCAACGCATGCGCGAACAGCAGCAGCATGCGCGAGTACCGCTCCATCGAGCCGCTGACGTCGCACAGCACCACCAGCGGGCGCGGCTTCGCCCGGCGGCGCTGGCGCGGCAGCGTGGCGATGTCGCCGCCGGTTCGGCGGCTCGCGGCGATCGCCCGTCGAACGTCGAGGCGCGGGCCGCGGCCGGGGATCCAGCGGCGCGTGCGGCGCTCGCCCGGCGTCCACCGCAAGGCGCCGAGGCCGGCCGCCACGCGCGCCAGTTCGTCTGCGGTGCACAGGCCGAAGTCCCGGTCGGCGAAGCCGCCGCGGTCGCTCCACGTCCTGACCGCGGCCTCGGCGTCCGGCGACTCGCCGCCTTCGACGGATTCGTCCGCGGGCGCGCCGCCGACCAGTCCGTCGACGGCGGTCACGGTCGTCTCGGGCCGCTCCCGCCGATTGCGGACGACCGGCGCAACCGTCTCGCGCCAGAACGTGTCGAAGGCGCGATCGAACGCCGCAATCTCCTCCGGCCTGTGCACGAGCAGCGCGCGGCACGCATGATACACGTCGGCGCGCACGAAGGGGCTGACGTGCCCGAGCGCCTGGACGACGTCGGCCATCGCGTTGGGGCGCACGTCGACGCCGGCGGCGCGGAGCACGCGGCCGAACGCGATCAGGTTATTGAGAAACTGCGGCACGCGCCATCGCCCGCTGCAGCAACTCCGCCGCGCCCCGTTCGCGCATCGCGTCGAGATCCTCCTTGGCCTTGAGGACGACGCCGAGCGTGTCGTCGAGGACCGCGGCGTCGAGCTGTCGCGTGTCGAGCGCCACGAGCGCCGCCAGCCAGTCCGACGTTTCCGACACCCCCGGTTTCTTGTAGAGATCGGTCGCGCGCAGCTCCTGGACGACGGCCGTCACCTGCCGCGCCAGCGCGCCCGACGCGTCCGGCTGCCGCCGCCGGACGATCGCCAGCTCCTTGTCGAACGTCGGGTAGTCGATCCACTGATACAGGCAGCGGCGCTTCAGCGCGTCGTGCACTTCGCGCGTCCGGTTCGAGGTCAGCACGACCAGCGGCGGCGCGCTCGCGCGGATCGTCCCGAGCTCCGGTATCGTCACCTGGAACTCGGCGAGCAGCTCGAGCAGGAACCCTTCGAATTCCTGATCGGCGCGGTCGATTTCGTCGATCAACAGCACCGCCGGCCGCGTCCGCGCCGGATCGATCGCCTGCAGCAGCGGCCGCCGGATGAGAAACCGCTCGGAGTACAGGGCGTGTCTCGCGCGATCGGCGTCGAGCGCGCTCGACGCTTCGAGCAGCCGCAGCTCGAGCAGCTGGCGCGCGTAGTCCCACTCGTACAGCGCATGGCCGACGTCGAGCCCCTCGTAGCACTGCAGGCGGATCAGCTCCGTTTCGAGGACGGCGGCAATCGCGGAGGCGAGCGCCGTCTTCCCCACCCCGGCTTCGCCTTCGAGGAACAGCGGGCGCTGGAGGCGCAGCGCGAGGAACAGGGCGGTCGCCAGACCCCGATCGGCGACGTACGCGCGATCGAGGAGACGCGCCGTCAGCTCGTCGATCGAGCCCGGAGTCATCGCGCCACTATAGCGCGCGCGGACGCCGGCCGGCAGACCGCGATCACGCTTTCCATGCGTGAACGGTGATGTGGTTCGGGCGGATCGTCTCGAGCGACTCCAGCGGCACGTCGTCGGGGAACGATTTCGCCAGGATGTCCACGCGCGTGAAGCCGACGTGGCGCAGCATGGCCACGACCGCCGCCGGGTTCGGCCCGCTCCAGTTGGTGGGATCGCCGTTCAACTCGGTGGTCGGGTAGAAGGCAATCGCCGGACGCGTGATCGCGATCAGGTCGACCTGCGTCTGCAGGATCAGCTGCCGCCGTGTGACGCTGGCGACGCGCTCGAGCGCGAGCAGCGGATGCTGCATGTGATACAGCACGCCGAGGCACAGGACGACGTCGAACACGCCGACGGTCTCGGGCGAGAGATCGAGCACCTGGATCCACTTGTCCTCGACCTTCGACCCGAGCGCGCGACGCGCGAGGTCGAAGCCGGCCTTGCTGCCCCACCCGCCGCCGTCCCAGCAGAACGAATCGGTGGCGAGCACGCGGCGCGCGCCGCGCCGCTCGGCCTCGAACGAGAAGAACCCGTCCCACGCGCCGATGTCCAGCACCGACAGGCCGGCGAGCGTGTCCGGCATCCGGATCTCGGCCAGGCGCTGCGGCGTCACGTCCACGCCGGGCGTCACGAGGCCTCGCCCGAGATCGATGCGGTGCCACCACTTGATCTGCTCGACTTCGCGCCGCAGCGCCTCGGGATCGCGCCAGGTCTCGTCCGTCATGCCGCCGATTCTACTTGGTCGCGGCGGACGGGTTACGATGGGTGGATGCCAGAGGAATCGACGCCCCTCAAGTCGGCCATCGAGCTGGCCATGGAACGCCTCCGCCAGAAGGATGCCGACGCCGGCATCGAGTCGCGCCCGCTCTCGGACCAGCAGAAATCGGCGATCGCCGAAGTCCGCAACTTCTACGAGGCGAAGCTCGCCGAAATCGACGTGCTGCACGGATCGAAGCTGCGTCGCACGGCGGATCCCGCCGAACGAGAGACGCTGGAGCTGCAGTACCGCCGCGAGCGCGAACGTTTGGCGTCGGAGCGCGACGCGAAGATCGACAAGCTGCGGCGCGGCTGACCCGCGGCCGCGGCGCCTCCTCCGTTACGCGCCGTTGTAGCGCACGAGGACGACGGTCACGTCGTCGCTCTGCGTGGCGTCGCCGCAGAAGGCGCGCACGTCGGCGAGCACGGCGTCGACGGCCGCCTGCGGGCCGTGGCTGCGGTGCCGTTCGACGCACGCGAGCAGGCGATCGTCGGTGAACTCCTCGCCGGCCGGGTTCAGCGCCTCGGTGACGCCGTCGCTGAACGCGAGGACGAAATCGCCGGGCGCGAGCGCGACGGTCTCTTCCTGGAACGGCGCCTCGTCGAAGAAGCCGAGCACCATCCCGCCGGTTTCGAGCCGGCGGATTCCGTGCTGCGAGACGAGCAGCGGAGGATTGTGGCCGGCATTGGTGTAGGTGAGCGAGCCGTTCGCGTCGACGATGCCGTAGAAGGTGGTGACGAAACGGGAGGCGATCGCGCGGCGGCAGAGGCCGCGGTTCATGCGCGTGATGAGGTGCGCGGTGCTGGCATGGTAGGTCGCCTCGGCGCTGAACATGCCGAGGACCGCCGCGGCGAGCAGCGCCGCCGGCGATCCTTTGCCCGCGACGTCGCCGAGGATGAAGCCGAAGCGGTCGCCCGATAGATCGACGTAGTCGAAGAAATCGCCGCCGACGGCGCGGCAGGCGATCGAAGCGGCGGCCGTGGAGAAGAAGGCGCCGTCGCGATGGCCGTCGGGCAGCAGCGACTGCTGGATGGCGGCGGCGACTTTCAGCTCCTCTTCGAACTTCGCCTTGTCGAGCGCCTCGCGATAGAGGCGGGCGTTTTCGATGGCGAGCGCCGCTTCGGCCGAGAGCGTCTCGAGCGCGTCCTGCGCCGAGGCGGACCGCAGCGCGCCGCGTTCGCGGCTGTCGAGATAGAGGACGCCGATGATCTCCTCGGCGCCCTTCTGCTCGGCGCGCTCGACGTAGCGCACGAGCCGCAGCGGCGTGCAGAGGACGTGGCGGATGCCGAGCGCGACCGTGCCGGTGTGCTGGTGGGCGAGGTCGCCGTCGAGCAGGTCGTCGACGATCGTGTGCTGCCCGGTCGCGAACACCGTTTCGGGAATCTTGCGGCTCGTGTCGAAGGTGCGGCCCGACAGCGTCACCTTGCCGCGCGCGCGCGCGAGCTTGAACTCGAGCGCGTTCTGGCGATTCGCCAGCATGATGAAGCCCCGCTCGGCGCCGGTGACCTCGATCGCCGAGTCGAGCACGAGCGCGAGCACCTCGTCGAGCACGCGGCCGGATCCGAGCGCGCGCAGCCCTTCGAGGAGCGCCGCCATCTGCCGCAGCTCGAGCGCCGCCGACATGGCGCTCTTCTCGACCGACGGCGCCTCGGCGTCGACGAAGAAGACGATGTCGGCGTCGCCGGACTGCCCGAGCCGGATCTGGTCGCCGTGCGCGAGCGTGCGCTCGGCGGTCCGCTCGCCGTTGACGAACGTGCCGAAGCGCGACTGCTTGTCGCGGATCACGCAGCGGCCGCCTTCGACCGAGATCTCGGCGTGCACGCGCGAGATGTCCGCGCCGGCGAGGCGCAGGTCGGTTTCGCTGCGGCGCCCGATCGAGAACACCGGCTTGTCGATCGGCACGATGCGGCGACCGAGCGCGTCGGTGACGACCAGCCGTGGCGCGGGCGCGTCGCTCATGAAGCGGGGATTATAAGTCGAGCGGCGGACTAGAATGGGTCCGGGTGCCGCGCTTCAAGCTGACGATCGAGTACGCGGGCACGCGCTACAGCGGCTGGCAGATCCAGAAGAACGCGAGGACGGTCCAGGGCGAACTCGACCGCGCCATCCGCGAGGCGACCGGCCGCAAGGACTTCGAGCTGTACGGCGCCGGGCGCACCGACGCCGGCGTGCACGCGCTCGGGCAGGTCGCGCACCTCGACGTCGCCGCGCCGATGCCGCCGCAGACGCTCCGCCGGCGCATCAACGACGAGCTGCCGGCCGACATCAACGTCCTCTCGGTCGACCCGGTGCTCCGCCGCTTTCACGCGCGGCACGACGCGGTGGCGCGGCGGTACCTCTACCAGATCTCCCGCCGGCGCACGGCGTTCGCCAAGCCGTTCGTCTGGTGGGTGAAGGACCCGCTGGATCTCGCGCGCATGCGCGACGCGGCGCGCGCGCTCGTCGGCATGAACGACTTCGCGAAATACGCGGAACGCGGCGACGAGCTCGACGAGGCGCGCGAGCGATCGACGCTCGTGCTCGTGGAGCGGTTCGACATCGTCGAGGAGGGCGCCCTCGTCCTCGTCGTCATCGAGGGCTCCCATTTTCTCTGGAAGATGGTGCGCCGCCTCGTCGGCGCGCTCGTCGAAGCCGGCCACGGCCGGCCGATGCCCGACGACCCCGCGCGCGTCACCGCGCCGCCGTCGGGCCTGTTCCTCGAGCGCGTGTTCTACGCGGGCGAGCCGCGGGATCTGCCGATCCGCGCCGCCGTCCCCTGCCGCTGACGATCAACGGCGTTTCGGGTGCCAGTTCTCGTCGAAGTCGGTCCCGAGCACCAGCTGCACCACTTCGTCGTAGCTGCGCGTGCCCGAGGCCACGCGGTTCGACTTGAGATACGAGTCGTACGCGCGCCACGCGACGGCCGACACGTTCGGCTGGATGTTCGCCAGCACGCGCGCGTGCGCCGCTGCGAGATCCGCCCGCGGCGTGTCGCCGAGCGCCGACGCGACCGCCGTGCGATCCGCGCGCGGCAGCGCGGCCGACAACTCGTCGTACAGGAACAGCCACCCGCTGTATTGATCGGGAACGGAGCCGCGCACGCACGCGAGCCACCCCGCGAAGCTGGCCGCCGACTCCTCCGCCAGCCCGGCGAGGTGGCTCCACTCGTGCGCAATCACGAACGGCCGCTCGAACGGCAGCAGATCGCTGACGACGAGCGTTTCGAGCAGGAACGGATCGGTCATCCCTTCGACGCCCGCGCGGCGGAAGTACAGATCGAGCAGCGTGTGCTTCGGCCG
>Ga0070741_10010843_pt1 | contig 17048 bp, 19 predicted proteins | sample Coa_R1_4_FD_66440 | JGI IMG/M metagenome (GOLD analysis project Ga0070741, IMG submission 66440) | Surface soil microbial communities from Centralia Pennsylvania, which are recovering from an underground coalmine fire - Coalmine... | ecosystem: Environmental > Terrestrial > Soil > Unclassified ...
CGGCTCGACGCGGCGTTGCCGAACGCAGCTCGATCTGCGGCGGGCTAGGGTCAGTGCGTTGAGATCGGTCGACGTTCGGACAGCGGCTGCAGACGAGATGCCGGAGGTCGCCGACGCATTCGCGGACGCCTTCGTCGACGACCCCGTCTTCCGATTCCTTCGGCCGGGTCGCCTGCGGGCCGTGGCGCGGCTGCGAGCGATGTTCGTGGTCGAGCTGGAGCTGTACGTGCTGCGAAACGGCGGCACTGTGTGGACGACGCCGGAGCACGACGGTGCGGTCGCCGTGCTGCCGCCCGGCGCCTGGGAGCTGCCGAAGTCGATGACCGGGCGGGAGGCACTCCGGTGGCTGCGGGCGTTCGGGACGAGATTGCCCCGCGCGGGCAAGGTGCAGCGGGCGATGGAGGAGCACCACCCGCGCGAGCCGCACTTCTACATCCGAACGGTCGGGGTGCGCACGGCCCTGCAGGGGCGGGGGCTCGGATCGGTGCTCATGCAGCCGACGCTCGAGCAAGCCGACTCGGCCTGCCTACCGGCCTACATCGAGGCCAGCAGCGAGCGCAGCGCCGCACTGTACGAGCGGCTCGGCTTTCGGCACATCGGCGTGTTCGAGCTGCCGGGCGGCGGCCCGCCGGTGTGGCCGATGCTTCGGCCTGCGGCAGTTGGCGGCGGCTAGAACTCGGACGTCTCGACGTACGCGTCGGGATCGACGTCGACCGTGTGCGGAAGGGTGCTCAGCTCGCCCGCCACCTGCTCGTAATACGTGACGGTGGCGCGCTCACGCCGACGCGGGAGCGGCTTCGCGAAGGTCACCGTTCCGTTCAGCGGAGCGGCGGTCGGAACGCCAAACCGGAACAGGCAGTTCCACATCCTGGGGGTCGAGTCCTGACAGACCGCTCCGGCAAACGCGTGCTGGGAGGCGAGCTTCACGGTCGTCGGGAAGGTGACGCGAACGATCACCACGCCGACGGACTGGCACGTCACGCTCAGCGCGACCCGGGTTCCCCCGACCGCACGCTTGAACGCCGTCGCACACGGCAGAGGTCCGGGCGCCGACGCCCGCGCCCGCGCGAACCGCGCGGCCGAGCCGCTGTGCGCTGCCGCGAGCACGACCGCGAGCGTGCAAACCCCTAGGAGCAGCCCCCTGCCTGCCACCGCGACGACTATAACACCCGGGCTGACGGCGATGCCGCGCGCACGCGGTCGCGCGCGCGGCGTACGCTGTTCGGCATGTGGGACGTCCTCACCTGGCATGACGGCACGCTCGCAATTGCGTGGTGGGCCGTGATCGTGCTCGTCGTCGCGCTGCTGTCGATCGGCGGCACGGCGGCCGCGCGCCGCAAGTAGCTCGACTCGGTGGGATCGAGAGCCTGGCCGCAGCCGCTGCTCGCGACGTGCCGGTCGATGCAGCCGCGGCGCGCGCGAAGGCCCAATGCGAAGCAGCGAGAGATCTGGCTGCGCGACCCCGACGGGTACCTCGTCATGCTGGCCAGGCCATCCGACTACCGACCGCGAGCCTGAGTGTCCGAACGCGACGAAGGACGAGCTGCCCGACGCAGGGCGAGTCGCGTGAGCGCTCGCGCCTAATCGCTCAGCCGTGGCCCGCGTCGACGGGCAGCTCCTGATACGCGGGAAAGAGCTCGCCGAAGCGTGCGTCCGCGTCGCAGCGCTCCCGCCCGTCGAGGTGCGCGCCGAGATCCTCGACGTGCACCTGCACACCGGCGCCGTAGGCGGCGACCAGCTCGGCCGGCATGCCGCGCTCCTCCCAGACCAGCACCGTCCCGTCGCCCTCGCGCGTCAGCGTCACCTCGATCGCCTGCTCGTCGGACTTGCCGGCCTGTGTCGTCTGCACCAGCAGCCGTCGACCGGGCTCGCACGCCTCGATGCGGCCCGTGCCTTTCCAGCCGCTCGCGAAGAAGTGCGCGCGGAACTCACCGCCGAGGCGGAGGTCGCCCTCGACGTCCCCGAGCCAGCCGGCGAGACGTCCTGGCTCGGTGAGGACCGACCACACGGTGCCGGCATTGGCGGCGAAGCGGTCTTCGATGCGCACGACGCCTGTGCCGCCGGTCGAGCGCAGGCTGCCGAGGATGCGGTCGCCTGCACGCGTATTGCCCGTCATCTGGCGCTCCTTCGTTCGCGGGATGAGACTGGAGACTGCTACCTCAGACCGGGCAGGGAGGCAGAAGTCATCGGTCTACGCTTCCCCGGGATGCAGATCTGCGTCGCCGGCTGGTACTTCCCGCCCGATTTCTACGACGCCTTGCGCGGCGTCGCGGACCGCTTCGACGTGGTCGTTGTCGCAAACCGCGCGGGCGACACCCGGGGGCTGCCGACGATTCGGCGCGAGAACACCGGCCTCGACTGGGGCGCGTTCGCGCACTTCCTCGACCAGGCCTGGATACCCGGCGCCGACGTCCTCTTCCTGCAGGACGACACGCGCGTCGCGGACGGCTTCTGGCAAGACGTCGAGGCGATTCCCTACGACCAGGCGTTCATCTTCCGCGACGTGGCGGAGTTCGAAGCCGCCTACAGCCACGGACGGGCGCATTTCGCCGGCGGGCGCTTCCTGCACGCGGTGTGCGCCCGTGGCGGGATCTGGTTCGATGCGGGCAACCGCGGGTTCATCGCGGCCGGTCCCTCGTGGAGCGAGACGCCGCCGCCCGGCTGCAGCGACCACAACGCCGGAATCCGCGCGTACACGGCGCTCGTCCGGGAGATCGGCGCGGAGAATCCGGAGCTCCTCGTCGATCGCCAGGTGTACTCGCGCAACGTGCACCTCGGACGCCGGGGGCGTTTCGCGCAGCCGGTCGGCCGCGAGACCGCGTAGACGCTCAGGTGGCGTTCGCCGGCCGCAGCCGGGGCACGCGCAGGGCGCCGGTCGCCACGAGCACGAAGACGAGGCCGCCGAGCGAGATCAGGACGTCGCCGACCGAGAAGACGTTCGCCCACGGCACCCACGCCGGGGCCGCCCAGCGGTCGATCAGCCATGCGAGATGCGGGGTCGGCAGCACGGCGCTGTTGCGGCTCTGCGTGAAGTGCAGGCCTGCTCCGCGCAGCGCGCTCGGAAGCGCCGGCATGTGACCGCCGTTCGTCGTGATCGCGAGCAGGTTCGAGACCATGCCGACCGCGACGAACGGCACGCCCGGGACGCGCGCGTTGGCCGCGCACCCGACGACGAAGAGACCGTACGAGCACAGCCACAGCACGACGCCGACGCGGTCCGACGTGTGCCAGGGCAGGAAGTGGAACGGGAACGCGATCACCTGGAGCGCGATCGCGACGTAGAACACGCCGACGAGACGCAGCCGGATGCCCGCGAGTCCGCTCCAGCGTCCGCCGAGGAGCGGCGCGACGACGAGCCCGAACGCGAGCGGAAGCGCGAGCGCCATCAGGCGAGCGCAGCGACGATCGGCCGTGAGCCGGCGAGGTGCCGCTCGAGCGCGGCGACGACGTCGGGATCGAACTGCGTCCCGGCGTTCGCGCGCAGCTCGGCGAGCGCCGCCTCGGGAGACTGGGCCGCGCGGTACGGCCGATCCGCGGTGATCGCCTCGAACGCGTCGGCGACGAGGATGATCCGCGCGCCGAGCGGGATCTGCTCGCCGGCGAGGCTGTGCGGGTAGCCGGAGCCGTCGAAGTGCTCGTGGTGGTGCAGGACCCAGCTGTCGACCGGTTCGACGCCGAGGCCGTCGAGGAGCGCGTGGCCGAACTCGGGGTGCCGCTTGACGATCGCGAACTCCTCGTCGGTGAGCTTGCGGGGCGCGCGCAGGACGGCGTCCGGCAGTCCGATCTTTCCGAGGTCGTGAAGCAGCCCGCCGAGCCGGAGCCGCTCGAGCGTCTCGGGATCGAGGCCGAGCTCGTAGCCGATTGCCTCGGAGAGGGTCGACACGATCTCCGAATGGCTCGCCGTGGACGGGTCGCGCGCGTCGACGAACCGGACGAGGTTCTTGGCGGCCCGCAGCCGGGCCTCGCGCTCGGTCGCGCGCTCGAGCTCTTCCGGCGAGTAGACGCGGACGACGCTCGGGCTGTACAGGCAGGAGCGGTTCTTGCCGTGGCGCTTCGACCAGTAGAGCGCGCCGTCGGCGGTGCGCTGCAGCTCCTCCGCGGTGGCGGCATGCGCCGGGTACGAGGCGATGCCGACGCTGATCGTCACGGGACCGCCGGAGGTCTGCGCGCGTGCGAGCCGGCTCTGAATCTGCTCGATCGCCCGGTAGCTCGCCATCTCGTTGAGCGCGAAGAGGACGGCGAACTCGTCGCCGCCGAACCTGAACGCCTCCGCGTGCTCGATCGTGCCGAGCAGCTCCGCAAGCTGCACGAGCAGGTCGTCGCCGGCGGGGTGGCCGTAGGTGTCGTTGACGTGCTTGAAGTCGTCGACGTCGAGCAGTGCGAGGGAGAACGCCTCGCCGGTGCGGTCGGACTCCTCGATCATCTCGCGCAGCGTCGCCTGATAGGCACGATGGTTCCCGAGGTCGGTGAGGTTGTCGGTCCTCGCGTCGCGCGCGGCGATCCGCGAATGGAGCGCGCTGCGCTGGTAGAGGATCAGCGTGAAGAGCGGCCCTGCGAGGAGCGAGAGCAACCAGGGGCGCATCACCCACAGGTTCGCCGTGAGGGCCGCGAGGAACGCCATGATCGCGAACGCGGCGCCGCTCTGCCGGAGCCCGGCGAGCAGCACGCGGCGGTACGGCATCGCGGCCGAGATGGCGATCGCGCCCGAGACGAGCGTCACGTTGGCGATCAGATGCAGCACGGCTCCGGCGAGCACGTACGCGGTGATCCGCGCCGCCGCATCGCCGTGCACTGCGCCGAGCACGGTCACGGGGAGCGCCGCAGCCCAGGCCGACAGCGCGTACATCGCGACGTTGAAGATCACGCGCGTCCACGGGCGGCGCGAGACGACGAACGTGACCCCGACGCTGAACGCGGCCAGGATCACGGCGTATCGCCAGCCGAAGAGGATCGCCGTCGAGACGATGAAGACGTTCGCGGTCGAGACCTCGGACTTGCCCGCGCCGTCCATCGGCACCGGCTGCATGTCGGCGAGCAGCGCGAGCGCGAAGAAGGGGACGAGCCGCGCGGCCGTTCCCCACGAGGGCGGCACGAGCGCGACCGCGCCGAGCGCGACGAGGATCGACGGCAGGCCCACCGCCGCGACGGACGCGATGTAGGCGAAGAGCCGCTTCGGCAAGCCGCAGATGGTCGGTGAGTCGGTCAAGGGGCGGTCACGTGGACGAGGGGAAAGGTGGTGCGGGGCCGCTGCGCAGCCGGCCCCACACCCGAGGTCCTGCTAGTACCAGCGCCAGTCGGCGCCGGAGCCGATCACGAGCGCAGCGAATGCCGCGAGGGCAATTGCCGCGCGGAAGAAACGACCGTTCCAGCGAATCACAGATGTCACCTCCCGAGAGGGCCGCATTTCCATCCGTTCCAGACTCATTTCGGTCGTAAAACGGGATTGCGGCGTCCCCCGTCCGAGGGCAGAGACGCGACGGAGCACGATTCCCCCTTTCGGGGTAGGTCAAGGTGTCCGACCCGGCCCATACTCTTTGTCAACACGGAGGCCGGGACAGAGGCGCCGGATGCCCGCACACATCCGCCGCCGCTCCTGCTCGCCACAGCCGATCCGGCCCTCCCGACGCAGCCAGGCAGACGGCCCGGGGAAACCCGGGCCGTTCGCATTGCAGGACGGCGCCTGCGGCCGCAAAAGAGAGCCCCATGCGCCTCCTCGCGCTCGTCCTGCTCGCCGCCGTCGGGCCGACGGCGACCGCGGCGCCGACGATCTCGGGCGTCGCCGAGCAGGGCCACAAGCTCACGGCGTCGCCCGGCACGTGGACGGGCAGCGGGACGGTCGCGACGGCCTACAACTGGTTCCGCTGCGACGGCGCCGGCGGCCACTGCTCCTCGATCCACGGGGCCACGGGCGCGTCGTACACCGTCGTCGCGAAGGACGTCGGCCACACGCTCGCGCTGAACGTCCGCGCCACCGACGCGACGGGCACGACGACGGCGTCGACCGCACTCGTCGGCCCGGTCGCCGCCGCGGACACCGCGCTCACGGCGACGGCGCAGCCGGCGATCACGGGCGAGGCGGTCGTCGGCCAGCAGCTGACGGTCGGCGCAGGCACCTGGTCGGCGGCGCCGACCTCGACCTCGGACGCCTGGTACCGCTGCAACGCGAACGGCCGCGTCTGCGCCCCCATCGCCGGCGCGACGGCGGCGACGTACATCCCCGTGACGGCGGACGCCGGCCACGCGCTCGTCGCGCTCGTGCTCGCGAAGACGGCGACGACGGCGCAGTCGGCGTACAGCACCGCCACGCCCGCCGTCGTGCCTGCCGCCGGGCCGGTCGCGACGGTCGCGCCCAGCGTCGCCGGCACGGCGCTGCAGGGCCAGCGGCTCGTCGCCTCGCAAGGGACGTGGACCGGGACCGGGACGCTCGCCTACGCCTATCAGTGGTATCGCTGCGACGCGACCGGCGCGCACTGCAGCTCGATCCACGGCGCGACCGCAGCGGGCTACAAGCTCGTCGCGAAGGACGTGCTGCACACGATCGCGCTCACCGTGCGCGCGACCGACACCACCGGGACGACGTCTGCGTACGCGAGCCTCGTCGGCCCGATCGTCGCGACCGGCGGCCTCCTCACGAGCACGAAGCAGCCGGCCGTCGCGGGCACCGCGTCCGTCGGGCAGACGCTTACGGCGTCGAACGGCACCTGGACGGGATCGCCGACGAGCTACACGTACGGGTGGTACCGCTGCAACGCGAACGGACGCGTCTGCACGGCGATCGCCGGCGCCGCGGCGGCAACGTACACCGTCGGAGCCGCCGACGCCGGTCACGAGCTCGAGGTTCTCGTGACCGCGAAGAGCGCCGCCTCCACCCAGGCCGCGTTCAGCCTCGCCACGCAGCCGATCGCCTGATTACGCCCGCGGCGACGGGGCAGAAGCGGCGGATGGCGCGGTCCCGACGCCGGCACGGCCATCGGCAGAGCTTCGGCGAGCTCGTCGATCTCTGGGTCGACCTGTTCAAGCAGCACAACCTGCTGACGTACGCGAGCGCAATCGCATTCCAGTCGCTCGTCGCGCTCGTCGCGCTGCTCCTGCTCGGGCTCGCCGTGCTCGGTTCGATCGGACGCACCGACGTCTGGAACGAGCAGATCGCGCCGCACATCGCGACGAAGGTCCTGCCGCCCGTCTACGCGGGCATCGACGCGATCGCGCAGAAGGTCTTCTCGTCGAGCTCGGTGGGACTGATCGTCTTCGCGTCTGTCGTGACGGTGTGGGAGATGTCCGGCGTCGTGCGCGCCTGCATGGGCGCGATCGCCGAGATCTACGACACCGAGGAGGACCGCAGCTGGAAAATTCGGATCCCGCTCTCGCTCGGCGTCGGCTTCGTGCTGACGGCGTCGATCGTCGGGTCGGTCCTGCTCGCGACGGTCGCGAAGGGAGCGGTCAACGGCGCCTGGGGCGTCCCGTGGGCGGCGCTGCGCTGGCTGCTCGCCGTGGTCTCGATCGCGATCGGCTTCGGCACGCTCGTCCGCTTCGCCCCCGTCCAGCCCCGGACGACGCGCTGGGCGAGCGCCGGGACGACGGTCGTCGTCGTCGCGTGGATCGCGCAGGCGCTCATCTTCGGCGTCTACCTCCGCTACGTCGCGAACTACACGACGGCGGTCGGCAGCCTGCTCGGCGTCTACGTGCTGACGACGTTCCTCTACGTCGCAGCGATCATCCTCCTCGTCGGGATCGACCTCGACGAGCAGCTGCGCAAGGACCTCCAGGGCCAGGAGGAGCGCGGCATCCTCGAGATCGTCCGGGACGTCGTCTAGCCTCGGCGGCGATGCCAGGCCGCCGCCGGATCGCCTACCACGGGGCGTTCGGCGACGACGCATTCGGGCGGTTCGCGGAGCGGACGGCGCGCTTCTTCGGCACGCCGCGCTACATCGTCGGCCAGACGATCATCGTCGCCGTCTGGATCGTCGTCAACGGCGTCTACCTCGCGCACCCGTTCGACCGGTACCCGTTCATCCTCTTGAACCTCATCTTCTCGACCCAGGCCGCGTACGCCGCACCGCTGATCCTCCTCGCGCAGACGCGCCAGGCCGAGCGCGACAAGTCGCACGGCGACTACGTCGAGGAGCGCCATACGGCACTCGAGCAGGCGACCGATCGCGCGACGTCCGACATCCTGAAGCTGCTGAACACGAACACCGAGATCACGCAGCAGGACAAGCAGCTGACCGAGGAGGTCGCGAAGCTCGCGAAGGAGATACACACGCTGCTCACGCAGCGCGGCTCGGGCTAGGCCGCCGACAGGTCTTCGACGAGCGGCCCGGTGTCGAGCGGATCGAACCCGAGCCGTCCCGCCACCTCCTCGCTCGTCGGCCGCGTGCCCTCGAGGAAGAGCTCGCGGAGGATCTCGCCCGTCTGCGGGCTCCGCCACCAGTCGTCGCCGACCTCGCGCAGCAGATGGGTCCGCAGCTGCGCGCTGCGGATCCACGCCCGGAGGTAGTCCGCCGAGTAGAAGCCGGCGTCCATGTCGGCGATGTAGTTGCGCGGGTCGTAGCGGATGCCTGTCGCCTCGGTCAGGCGCTCGGAGTAGTCGCGCGGCGAGCGGCCCCGCTCGTCCGCGAAGGCGTCCCAGAAGCCGAGCTCGTACCGGAGCTTCGCCGTGTACCGGCGATAGAGCAGCGCCTCGAGAAACGTCGTCGCCTGCGCGTTCTCCTCCGCCTGAGCATCGGAGAGCCCGAAGTAGAGCGCGTGCCAGCCGGGCTCGCGCGTGATCGCCTCGAAGATGTACGAGTAGATCTCCGTGAGCGCGTGGTCGCGCGAGATGCTGCGGAAGGTGTACGGCAGGCGCGGGTCGACGCCCGCGTAGTGAAGGGCGTGGCCCGCCTCGTGCAGGAACGCCTGGTAGTCCGAGAGGCCGCCCTGCGCACGCGTGATCAGGTGCACGACCTCGGGCGGGTTCGAGGGGATCACGCAGGCGCGGGGGCTCTTCTGCGGACGGTCCTCGACGTCGAGGCGGATGTTCGGGATCGCCGTCATGTCGAAGCCGAGCGCGAGCGTCGTGCGCAGGCAGATGTCGACCGCTCCGTCCTTCGTGTACGTCGACTCGAGGGGCGACAACCGCCGCAGGTAGTGAACGTGCGCGTTCGACGGCTGCTCGTCGCGATCCGGGCCGAGCACCTTCTCGAACCACGTGTCGCGCAGGCGGACGAACCGCTCGGTCGTCGCGTCCGACGCGGCGACGAGGACGCGCTCGAGCTCGCGCAGGGAGATTCCCTTCTCGTCCTCGTTGCGCTTGACCGCATCCGGCTCGCCGCTCACGTCGGCCTCCAGCTGCTCGCGCGCGTCGATGAGCGCGCGTCTCGCCTCGTTGAACTGCGCCGACGCGACGCGCTCGAGCTCGCCGAGCTCGTCGCGGTCGCGATACGAGTCGAGCACGGCGAGCCGCGCCTGCGCCGAGCGCAGCGGCAGCTCCTCGCCCCGGAAGGTCACGCGGGCCGCGAGGATCGCGTTCTCGAGCGCGTCCGACTGCTCCGCGAGCTCGGAGACGATCACGCCGCCCTCGCAGGTGAGCCTCAGCCGATACAGGCGCTCGCGCTCGGCGCCGTCGGCGGCCTCCTCGGCCTCGCGGAGCGCCTCGATCTGCGCGCGGGTGAAGAGGTCGCGGTAGCGCGCGACGATCGCCGCCTGCTCCGACACCTCCTTCTCGCCGACGCGGACGGCGCGGCCCTCCTCGGCGCGCTCGAAGGTGTACTGCTGCAGGCGGGACTCGAACTCCGCGGCGTCGCGGACGGCTGTCGTCGACATGCGCTGAGCCTACCGTTCCCGCGACGCGAGCCGCTCCACCGTCTCCTCGAGCTGATCGATCGTGAACGGCTTGCCGAGGACTGCGTCGGCGCCCGAGCCCGCGAGCGCGTCCAGGTCGGTGGAGCCGCTGACGACGGCGACGGGTACGCCCTGCGACGTCAGCTCCTGCAGGAGCGCGTCGGAGCGCTCGTTGCCGATGTGCATGTCGAGGAGCACGACGTCGATCTCGCCGCCGCCCAGCTGCTCGCGGGCCTCGCGAAGCGACGAGGCCTCGCGGATCTCGTAGCCGCCGAGCTCGAGGTTGACGCGGCAGAGCAGCCGGATCGCCGGCTCGTCGTCGACGACCAGGACGACCCCCCTGGCACCCCCCGGTGTCACCGCGCCGCAGTGTACTGGCGCCGTACCCCACCGCCCCTCGCGCTCGTTTACCGATTGGCAATGGTGAAGGGCACTGGCGACACGAGCAAGCTCGTGGGCCGGGGGGACATGAGCGAGGCGGAAGGGCTGCCGACGCCGTCGATGCAGTTTCGACGGCGGGCGTGGCGCGCCTTCCAGCGGGCGCTCGACCCTCTGGCGGCGCCGAAACGGCTGCCTATGCGGCGGCCCTAGCGAGCCGCGCCAGGGTCGTCTCGCGGCCCAGCAGCTCGATGCTCTCGAAGAGGCCGGGCGAGACGCGCGAGCCGGTGACGGCGAGGCGGATCGGCTGGAAGCCCTGCCGCGGCTTCAGCCCCAGCTGCTCGAGGACGCCGCGGAGCGCTGCCTCGATCGCGGCCGCGTCGAACGTCTCGAGGCGGGCGAGCGCGTCGCCGGCGGCCGCGAGCACGGGCCCGCCGCCGTCGAGCTCGTCGGGATCGGGCCGGACGTCCTCGAACAGGAAGCGCGCGTACGCGGGGAACTCGTCGAGTCGCGCGAGCTTCTCCTGCACGAGCGGCGCGGCCTTCCGCACGAGCTCCGCGTCCCACTCGTAGCCCTGCTCGCCGAGCCACAGCAGCAGCGCGTGCGCGAACGCGTCCTCGCCGAGCGCACGGATGTAGACGCCGTTCATCCAGTCGAGCTTCGCGTAGTCGAACTGCGCGGGGCTCGGCGTCACGCGCTCGAGCGTGAAGCGCTCCACGAGCTCGTCGCGGCTCATGATCGTCGTCTCGCCGTCCGGCGCCCAGCCGAGCAGCGCGAGGAAGTTCACGAGCGCGTCGGGCAGGTAGCCGGACCGCCGGAACTCGTCGACGCCCGTCGCGCCGTGACGCTTCGAGAGCTTCTTGCCGTCGGCGCCGTTGACGTTCGGAACGTGCGCGTACACCGGCACGTCCGCGCCGACGGCGCGGATGATGTTCAGCTGCTTCGGCGTGTTCGAGATGTGGTCCTCCGCACGGATCACGTGGGTGATGCCGTCCCACACGTCCTCCATCGGCGAGGCGAAGTTGTAGGTCGGCCGCCCGTCGCCGCGGACGAGCACGAGGTCCTCGAGGCTCTCGTTCGCGAACTCGACGCGCCCGCGCACGGCGTCCTCCCACGACGTCGAGCCCTCGTCCGGCATCCGGAAGCGGATCGCGCCCTCGTCCTCGTACGCCTTGCCGTCGGCGACGAGCTGCTCGGCGACGCGCCGGCAGTCGTCCATGCGGTCGAGCTGGAACGTCGCCTCGCCGTCCCAGTCGAGGCCGAGCCAGCGAAGCGACTCCTGGATCTGGTCGAACGCCTCCGCGACCTCGCGGCTCGTGTCGGTGTTCTCGATGCGGAGCCGGAACTCGCCGCCGTGGTGCCGGGCGAAGAGCCAGTTGAAGAGAAACGTGCGCACGCCGCCGACGTGCAGGAAGCCGGTCGGCGACGGCGCCATGCGTACGCGGACGGACATCGCGTGCTTATCGTAGAGCGGTGCCGCTCGCGCTCGTCTCCGACATCCACGGCTCCTACGACGCGCTCTCGGCGGTGCTCGACGACCTCGCACGGCTCGGGATCGAGCGCGCGGTCTGTCTCGGCGACGCGGTGCAGGGCGGCGACCAGCCGCGCGAGGTGCTCGACCGCCTCGCCGAGCTCGGCTGGCCGGTGATCCTCGGCAACGCCGACGACTTCCTGCTGGACGTGCCGGAGCACGCGCCCGAGGAGATCACCGAGGCGCAGCTCGCGAAGCGCGAGTGGACGCTCGCGCAGCTCGACGGGCCCCACCTGGAGCAGATCCGCGCCTTCGCGCCGACGCTCGACCTCGAGCTCGACGACGGTCTGACGCTCCGCGCCTTCCACGGCTCCCCCACCTCGTACGACGACGTCGTGCTGCCCGACACGCCGGACGCGCAGGTCGAGCGGCTGCTCGGCGGCTCGGGCGTCGACCTGCTCGCCGGCGGCCACACGCACCGGCAGTGGGCGCGCGTCGTCGACGGCGCGCTCTACGTCAACCCGGGCGCCGTGATGTCGGAGATCGCCGAGTACGCGCTTCTCACCGGCGGCTCCGTCGAGTTCCGGAAGGTTGCGTGGCGGAACGCGTCCTGACGCTCGCGGAGCTGAACCGCGCGACGCTCGCGCGCCAGCTCCTGCTCGAGCGGCGCAGGCTCGCCGTCGTCGCGGCGGTCGAGCGCGTAGCGGGGCTCCAGGCGCAGTGGGCGCCCGCACCCTACGTCGGCCTCTGGACGCGCGTCGCGGGCTTCCGTCGTGCAGTGCTCGAGCGCGCGCTGCTCGCGCGGCGGATCGTGCGCGCAGTGCTGATGCGCGGGACGATCCACCTCGTCTCGCTCGCCGACTACGGCCTCTTCGGCGCGGCGGTCGGCGACCCGCCGTGGCTGCGGCCGGAAGCGGCCGAGATCGGAGAGCGGCTGCACGACGCGATCCGCGCCTTCGGGTCGGTCGCGCGGACGCGCACGGAGATCATGGAGTTCCTCGAGTCCGAGCACGGGATCCCCCCGGGGCAAGGCGACCCGCTCTGGTACGCGCTTCGCACGCGCGCACGGCTCACACATGCTCCGGAGTCGGGGCTCTGGCGCGCACCGGGCCGGACCCGCTACGTCACGATCGAGCACGAGCAGCCGGAACCGGACAGCGCGCGCGTCGAGCTCGTGCGCCGCTACCTCGCAGCCTTCGGTCCGGCGACGCGCGCCGACGTCGCCGAGTGGAGCGGGCTGCGCGTGCGCGACGTCGAGCCGGCGCTCGAGTCGCTCGAGCCGCTCGCGCGCTTTCGCGACGAAGCCGGCCGGCAGCTCTACGACCTGCCGCGGGCGCCCCGCCCCTCCGCCGACACGCCGGCGCCGGTCCGGCTGCTGCCGCGCTTCGACAATCTCCTCCTGGCGCACAAGGACCGGACGCGCGTCATGGCGGACGAGCATCGCCGCGAGGTGATCGACGGCGGCTGGGTGCTCTCGACGCTCCTCGTCGACGGCCGCGTGGCGGGGACGTGGTCGCACGAGCGCGGCCGCGTCGCCGTCGAGCCGTTCTCGCCGCTCCCCCGCACCGTGCGCCGCGAGGTCGACGACGAGGCGCGGCGTCTCGAGGCCTGGCTGCGCGGCTGATGTACATCGGCGCACACCTCTCGTCCGCGGGCGGCATCCACACCGCCGTCGACCGGGCCGAGGCGGTCGGCGCCGAGTCGCTTCAGGTCTTCACGCAGAGCCCGCGCACGTGGCGGCCGACGAACCACGACCCTGCGAACCTCGAGCGCTTCCGCGAGCGGCGCGAGGAGGTCGGGCTGCACGGCGTGCTCTGCCACGCGCTCTACCTCTGCAACTTCGCCGCGCCCGACGACGCGGTCTACGAGAAGTCCGTGACGGCGCTGCGCGAGACGATGCGGGTCGCCTGCGCGATCGGCGCCGACGGCGTCGTCTTCCACGTGGGCTCGCACCTCGGCTCGGGTCTCGAGGCCGGCCTCGAGCGCGTGCTGCCCGCGATGGAGCAGGTGCTCGAGCTCTGCAGCGACGACACGTGGCTCCTGATGGAGAACTCCGCCGGCGCAGGCGGAACGATCGGACGCTCGGTCGAGGAGCTCGCGACGCTCTTCGAGCGGCTCGACCGGCACCCGCGGCTCGGCATCTGCCTCGACTCGTGCCACCTCTACGTCTCGGGCGTCGACGTCACGGACCCGGCGCGGCTCGACGCGGCGCTCGACGAGGTCGACTCCGCGATCGGGCTCGACCGGCTTCGCGCGCTGCACGTCAACGACTCCGCGGCACCGCTCGGCTCGAACCGCGACCGGCACGCCAATATCGGCGAGGGCGTGCTCGGCGAGCAGCTCGGCGTCTTCCTCGGCAATCCTCGGCTGCAGGGGCTGCCCGCCGTGCTCGAGACCGCCGGGCCCGAGAACAAGGGACCGGACGCGAACGAGGTCCGAAAAGCGAAGGAGATCCGCGCACGCGCTATCGCTGGGTGATCCTCGCGGCGGGCACGCTGGCACAGGCGAGCTTCTCCGCCCTCTCCGTCGGGCTCCCGGCGCTCGCGCCGGCGCTGCGCTCGTACTACGGGCTCACGCTCGGCGAGACGGGCGTCGTGCTCGGCGCGGTCGGCATCGGCATGCTCTTCACGCTTCTGCCGTGGGGATTCCTCGCGGACCGCATCAGCGAGCAGGTCGTGATCGCCGCCGGCCTGACGCTCGCCGCCGGCTCGCTCGTCCTCGCCGGCTGGACGACCAGCTACGCCGGCATTGCGTTCGCGCTCTTCGCCGCGGGCGCGTTCGGTGCGAGCGTGAACGCGGCGAGCGGCCGCGCGGTGATGGGCTGGTTTCCCGCGACGCAGCGCGGCCTCGCGCTCGGCGTCCGCCAGACGGCGATCCCGATCGGCGGCGCGGCGGCCGCCGCGGGCCTGCCGTGGCTGAACGACGTCGGCGGCACGAAGCTCGCGTTCGTCGTGCTCGGCTGCTCCTGTCTCGCCGGCGGGCTGCTCGCGCTCGCCTTCATCCGCACGCCGCCCGCCGCCGGCGCCGATCTCGCGAACCTCCGCGGCCCGATGCGCGACCCGCGCATGTGGATCCTCGGGCTCGGCGCCGGCATGTACCTCACGGCGCAGATCGGGATCACGAGCTTCCTCGTCCTCTTCCTGCACGTGCACCGCGGCGTCTCGGCGCACAGTGCAGCACTGCTGCTCGCCGGCATCAACGTCCTGAGCATCGGCGCGCGCATCCTGTCCGGACGCTGGTCGGATCACGTGCACACGCGGCTGCGTCCGATCCGGCAGATCGGCGTCGGGCTGACGGCGACGACCGCGCTCGTCGCCGTGTGCACCGATGCGCCGCTGTCGCTGCTCGTACCCGTGCTCGTCGTCGCCGGGTGCCTGTCCATGGCGTGGAACGGGCTCGCGATCGCCGCGGCGGCCGAGACGGCGACGGGCGGCCGGGTCGGGGCGGCGATCGGGCTGCAGCAGACGCTGCTCGGTGTGCTCGTCGCCGGAGTGCCGCCCGCCTTCGCAGCGGTCGCAGGCAGCTCCTGGCGCCTCGCCTTCGCGCTCGCGGCGGCCGGGCCGGCGCTCGGCGCGATTGCGCTCGCGTACGTGCCCGAACCTAGTCGGACACGTGTGCGAACACCCGAAACGTCGGCGATCCCGCCGGCAGCTCGTTGAACTCGGGGTTCACGCAGCCGAGCTCGCCGGCGCGGTGCTCGTAGCAGGGGTCGATCGCCGACGCGCACATCGGGAGCGGCCGCCTCGCCGCACGGACCGCGCCGAACCCGTCGCGGCGCCGCTCGGCCGCCCGGATCATGTCGACGTCGATCTCGACCTCGAAGATCTTCTGCAGGCAGCCCATGAACGTGTGGCCGTGCTCCTGGTAGGCGTAGGCGAAGGGACACGAGCGCTCCATGCACGCCGCGGGATAGACGACCTTGTCGCAGTGCACCTCGCAGAGCCGGCACTCGACCGCGTCCTGCGGTCGAAGCGACAGCGGTAGCGCGACCTCGCTCATGTCCCCGTATTGTGGGTGCGGTTTCCGGAGTCGCGCAAGACTTGACATGTCACCGGGATGGTGCTTGTGCAAACGGAGTCGCCGCTCACGACATGAGCCTGCGAACGATCGAGAGCACGTCCATCTGCGTGAACGCCTGGTAGTCGGGCTCGGCCGCGCCGGTCGCGTCGGCGTGGAACCAGACGGCCTGACAGGTGCGCATGCCGAGCGCCGCCGCGCCCGCGATGTCGGTCGCGAGCGTGTCGCCGACGAAGAGCGCGTCCGCCGCGTCGACGCCGAGCCGCTCGAGCGCGAGCTCGAAGATGGCCGGATCGGGCTTGCGGCGTCCCACCTCGGACGAGAAGACGGCGGTGTCGAGTCGCTCCGCGACGCCGAGCTCGGCGAGATCGCGGTGCAGCAGGTCGGGCGGGTCGATCGCGTTCGAGACGAGCCCGAGCTTCAGGCCGCGGTCGCGCAGCGTCTCGAGCAGCGCGTGCGTCGTCGAGGCGAGCTTTCGCGCCGACCCCCACGCACGGTGCTCGGCCTCGAGAAAGCGCGCGAGCTCGTCGTCGGAGACGACGACGTCGAACTCGCCGAGCAGCCGCCGCACCTCCGACGCGTACTCGACCTCCTCGATGACGCCGGGTGCGAAGAACGCGGCGAGGTAGACGTCGCGAAAGCGCTCGGTCATCGCCGGCAGCGGCGCGCGTCCGATCGCCTCGAGTCCGGCAACCTGACCGGCCGAGAGAAACTCCTCGTCGGGCGTCCACTCCATCAGCGTGTCGCCCCAATCGAAGAGAACCGCGCGCAGCACGGCCCGTTAGGCTACCCGCGCCTTGATGCGCAGGATCCTCTGGGCGCTGCTGGCCCTCGCGCCCGTGACGATCGTGGTCGACGACGTCCTGCACGCCGGAGAGGTGACGCTCTTCGTGCTGTCGTGCGCGTCGCTCATCCCGCTCGCCTGGCTGATCGGCGAGGCGACCGAGCACGCAGCCGAGCACACGGGTCCCGGCATCGGCGGCTTCCTGAACGCGAGCTTCGGCAATGCTCCCGAGCTGATCATCGCGTTCTTCGCGGTGTCGGATGCGCTGCCGCAGGTCGTGCGCGGGTCGCTCGCCGGGTCGGTGATCTCGAACCTGCTGCTCGTCTACGGCGTCGCGCAGCTCGTCGGCCCCGACGGCGCGGAGCTCGACCGGCGGTCGCTCCTGGCGCAGGCGGGGCTCTGCGGCGCCGCCGTCGTCGCCGTGCTGCCGGCGGTCGTGCTCGGCTACACGGGCTCCCCCGAACGGCACACGGCCGTCGTCGCGTCGATCCCGATCGCGATCGTCCTGCTCTCGCTCTATCTCGTCGTGACGGTCCGCAACCTGCGCCGTCATCACGACGCCGAACGCGACGAGCCCGC
>Ga0070741_10010844_pt1 | contig 17047 bp, 14 predicted proteins | sample Coa_R1_4_FD_66440 | JGI IMG/M metagenome (GOLD analysis project Ga0070741, IMG submission 66440) | Surface soil microbial communities from Centralia Pennsylvania, which are recovering from an underground coalmine fire - Coalmine... | ecosystem: Environmental > Terrestrial > Soil > Unclassified ...
TGGGCCTCATCGACCTCGGATTCCGCGGCAGCAGCACGTCGGGCGACGCCGCGCGGTTCGAGCGCTACCGCGACCTCCAGTCGGGCGCGGCGTCGCAGATCAACTTCAACCGCGACACGCCGCAGTTCAACGTCAACGCGTCGGCGTTCGACATCGGCCTGACCGATCAGCGCTACCGCGCCACCTTCGTGGGGCACGGCATCCGGGTGAAGGGCGGGTTCGACTCGACGCCGCTCAACTACGGCTACGGCACGCAGACGCCGTGGATCGAGGCGTCGCCGAACGTCTTCACGCTCGACACGGCCGAGCGCGCGCTCGTCCAGGCGAAGACGGCCGTCGGCGTTCCGCAGACGGTGGCCGACCTCTCGAAGGTGTCCATCTACCGGACCATCTCGCCGACGTTCGACCTGTCGCAGCTGCGCCAGACCGGCAACATCGCGCTGGCGTTCGACGTCAATCCGGGTTCGTCGGTCGACTTCGGCTACCAGAGCACGCGGAAGACGGGCACCCAGCCCTGGGGCGCCTCCTTCGCGTTCAACGTCGCCAACGAGCTGCCGATGCGGCTCGACAACTGGACCCACGACGCGAACGCGGGCTACGAGTTCAGCGGCGACAAGGGGATGTTCCGCGCCGGCTGGGCCGCCTCGTTCTTCGACAACAACGTCAAGGACCTGGTGTGGGACAACGCGTACCGGCTGACGGACACGACGCCGTTCGACGCGAGCGGCTACAGCAACGGCAACGGGCCGGCGCAGGGCCGGATGTCGATGGCGCCGAGCAACTCGCTCGAGTCGGTGAACGCGATGGCGCTGTACAAGTTTCCGGCGCACACCTCGCTGAACGGCGCGCTGACCTACACGCAGATGAACCAGGACCAGGCGCTGATTCCGTGGACCATCAACCCGGTGATCGCGAACGCGACCGTCTACAAGACGTTCCCGGAGCTCGCGTCGCTGCCGCGGCCGACCGCGCAGGCCAAGGTCGACGCGGTGAACGCGCTGCTGAACCTGACGTCGCGGCCGGCCCGCAACGTGAGCTTCAGCGTGCGGTATCGCTACAACGACCACGTCAACAAGACGCCGACGTTCGACGCGCGCGAGTACGTGCGCTTTGACGCGGTGCCCGAGGAGACGGGCGGCGAGACCGAGCAGTTCAACATCACCGAGAACACGGTCGACGCGTCGATGACGGTGCAGGTCGCGCCGTACACGTCGCTGAAGATCGGCTACGGCTACGACGGGTTCGACCGGACGGGCCGCGCCTTCAGCAACATGGCGGACAACGCCTTCCGCGCGTCCATCGACACGGTCGGCAACCAGTACGTCACCGTCCGCGGGATGTACGAGCACGTGATCCGCAAGGGCTCTGGCTTCTCAGAGGACGCGATCGAAGAGGGCGGCGCGCAGGGCGGCCTCCGCTTCTACGACGAGGCCGATCGCACGCGCGATCGCGGCACGCTGCTGTTCGTCGTGAACCCGTCAGACGTGTTCGACGTGACCTTCTCGGTCGCGTCGGGCAGGGACACCTACAACGGTCCGGGGCACGAGTTCGGCCTGCTCGACAACGACAACACTTCCTACAACGTCGGGCTGAGCCTCTACCCGAAGGGCATCGTCAGCGTCGGCGCGAACTACGGCCGCGACCACTACAACTCCAACCAGGCGTCGCGCAACGCGAACCCGGCCGGCAGCGACTACGGCAGCTGGACGGATCCGAACCGCACCTGGACGCTGAACAACACCGAGAACGTCAACAACTTCAACCTGTTCGTCGACGTTCCCAAGGCGTTCGGCAACAAGACCAACGTCCGCCTCTCGTACGACTACAGCGACTCGGACAACGGCTACCTGTTCGGCGGGCCGCGCATCCAGGAGCTGTCGCAGAACGTCGCGCTGACGCCCGGCGACACCAAACCGTGCGCGGCGGGCCTCACGTCGTGCTTCCAGCAGCTGCCGAACGTCACGAACAAGTGGCAGCGGCTGACGGCCGAATTCAGCTACTACTTCCAGAAGCAGGTCGGCGTCGCGATCGGCTACTGGTTCGAGAAGTTCGAAGTCACCGACTGGGCCACGGTCGACATCCCGGGCCAGGCGGGCACGGCGCGGATCGACTACCTCGGCGAGATTTCGACCGGCTACGGCAACCGCCCGTACCAGGGGAACACGGCGTTCGTCCGATTGCTCTACCGGTTCTGACGCGCGTTCCCGCCAGGGCCGGCCGCGTGCTCCCGTCGGCCGGCCCCGGTTCGTTCGTCGCGGAAGCGGCCTATACTTCCGCGATGATTACCGGCACGCATCTCCTCCTCTACAGCACCGACCCCGACGCCGACCGCGCGTTCCTCCGCGACGTCCTGTCGTTCGGGCACGTCGACGCCGGCGGCGGCTGGCTGATCTTCAAGCTGCCGCCCGCCGAAATCGCGGTGCATCCCGACGCGAAGTTCGCCACCGAGCTGTACCTGATGTGCGACGACGTGCGGGCGCAGGTGAAGGCGCTCGAAGCCAAGGGCGTGGCGTGCGCCGACATCGAGCAGGAGCGCTGGGGGCTGCGGACCGCGATCACTCTTCCGAGCGGCGCGCGCCTCGGCGTGTACCAGCCCACGCATCCGACGGCGCTGGGCCGATAGCTGGAGCAACGGCATGGATCGCGCCGAACTCGAAGCCGTGCTGAGCGCCGTGCAACAGCGGGGCGGCGCGCCGCCGCCCGCGCCGCGGCGATCGGCCGCGCGCGTCGTGACGCGCATCATCCTGCACGCGGCCTCGCTGCTCCTCGGCGTGGCGGCATTCGTCGCGCACGAGCATTTTGCCGTCGAGGGCGATTCGACCTCGTCGCTCGTGTGCCTCGTCGCCGCGGCGATTTTCGTCCTCCTGCCGCTGCGCGCGGCGCTCGGCGCGCTCTTCGGCCTCGAGGGGCGCGTGCTGCACGCGCTCCACGGCGTGGGCAGCCTCGCGCTCGTCGGGCTGACGCTGACCGGCGCGGTGTCGGGCGCGCCGCTGCTGCCGCACGCCGCGCTCGCGCCGTTCGCGATCATGGGCGCCGCGCAGGCGGTCATGCACCAGGGACAGCCGCGCAACGCCGAGCAGGCGGCGGCGATGCGGCGGTTTGCCGCCAGCCTTCCGGAAGTCGAGCAGATCGCGGGGGGCGGCAATCTGGCGTCGCCGGCCAGCGCACGCCGCGCGGCGGCGGTGCTCGGCGACCTGATCGCGAAGGCGCAGGATCTCGGTCAGACCGAGCTGCGGTCGGATCCCGGCTTCCAGAGCGCGCTGCAGGCCGCCACCGGCCGCGTCGGCTTGTCGCTCGGCCTCGACGCGATCGATCGGGCGCTCGACACGCTCGCGGGTCAGCCCGCCGCCGCGGCCGCCGTCCCGGAGCTGCGCCGCAAGCTGGCGGCTGCACGCAAGACGATTCAGCGCTGAGCGTCGGAGCCGCGGCCGTCGTGCCGATCCGCCAGCGGTTCCGAACCCGATGGTCGACGTCGAGCGCGGCGCCGGTCGCGGTCCGCGGTCGGCGACACGATCCGCGTCGCGTAATGTTCGACTTTATAAAATCCTGGCGACCAGATGGGCATCATCAGCTCGAGCGGCGGATGCCCATCGAGCGGAAAAGTGGCGTCGACGGACGCGACGTGATCGGTGGGCGCCGCATTCGTCACCGTGTACCGCACCGGCTCGACCGCCAGCATCGACGCGAGGAGCGCCGCGATCATCCGCGTCGGTATAATCGCCGGTCATGCAGAGAGTGGTGGCGATCACCGGCGCGAGCAGCGGCATCGGCGCCGAACTGGCGCGTCAACTCGGCGCGCGCGGCGATCGGCTGGTGCTCGCCGCGCGGCGGCAGGCGGAGCTCGAGGCTGTCGCGCGGCAGAGCGGATCCGAGACGCTGGTCGTGCCGACCGACGTCACGCGCCGCAGCGACGTCGAGCGCCTGCGCGATCGCGCGCTCGAGCGGTTCGGCGCCGTCGACGTCTGGGTGAACAACGCCGGCCGCGGCATCACGAAGCCGGTCCTCGAGCTCACCGACGAGGAATTCGACGAGATGATGGCGGTCAACGTGAAGTCGGCCATCTACGGCATGCAGGCGATCGCGCCGCACTTCCTGGAACGCCGGCGCGGACACATCCTCAACGTCTCGTCCATGCTCGGCCGCGTTCCGTTCGCGACCTACCGATCGGCGTACAACGCGGCGAAGCACGCGCTCAACGCGCTGACCGCCAACGCGCGCGTGGATCTGCAGCGGCAGTGCGCCGACGTGCACGTCACGCTGGTGATTCCGGGCCTCGTAGCCACCGAGTTCGGCAAGCACGCCCTCCACGGCAGCCCGCCGCCGCCGGCGATGGGCGCGCAGTCGGCCGCCGACGTGGCGGCGTCGATCGCGGGCGCGATCGATGCGCCGGTCGCCGAGGTCTACACCAACCCGCAGCATCCGGCGCTGGCGCTGCGCTATTTCCAGGACGTCGCCGCGTTCGAGCAGGAGCAGCGGCGATGACGCGCAACGTCTTCCTCGTCCTCCTTCTGCTCGGCGCCGCGCTGCGAGGCCAGACGGTCGATCAGCTGAAAGGCCTCGAGTTCCGCGGCATCGGCCCCGGCCTGGCCACCGGCCGCATCCAGGACGTGCAAATCGATCCCAGGCATCCCGACGTCTGGTACGTGGCGAGCGCGTTCGGCGGCCTCTGGAAGACGGTCAACCGCGGCACCACGTTCACGCCCGTGTTCGACGAGCAGGGCGCGTTCACGCTCTGCTGCGTCGCAATCGATCCCAAGGACTCGAACGTCGTCTGGGTCGCCACCGGCGAGAACACCAGCCAGCGCAGCGCGCACTTCGGCGACGGCGTCTACAAGTCGATCGACGCCGGCAAGACGTGGCAACGCGTCGGGCTCGCCGCATCGGAGCACATCGGGCGCATCCTCGTCGATCCGCGAAACTCGAACGTGGTCTGGGTGGCGGCGCAGGGGCCGCTGTTTGCCGCGGGCGGCGAACGCGGCGTCTACAAGACGACCGACGGCGGCCGCACGTGGCAGGCCAGCCTGACGATCAGCGCCGACACGGGCGCCAACGATCTCGCGTTCGACCCGAAGAACCCGGACGTCGTCTACGCCTCCGCGTACCAGCGCCGGCGCGCCGTCGGCCAGTTGATCGGGGGCGGCCCGGAAGGCGGGATCTACAAAACGACGAACGGCGGGCGCACCTGGACGAAGCTGACCAGAGGCCTGCCGACCGGCGACATGGGGCGCATCGCCCTCGCGACCGACGGACGGAAATCTCCGGCGACGGTGTTCGCGCTCGTCAACGCCCGTCCGAACGAAGCAGGGTTCTACAGGTCCGACGATGCGGGCGCGACGTGGGATCGGATCGGTCACATGCCGGTCGAGAGGACCGGACGGACCGGCGGCGCCGGCCCGGCGGGAGCCGACGAAGGCCAGCCGCCGGAGCCGACCGGGCCGCTCGGACGCGACGACTGGTACCGCGGCGGCGATCCACAGTACTACTTCGAGCTGTTCGTCGATCCGAACACCCCGGACACGATCTGGTCCGTCAACACGAACCTCGAGGTGAGCGCCGACGGCGGCCACACGTGGAAGCGCGCCGGGTTCGAGGAGAAAGGGATGCACGTCGACCACCACGTCGTCGCGTGGGATCCGTCCGATCCGGGCCATATGCTCGTCGGCAACGACGGCGGCCTGTACGAGACGTACGACCGCGGAGACACGTGGCGCTTCTTCGGGAACATTCCCGTGACGCAGTACTACCGCGTGTCCACCGACAACGCGAAGCCGTTCTACCACGTGTGCGGCGGCGCGCAGGACAACTGGTCGATGTGCGGGCCGTCGCGCACGATGAACCGCTGGGGCATCCGCAACAGCGACTGGTACATCGTCGGGGGCGGCGACGGGTTCCAGGCGCGCGTCGATCCCGAGGATCCGAACATCGTGTACGCGCAGTCGCAGGCCGGATCGCTGACGCGCGTCGATCTGCGCGGCGGCGACGTCAAGAGCATCCGGCCGCCGCAATCGCGGGGGCGCGCCGGCCGCGGCGGCGACGGAGGACGCGCCGGAGGAGCCGCCGGAGAAGGTCGCGAAGGCGCGCGAGGCGTTCAACCGAGCGACGCCGATCGGCCGAACTGGGACGCGCCGTACATCATCAGCCCGCACTCGCCGCGGCGTCTCTACTGGGCGAGCAACAAGCTGTATCGAAGCGACGATCGCGGCGACACCTGGGTGGCGGTCAGCCCCGACCTCACGCGCAACCTCAATCGCGACGAGATTCCGATCATGGGCAAGGTCTGGGGGCCCGACGCGGTGTCGCGCAACCAGGCGACGACCGCCCTCAGCAACATCGTCGCGCTCGACGAATCGCCTCTGCGGGAAGGGCTGCTCTACGCCGGCACCGACGACGGGCTGCTGCAGATCAGCGACGACGGCGGAAAGGCGTGGCGCAGAGTGGAGCAGTTTCCCGGTGTGCCCCAGTGGACCTACGTGTCGGACGTCTTCGCGTCGCCGCGGGACGTGGACACGGTGTTCGTGACGCTGAACAACTGGCAGCGCGGCGACTACAAGCCGTACGTCGTCAGGAGCGTCGATCGCGGGAAGACGTGGACGTCGATCGTCGGCGACCTGCCGGATCGGCACGACGTGTGGGCGATCGCGCAGGACCATGTCAACCCGAACCTGCTGTTCGCCGGTACCGAGTTCGGCCTGTTCGCGACGATCGACGGCGGCCGGCGGTGGATCCCGCTCAAGGGCGGCCTGCCGATCGCGCAGGTCCGCGATCTCACGATCCAGAAGCGCGAGAGCGACCTCGTCATCGCGACCTTCGGCCGCGGCTTCTACGTCCTCGACGACTACACGCCGCTCCGCGAGATGGCGCCGGAGGCGTTCGACGAGGACGCGCACCTCTTCTCGCTGCGCGACGCCTATCTGTTCAATCCGCTCGGCCAGGCGCCGGCGGGCGCGGCGGGCCTCGGGCCGATGGCGGGCAACTGGACCGCGCCGAATCCGCCGTACGGCGCCGTCTTCACGTTCAACGTGAAGCAGGATCTGCCGGCGGACGCCAGGCTGGTGATGACGATCACCGACGACGCCGGCAAGCCGATCCGCCGCTTCGACGTGACGAAGGGCGCGGGGCTGCGGCGGGCCGCGTGGGACCTGCGCGGAGAAGCGCCGCAACGCCCCGACGGCCGGGGCGCGAGGGCGGGAGAGCCGGGACGCGCGGGCGGCGAACAGGACGACGACACCGCCGCGCGCGGGCGAGGGGCGCGGCAGGGGCCCCTCGTGGCGCCAGGGCGCTACCACGCGCAGCTCGGAAAGCAGATCGGCAGCGACGTGACGCCGCTCGGCAACGCGCAGGCGTTCCTCGTCGTCGCCCTGGAGCGGTGACATGATCGAGGTCGCCCGCCGCAACGCCATTCGCATCGCCACGCTCGCGCACGGCAAGGCGAACGCCTTCGACACCGAGCTGTCGCGCGCGATCTCCCGGACGATGGCAGAGTTCGAGACGTCGCCGGACGCGGCGCTCGTGATCACCGGCACGGGATCGATCTTCTCGGCGGGCGTGGATCTCGTGCGCGTCGTCGAGCAGGGCGACGCGTACGTGCGCCAGTTTCTGCCGGCGCTGGGCGCGGCGCTGCGCGACGTGTTCGTCTGCCCGAAACCGGTTGTCGCGGCGGTGAACGGCCACGCGATCGCCGGCGGCTGCATCCTCGCGGCCGCGGCGGACCAGCGCGTGATGGCGCGCGGCAGCGGCCGCATCGGCATCCCCGAGCTGCGCGTCGGCGTGCCGTTCCCGACGGTGCCGCTCGAGATCATGCGCTTCTCCGCGGCGCGTCACCTCGCGACGCTCGCGTACGGCGGCGGCACGTTTGCTCCAGAGGACGCGCTGGCCCGCGACATGGTCGACGGCCTCGCGGACGCGAACGCGCTGATCGACGCGGCGGTCGCGATGGCCGAGCAGCTGGCATCGGTGCCCGCCGCGGCGTTCGCGTTGACGAAGCGCGCGGTCCGCGCGCCCGCCGTGCAGCGCATGCGGGACGGCGACGCGTTCGACCGCGAGGTCGTCGACACGTGGGCGGCGCCGGCGACGATCGCGCACATCCGCGAGTACATCGCGCGCACGTTCAAGAAAACGCCGGCGTAAGGGCCGCCGATCGGTGCGCCGCGCCCCGCGATGCGGGGCGCGGAGGCCTGCACGACGCGACGCGCGCCTGATAGAATCCCGCAATGAACATGGCGCGTCGGCTGCTCTCGCTCGCCCTCCTGCTTGCTCCCGTGTTCGTCGCGCTGCCGTCCGGCCAGGACGGCGCCGCGAGTCCGATCAACGCCCTCAAGTTCCGCGCGATCGGTCCCGCCAGCATGGGCGGCCGCATCGACGACATCGCCGTCGCGGAATCGGATCCGAGCATCATCTACATCGGCTACGCGGTCGGCGGCGTGTTCAAGTCCGACAACAACGGCACGACGTTCGAGCCGGTGTTCGAGCACTACACGACGGCATCGATCGGCGACATCGCCATCCATCCGACCAACCCGAACATCGTCTACGTGGGGACGGGCGAGCCGAACAACCGCCAGACGTCGAGTTTCGGCGACGGCATCTACAAGACCACCGACGGCGGCAAGACGTTCACGAACATCGGCCTGCGCGACACGCAGACGATCGCGCGCATCGTCATCGATCCGCGGCATCCCGACACGGTCTACGTCGCGTCGCCGGGACACCTGTTCGGGCCGAGTCCGGATCGCGGCGTCTACAAGACGACCGACGGCGGCCGCACGTGGGACAAGATCAAGTTCATCGACAACGACACCGGCTTCACCGACATCGTCCTCGATCCGTCCAACAGCGGCACGATCTACGCGGCGAGCTACCAGCGGCGACGGAGCGGCTGCTGCTTCAACGGGGGCGGGCCGGGCAGCGCCATCTGGAAGAGCACCGATGCGGGCAAGACCTGGACGAAGCTGAGCGAGCGCGGCTTGCCGCCCGGGACGTACGGCCGCATCGCCCTCGACGTGTCGCGCTCGAACCCGAACGTGGTGTACGCGCAGATCGAAGCGGGCGAGGTGGGGAAACCCGAGCCGACGCCCGGGCGCGACGTCGAGGCCGCGACGGAGGCGACGCCGCCGGGCGCCGCGGCGGTGAACCCGCCGGCCGGGCGGGCCGGACAGGCGGGCAGGGCGGGCCGCGCGGGCACGGAGGCGGCGCCCCCCTCGTCGGCCGCGGAGGCGCAGGCGGGAGGGCGCGGCGGCCCGACGTTCGACTGGTGCAACAACGGCGGCCCGAACAAAGGCTTCGTCCCCGCGCGCGGCGCCCCGCCGAACACGCCGCCGCCGGCCGGGTGGAAGCCGCCGCAGCTCGATCCGCAGAAAACGGGATTGTTCCGCTCCGACAACAAGGGTCAGAGCTGGACGGCGGTGAGCAACTGCGACGCGCGGCCGATGTACTTCAGCCAGCTGCGCGTCGACCCGACCACCGACCGGACGATCTACGTCGCGGGGCTTCCGGTGGCGAAGTCGCTCGACGGCGGCAGGACGTTCGCGACGCTGGACGACGAAGGCGGCAACAAGGCGCCGGGCCACGTCGATCAGCACGCGATCTGGATCGATCCGAGGAACCCGCGCCACCTCATGATCGGCAACGACGGCGGGCTCGACATCAGCTGGGATCAGGGCCGCACGTGGGACTTCGTCAACACGATGCCGACGGCGCTCGCCTACGTCGTCACCGCCGACATGCGCCATCCGTACTACGTCTACATCGGGCTGCAGGACAACGGGAGCTGGGGCGGGCCGAGCGCGGTGCGCGGACGCGGCGGCATCATGAACTCGGACTGGTTCGGCATCGGCGGCGGCGACGGCTTCTACACCGCCGTCGATCCGACCGACTACAACCTGGTGATCACCGAGTCGCAGGACGGCAACACCAATCGCTACGACTTGCGCACGGGCGTCGCCAAGAGCATTCGCCCGGTCGCGCCGCCGGCGCCGCGGGCGGAGGGCAGAGGGCAGCGCGGAGGCGGGGCCGGCGCGGCGGGAGAAGCCGGCGCGCCAGCCGGCGCGGCAGGCGGCGCCGCCCAGCCCGGCGGATTCGGGCGCGGCGGCCCGCCGAACGTGCTGAACGCGACGGCCGGCGATCAGTACCGCTTCAACTGGAACACGCCGGTGGTGATGTCGCCGCACAATCCGAAGATCATCTGGTTTGGCGGCAACCGGCTGTTCAAGTCGTACAACCAGGGCGACACGTACGTGGCGAGCGAGGACCTGACGAAGAACGTCAACCGCAACACGGTCTCGCTGATGGGCGTGCCCGGCAACGTCACGCAGCTCTCGAAGAACGACGGCGTCGTCTCGTACAGCACGATCATCACGATCTCCGAATCGCCGGTCCTGCCGGGCGTCGTCTGGGCCGGCACCGACGACGGGAACCTGCAGCTCAGTCGCGACGGCGGGTCGACGTTCGTCGAGGTGGGCAAGAACCTGCCGGGGCTGCCGCCGAACCACCAGTACTGGATCTCGCGCGTCGACGCGTCGCACTTCGATGCCGGCACCGCGTACGTGTCGGTCGACGGCCATCGCAACGACGACCTGAAGCCGTACGTCTTCGTCACCCGCAACTACGGCCAGACGTTCGAGAGCATCACGGGCAACCTGCCGGCGTTCGGCAACGTGCAGGTGATCCGCGAGGATCCGAAGAACCGGAACCTGCTGTACGTCGGGACGGAGTTCGGTCTCTATCTGTCGATCGACGGCGGCCGGTCGTGGCAGCACGCGCCGCCGAGCTATCCGACGGTCCGCACCGACGACATCCTCGTCCACCCGCGCGACAACGATCTGATCGTCGCGACGCACGGGCGCAGCGTGTACATCGCCGACGACATCACGCCGCTGCAGCAGCTGACGCCGGAGATGATGGACGAAGAGGTGCACCTGTTCGACATCCGGCCGGCGATCGCGTACCTCAACGATCAGCAGCACGGGCAGCAGGTCGGCGGCGAACGCGTGTTCGTCGGCGAGAATGCGCCGCGCGGCACCGCGATCACCTACTACCTGAAATCGGCGCCGAGCGGCGACGTCAAGATCTCGATCGCCGACGCCACGGGCAAGGCGATCCGGACGATGGACGGCACGAAGCAGGCCGGGATCAATCGCGTGGCGTGGAACCTCGCGCCGAATCCGCCGCCGAACCAGCAGGGGCGCGGCGGGTTCGGCGGACGCGGCGGTCCGCCGGCCGTCGACGCCGGCACCTACGTCGTCACGCTGACGGTGAACGGCAAGACCTATACGAAGCCGGTGACCGTCGAGCAGGACCGCTGGCTGCAGGAGCGATGACGCATGGAAACCCATGTGAAGGTGCTCGGCGCGCTGCAGATCGCGATGAGCGGCGCCGGCCTGCTCGGCGCGCTCGCGCTGACGCTGATTTTCGGCGGCGTGATGGGCATCGTCGGCGCGACCGGCGACCCTGACGCGGCGTTCGCGATGCCGTTCATCGGGCTGACCGGCATGGCGCTCGTCGGCTTTCTGGTGATCCTCTCGGTCCCCGGGCTGATCGTCGGCATCGGGCTGCTGCGCCGCCGGCCGTGGGCGCGCATCGCAGGCATCGTGGTGTCGATCCTCGGCATGATGGCGATTCCGTTCGGCACCGTGCTGGGCGTCTACGGACTATGGGTCCTGTTCTCGAAGCAGACGGAGCAGCTCTTCCAGGCGTCGGCGGCGTAAGCCGCGCCGCCTTCGCGTTCGTCTTCGTCACGGTGCTGCTCGACATGCTGGCGCTCGGCGTCATCGTGCCGGTGCTGCCGCTGCTCGTGGTGTCGCTGAGCGGCGGCGACACGGCGCGCGGCGCGGCGATCTACGGCCTGTTCGGGACGACCTTCGCGGCGATGCAGTTCGTGTTCTCGCCGGTGCTCGGATCGCTGTCGGACCGCTTCGGCCGCCGCCGCGTCATCCTCCTCTCGAATGTCGGCCTCGGCCTCGACTACGTGCTGATGGCGCTGGCGCCGTCGCTGTGGTGGCTGCTCGCCGGCCGCGTCGTGTCGGGCATCACCTCGTCCAGCCTTCCGACCGCGATGGCCTACATCGCCGACGTGACCGACGCGCGCGAGCGCGCGGCGAAGTTCGGCCTGCTCGGCGTCGCATTCGGCGTCGGCTTCATCGTGGGTCCGGCGCTCGGCGGCGTGCTGGGCGACATCAGCCTGCGCGCGCCGTTCTGGGGCGCCGCCGTCCTCAGCCTCGCCAACGCCACCTACGGGTTCTTCATCCTCCCGGAGTCGCTGCCGCTGCACCGCCGGACGCCGTTCCACTGGAAGCGGGCGAACGTGCTCGGCGCGTTCCAGATGCTGCGGTCGCGTCCGCAGCTGTTCGCGCTCGGCGGCGCCAGCTTCCTCTCGATGCTGGCGCACGACTCGCTGCCGACGACGTTCGTGCTCTACACGGCGTACCGGTACGCGTGGGGACAGAAGATGGTCGGCCTGGTGCTCGCGATGGTGGGGGCGCTGATGATCGTGGTGCAGGGCGGACTCGTCGGGCGCATGGTCGGCTGGCTCGGCGAGCGGAAGGCGATGGTGACCGGATTTCTGGGCGGCGCCGTCGGCATGGGCGCGTACGCCCTCGCGCCGAGCGGCGGCGCCTTCCTCGTCGGGCTGCCGTTCACGGCGCTGTACGGGCTGGCGACGCCGTCGCTGCAGAGCATCATGACGAGCAGCGTCGGCGCCGACGAACAGGGGCAGCTGCAGGGTGCGCTCGGCAGCCTGAACGGCGTCGCGAACATGATCGCGCCGGTGCTGTTCACGACGATCTTCGCGGAGGCGGTCGGGCGCTTCGGGCGATTTCACCTCGTCGGCGCGCCGTTCCTGCTGGCCGCCCTGCTCCTGGTCGGCGCGCTGGTCGTCGGCTGGCGCGTGACGGGACGGCCGTGGAGCGCGTAAGAGCGCCGCGCGCCGAGCTCGCGCCCTTCGTCGAGGCGCTCTGGCTCTACGACGTGCCGGCGCGGCCGTTCGCGCTCGAGCGGGTGCTGCCGACGGCCGCGCCGCAGCTCGTGATCAACCTGCTCGAGGATCGGCAGCGCGTGTACGACGACCGCGGCGCCATCGTCCGATGCCACACCACCTCGGGCAGCGCGATCGTCGGCGTGTCCACGCGCAGCGCGATCATCGATACGGCGGAGCAGCAGTCGGTCGTCGGCGTCTCGTTCCGCGCGGGAGGGACGACCGCGTTCTTTGCGGCGCCGGCGCACGAGCTCGCCGACGCCCATGTGTCGCTCGACGATCTCTGGAGCGGCGCGAGCGCCGCGCGATTGCGCGCGCGCGTGCTCGCCGCGGCGACAGCCGATGCGAAGCTGGACGCGGTCGAATCGGCGCTCGTCGACGCGCTGGCGCAGCGCGCGGATCGCGGCGGGCCGCATCCGGCGGTGCGCGCGGCGCTGAAGGCGTTCCGGCGCGACGCGCCGGTGTCGGCGGTCGTCGACGCGATCGGGCTGAGCCCGAAGCGGTTCATCGAGCGGTTCAAAGCCGAGGTCGGCGTCGCGCCGAAGACCTACTGCCGCATTCTCCGGTTCCAGCGCGCCGTCTCGGCCGCGCATGCCGGCCGCGAGGTCGACTGGGCGTCGCTGGCGATCGCGTGCGGCTATTTCGACCAGGCGCATTTCATCCACGACTTCCACGCGTTCAGCGGCATGACGCCGACCGCGTATCGCGACGCGCGCACCGATTTCCAGAACCACGTCAAATTCTTACAATCCGCCGCGGCGCCGATCTGACACGATCGGCCGCATGGCAGACACGCTCGGCACGTATCGCACGGTGACCCCGTACCTCGTCGTCCCGGACGCGGACGCGCTGATGGCGTTCGTGACCGCCGCGTTCGGCGGCACGGAGGTGCAATGTCAGCGGACGCCGGACGGCACCGTGATGCACGCGGAGATGACGATCGGCGATTCGCTGATCATGATCGGGCAGGGCGGCGCGCAGTGGCCGCCGCGGCCGGCGGCCCTGTACCTGTGGGTGCCCGACGTCGACGCGGTCTATCGACGCGCGCTCGACGCCGGGGCGCAGTCGGAATCGACACCCGAAGACAAGCCGTACGGCCACCGCACCGCCGGCGTCGTGATGTGCGGCATCACGTGGTGGATCGGCTCGCCGGTCAAGTAGCTACTGGCCGCCGCGTCCGCGTCCGCCGAACATGCCGGCTTCCTTCGTGTAGCCCGCCGGCACCTGGAACGTGGCGTCGGGGAACGACTGCCGTTTCGCATCGACGAGCTCGCTCGTCGTCCGCTGATCGCCCATGAAGGTGATCGTCCGCACCGGCACGCCGCTGTAGCCCTGCTGCTCCGGCGTGCCGATCGCGAAGAGGCGATCGGCGCCCTGCGGGATCAGGCGGCCGAAGAACTCGGCGAGCTGACGCGTCACCTGGAAATCCGCCGCGCTGAACCCGAGCACCTTCGGGTCGACGGTGCAGAGCTCGGACACCTTCTTGTCGTCCTGATAGCCCTCGTACTTGTCGCAGCTCCACTTGCCGACCGTGTCGGTGCCGACTTTCTTGTAGACCGTCTTCGGCGCGGCCGCCGCCGGCGCGCCCGGCATGCCCCGCCCGCGCATCATCGATTCCATCTGCGCGCGCTGCTCGGGCGGCATGTTCTTCAGCTGCTCCTGGATCGCCGACATCGCGGCCGACATCTGGCCGCCGACTCGATCCGCGTCGGCCTTCGTCATCTCCGTGTAGCTCTTGCGGCCCTCGTCGACGATCCAGAGCGTCTGCCTGGCGCCGTCGAAGATCACGACTTGTCCGCCCGACGGTCCCGGGCTCGTCGACGGCCGGCCTCCGGCTTCAGCGCGCACGCGGTTCGCTTCGATCTGCACGTTGTGCGTCTGCGTGCCGAGCGGCGTCGTCGTCTTCTGCACGATCAGGATGCCGTCGGCGGCGGCCGGGCCGGCGGACACGGCGAGCGCAAGAGCGGTGGCGGAGAGAATGCGTATCATGTGTCTGTTATACACTCCAGGCCCGGGATGCGCATCCTCAGTCTTCATCACGTGACGGCGACGGTCGACGGTGCGCAGGACGACCTCGATTTCGGGATCGGCGTGCTCGGCCTGCGGCTCGTCAAGAAGACCGTCAACTTCGACAACCACCACGTCTTCCACTTCTACTACGGGGATCGCGTCGGCACCCCCGGCACGATCTGGACGACGTTCCCGTATCGGAACCACGACGTCCGGATCGGAACGAAGGGCGCCGGCCAGGTGACGGCGACGGTGTTCTCCGTTCCCGCGGGCGAGCTCAACGCCTGGCGTGTCCGGCTCGGATCGCGCGGCATCGCCGTCGCGGATCTCGAGCCGCGCTTCGGTGCCGCCGCGATCGGCTTCTCCGATCTGTCGGGCCTGGCGTTCGAGCTCGTGTCGGTCGCCGACGCGCGCGAGCCGTGGACGCGGACCGTCGAGGCCGACATGGCGATTCGCGGGCTGCACAGCGTGGCGATCACGGTTCGAGATGCCGGTCCCACGGTCGACTTCATGCGGACGCAGCTCGGATACCGGGTCGTGGACGAGACCGACGGGCGCATCCGCGTCGCGGTCGGCGACGGCGGGCCCGGACACCTGATCGACGTCGTGCATCGTCATGATGCGCCGCCCGCGGTCAACGGCATCGGAACGGTGCACCATGTCGCGATGGCGATCGGCAGCGACGCCGAGCAGCTCGCGCTGCGCGAGCGGCTGATCGCGTCCGGATCCAAAGTGACCGAGGTGCGCGACCGCTGCTACTTCAAATCGATCTACTTCCGCGAGCCCGGCGGCGTGCTGTTCGAGGTGGCGACGACCGCGCCCGGCTTCACCAGCGACGAGCCGGCCGATGCGCTCGGCCGCGATCTGAAGCTGCCGCCCTGGGAGGAAGCGAATCGCGCCGACATCGAAGCGCACCTGCCGGCGGTCCGCTATTGACGGCGCGCCGCCGCAGCCCGGCTCGATCCGCGACGGTCGGCGTGGTCGAGCACGCCAACGCCGCCGTGCTCGTCACGCTGGACCCCGATCGCGCGGTCCTCGATCGCCGGCGTATCTCGCTGACCGACGCCGGCCTCCCGACGCATCCGCATCATCACGAGGGATCGTGGGCGATGGGGCGCTACCTGCATACGCCCGGCGCGCGCGCCATCGCGCTCGCCGACGCCGTGGCGCTCGTCGAGCGCGTGCGGGCCTCGGCTGCCCGCGGCGCCGATGCGGCGCTCGACGCGCTGTCCGCGGCGGTGCCGATGCCGATCGCGCGCATCGCGATCCGCGCATGCCCGCCGCTGCCGCCCACGATCGAGGCTCGCATCGCCGACAACCGCGCCCAGACGTTCGCCGATTCGGTGATGTATCGCGAGGCTCTCGCGACGGCGGCGTCGGCCCGCGGCTGGTCCGTCCGGTGGTACGACCGCGATCGCGTCTTCGAAGACGCCGCCGCCGCGCTCGCGCGCGCCGACATCGACGCCGTGCTGAAGGCGATGGGGCGGTCGGTCGGCCCGCCGTGGCAGGCGAGCCACAAGCTGGCCGCTGCCGCGGCGCTTGCGGCGGCAGGCGGCGCCTGATGCGCCTGCCCGCTCCGCTCCTGCTGCTGCTCGGCGGGGTTGCCCTCGCCGCCGCCCTCACCTGGATCCTGCCGGCCGGTCAATTCGATCGGCGCGACGATCCGGCAACGGGCCGCCGCGTCGTCGTCGCCGGCACGTATCACGGCGTGGAACGCGCGCCGGTCGGGATCTTCGGCGCGGCGGTCGGCGTCGCGCGCGGCTTCATCGCCGCGGCGGACGTCATCACCGTGGTGCTCTTCGTCGGCGGCGCGTGGATCGTCCTCGATCGCGTCGGCGTGCTCGAAGCGGTGATCGGCGACCTGGTGCGCGCGCTCGGATCGACCGGCGGCCTGTGGACGATTCCGATCCTCTCGCTGTTCTTCGCGGCGATGGGCGCGCTCGAGAACATGCAGGAGGAGATCATCCCGCTCGTGCCGGCGCTCGTCGTCCTCGGCCGCGCGATCCGCGTCGACGGCACGACCGTCGTCGCCATGAGCGCCGGCGCGGCGATGATCGGCTCCGCGTTCGG
>Ga0070741_10010845_pt1 | contig 17047 bp, 17 predicted proteins | sample Coa_R1_4_FD_66440 | JGI IMG/M metagenome (GOLD analysis project Ga0070741, IMG submission 66440) | Surface soil microbial communities from Centralia Pennsylvania, which are recovering from an underground coalmine fire - Coalmine... | ecosystem: Environmental > Terrestrial > Soil > Unclassified ...
GAGGAGGTCGGCCGCGACCTCGTGCTGTTCTCCGGCGTCGAGCCCAACCTCCGGTGGCGGACGTTCTGCGCCACGGTCATCGGCCTGGCCCGGGAGACCGGCTGCGAGATGGTGGTGACGCTCGGGGCCCTGCTGGCCGACGTCCCCCACACCCGGCCGACCCGTCTCACCGGCACGGCCGTCGACCCCGAGCTCATCGCCCGGCTCGGGCTGTCGCACTCCCGCTACGAGGGGCCGACGGGAATCGTCGGCGTGCTGCACGACGCCTGCCGCCAGGCGGGGATGCCGTCGGTGTCGCTGTGGGCCCCCGTCCCCCACTACGTGGCCAGCCCGCCCAACCCGAAGGCCACCCGGGCGCTGCTGGAGCGGCTGAACGAGGTGCTCGACATCCCGATCGGGCTCGGCGATCTGGCCGAGGCGTCGGTGGCCTGGGAGGCCCGGGTCAACGAGCTGGTCGGCTCCGACGCCGACATCGCCGCCTACGTCCGCCAGCTCGAAGAGCGCGACGACGACCAGCTCGACGAGGAGAGCCTCCCCAGCGGCGACACGCTGGCCGCCGAGCTGGAGCGCTACCTGCGGGACCAGAAGCCCCGCGACTAGACGGTTTCCAGCAGGCTGCCCTGGGTGACGACGCCGGTCTCCACCGGGGCGGCCGTCTTCTGGCGCAGGTCGAGCTCGATCGAATCGACCAGCATGGCCTGGAGGCGGGCCAGTTCCTCGGCGTCGCGGCGACCGTTCTGGTAGCCGAGGGCGGAACCCAGCATCCACCCGAACGAGAACACGCCCGACAGCCCCAGGAAGACCAGCGCCAAGGTCACTCGCGCCTCCTTATTTGACCGCCGTGAACATACGCCCCACGTCAAGCATTGTTCCGGACCCCGAACGGGGCGAGGACCGGCGCCGGATCGAGCCCCGTCTGGGCCCTGATCGCCGCCAGCAGGTCCGACGGGCGCGACACGGCGTAGGCCCGGTCGTGGACGTAGCGGCGCAGGGCGCAGTCGAGGGCCGGGTAGCCGCCGAGCCGGTCGGCCAGGGCGCCCAGCGCCTGCACGCCGCCGATGTAGACCGACAGGAAGTAGGTGCTGCCGTCGGCCCGGGACCAGTAGGCCATCGACTCGCCGAGATGGCCCCGCCCGTAGGCGGGGACGGCCCGGGCCCGGTCGGAGGCCAGGGCGCCGTCGACCCGGGCTTCGCCGTAGCTGGCCAGCGCCTCGTCGAGCCAGGGATCCCGGTACTGGTCGTTGCCCGCCAGCCCGTAGAACCACTGGTGGGCCACCTCGTGCACCAGGTGGACGGGGACGACGCCGGCCCCGAGCATGATGTGGGCCGGGAACTCGATCCCTCCGGTGAGCCCCGCCGTCACCCCGACGGTGAGGCGGTCGTAGGGGTAGGGCCCGAACCGGGCGGCGAGACGGTCGACGGCTCCGGCGTTCGCCACGGCCAGCGCCGCCGGGTCGCCGGCCACGCCGGCGGCCACGCCGACGACCACGGTGGTCCGGCCGCCCTGCGCCGGCGCCGTCGCCACCCGCATGGGGGCCACCGTGGCCGCCCAGTCCCGCACGGCCGTGGCCCGGAACCGGCCGGGGCCGACCTCGTCGCCGGTGGCCAGCGTGGTGTAGCCGGCCGGGGCGGTCACGGCGACGTCCCAGTCGGCGACCTCGGAGGCGGCGGCTTCGGCGTTGGTGGCCACGGCCGGGCTCGTCTGCCAGCCGTCGCCCCGGATCCACGACAGGATCGGGATGGCCGATCCCAGCCGCACGGCCCGCCCCGACAGGGCCACCCGGTCGTTGACCGCCCCCGGGAGGGTCAGGCGGAACTCGAGGCGGGCGTCGACCGCCTGTCCGGCGGGGAAGGCGCCGGGCAGGACCCAGATCGTGCCCGGCTTGCCCGTCGCCGCCCCGCCCGCCTCGGAGCGCCCGGGCACCGGCCGGCCGGCCAGCCAGGCCGCCGTGACGTCGAGCCGGCCCCCGGCCCGGCCGATCCGGGGGGCGTTGGGCCAGAGCCGGAACACCAGCCGGTCGGTGGCGGCGTCGGGCGTGAACCGCACGGCCACGTCGCCGGTCACCGTCCGGGCCCCCGGATCGACGGCGAGACGGGCGAGGTAGCGGGGCCGGTCGGGCCACGGCTCGGGATAGGCGGAGGGAACCCCGCAGGGGCCGGCGGCCGGCGCCGGGGCGGTCGTGGTCACCGGCGTGGTCGTGGTGGTCGTCGCCGCCGGCACCGTCGACGGGGTCGACCCCGGCGGGGCCCGGTCGGCCCGTCCGGGGCCACCGGTGCAGGCCGCGCCGAGCATCAGGAGCAGGGCGACGGCGGCCGGACGCACGCCGTCACGCTAGGGCCCGGTACGTTCGGGGCGTGACGCGCACCGCGGCGGCTGTCTGGCGGATCCGCCCCGAGATCGTCTCGGCCCTGGCCGAGCGGCTCGGGGAACCGGTCGACCGCTACGTCAACGGATCCCAGACCTGGTTCACGGAGACGCTCGGCGGCGTCGCCCTGGAGTGGCGGCTCCACCCGGTGGCGGGGTACCGGGCCCCCAAGGGGTTGTCGCACAACGACGTCTGGGACGTGGTGGTCGAGACGGTCATCAGGGGCGACGGCCGCCTGGCGCCGGGGGCGGTGTGGGACGGGCTGGAGTGCTTCCCCGCCTACGGCGACGACATCGAGCCGGCGACCCTGCTGGCCGCCGCCGGGGCCGAACTGGGGCTGCTCCCCGACGCCGCCGGCCTGGTCGACCACGGCGCCATCGGCGACGAGTGGGAGCGCACCCGGGGCGCGGTCTCGGTCGTCGACCTCCTCCTGGCCCAGCTCGGCCGGCCCACCGCCTGACGGCGGCGCCGGCCGGACAGGCCCGTTCAGCCCTCGTCGTCGCCGGCGCGGGCCCGCCAGGTCGGGGTGCGGGGCCGGTCGAAGAAGGCGGTGGTCTGGCGGCCGTCGATGGCGGCGAAGGCCATCTCGACCCACAGACCCGAGCCGGCCAGCGGCTCGGGGAGGTTGTCGCGGCTGAAGAAGCCGACGTCGAGGCACTCCAGCGGGTGCGGCTTGAGGGCCCCGCCGGTCATCCGGCAGTGGAAGATCAGCGAGTACAGCGGGATCGAGTGGAACCCGAGCCGCATCCCGTCGAACACGGCGATGAGGTTGACCGGCTCGACCTCGATGCCCGTCTCCTCCTCGACCTCCTTCACCGCCACCTCGGACGGCGAGTAGCCGATGTCGGCCCAGCCGGTCGGGTAGAGCCACACGCCGGTGCCCGACCGCTGGACGAGGAGGATCTCGCCCGCCTCGTTGCCCACCACGGCCCCGACGGCCGTCTTCGGCGTGACGTAGCCCGGCACGCCCTTCCCCACGCTGGAGATCCACTCCTCGATCTGCACCCCCGCCTCGACCTCCTCGAGGGCGTGGTAGCGGATGTCGGCGGCGATCTTGAGGACCTCCTCGAAGCGCTCCCGCTCGTAGAGGTTCTCGGTGAACCCGAGCCCGGTGCGGGCGATGCCGGCCAGCGCCTCCGCCCACCGCAGCAGGTCGCTGGGGGAGACGAGGAACGGGTCGCCGGGCTTGCCGGAGGGGGTGGCGGAGGGGTCGGCCATGGAGGGTGCCAGATTATCGGGGCGGCCCGGTGGCCCGGGCCCGGAGCACCGCCGCCTTGGCCACGCCCCAGGCGAAATGGACGGCGGCCAGGTCGGGGTCGAGGTCCTTCAGGGTGCGGGGGACGAGCCCGAAGCGGTCGTCGGGCCAGGCCTGCTCGTCGAAGGGGTCCCGCACGACGTCGGGGACTCCGGCGGCGGCCAGCACGGCGGTCGGCTCGGCCACGGCGGTGCGGATGACCTCCAGCGGGGTGGCCCGCTGCTCGGCCGGGTCGAGGGCCAGCAGCCGGCCCAGCTCGGCCGCCACCCGCCGGGCCGCCGCCTCCCCCGCCGCCCGGGCCTGGCCGACGACCTCCCGGCGCCGCCCGTCGTCGAGCCGCCCCCAGGCGCCGAGCAGCCCGTCGACCGAGCGCTCGGCCCAGGCCGGCAGCGCCCGTCCCACCCCGTCCACCAGGGCCTGCGCCGCTTCCCGCAGCCGCTGCTCGGGGCCGGGGGCGTTCACCGGCCCGACTGGGCCGCCTGGATCAGGGCCGGCGGGATGTCGGCCACGTCGCAGGCGACGACGAGGCCGTTCTGGACGATGGTGACGTCGGCCTGGCAGGGGAGGATCTCGATGCCGGGAATCCGGTAGCTGACGGCGAAGCGGCTGGCCGGCACGTTGAGGCCCTCCACCGCCGTCGGGGTGACGGTGACGACGTTGCCCTTCACCGCCACCTTCCCCCGGGCGGTCACGGCCACACCCTGGATCGTCTGGTGGACCTGCACCTCACCGGGCGCGAACCGCAGGTCGAGTCCCGCCGCCCGGGCCAGCGAGGGGCCGTCGATGGTGGCCACGATCCTGCCCGACCCGACGTCGTCGAGATGGACCTTGCCCTTGAAGAGGTCGGAGCGGCTCAGCTTGACGTCGGAGACGCGGATCGACAGCCGCCGGATCAGGACGGCCTGGATCCGCAGATCGTCGAGGTTGACGTCGACCCGGGGCACCGACCCCGACACCAGCAGCCGGCCGAGGAAGGGGAAGGAGTGGATCGAGGCCGACGAGCCCGACCCCGGCGGGTAGTAGGCGGCGGCCCGCTCGGCCAGCTTCGACTCGGCCCAGCCCTTGGCCGACTGGTCGACGACGATGAGCAGCAGGAGCACGACGGTCGGGACGACGACGAGGATCCACTTGCGCACGGTGCCAGCCTGCCCGACCGGTCAGCTCTCGAGCACGTCGCCTTCCATGCGGTTGACGATGACGCCGACCTCGGAGAACCACGTGACCGCGTCGTCGATGGCCTGCTGGTCGCCGGTCAGCTCCAGGATGACCCATCCGGAGTGCATCTCGACGTTGGCCCGCCGGATGTTGGGGACGACGCCGAAGCGGTTGGCGGCCTCGTAGATCACCGGCCGCTCGACCAGCGGCTCGGGGAACGACAGGTGGAGGCGGGATTTACTCATGGCGCTCGATCATCTCCGAGAGAGCGGCGTTGAGGTTGCCCGACCGTAGCCCCTCGAGGTCGAGCGTGGCGTAGAAGTAGCCCGCCCCGGTCACGGCCGCCACCACCTCGGCCCGGCGGTCGAGGACCCGGGGCAGGTCGGCCAGCGGCACCTCGAGGCGGGCCAGGTCGCCGTAGTGGCGGACCCGGACGTCGGCGAAGCCCAGCGCCCGCACCGCCGCCTCGGCCCGGCCGACCCGGTCGAGCGTCGTCAGCGTGACCGGCGTGCCGTAGGGGATGCGGGAGGCCAGGCAGGCGGCGGCCGGCTTGTCCCACACCGGCAGGCCGAGCGCCCGGGCGGCGGCCCGCACGTCGGACTTGGTGAACCCGGCGTCGGCCAGCGGCGTGCGGATCCCCCGCTCGGCGGCCGCCCGCTGCCCCGGCCGGTGGTCGGAGAGGTCGTCGACGATCGTCCCCACCGCCACCGCCGCCCCCTCGGCGGCGGCCAGCGGCGCCACCACGTCGAACAGCTCGCTGCGGCAGTGGTAGCAGCGGTCGCCGGCGTTGGCCACGTAGCCCGGCCGGTCGAGCTCGGCGGTCTCCACCCGCCGCCACCGGAACCCGAACTCGGCGGCCAGCTCCTCGACCTGGGCCACCTCGGCGGCCGGCACGGCCGGCGACACCGCCGTCACGGCCAGGGCCGACGGGCCGAGCGCCTGGTGGGCGACCACCGCCAGCAGCGCCGAGTCGACCCCGCCCGAGCAGGCCACCACCACCCGGCCGAGGGCCCCGAGGTCGGCCCGCAGCCGGGCCAGCTTGGTCTCGAGGTCGGTGCCGGTGGGGGTGGCGGTCACCGTCCCATCGTGCCATCCGTCCCGGCCGGGCGCCGGTCCGGGACCTAAGCTCGGCGCCATCCGCCGCCTGCCCGTCGCCCTGCTCGTCGCCGTCCTGAGCCTCCCGGCCTGCACCGGCGACCAGCCGCCCACGGTCCGGATCGGCGTCATCGCGCCGTTGTCGGGGGTGCTCGGCACCTCCGGGATGGGCGTCCGCAACAGCGTCGCCCTGGCCGTGCGGCAGGCCAACCGGCAGCACACCGTCCGGGGCTGGAGGATCGCCCTCGACGCCGAGGACGACCAGGCCCTGCCCGACGTCGGCGCCATCGCCGCCACCCGGCTGGCCGACGAGCGGTCGGTGATGGCGGTGGTCGGCCCGGTCAACTCCGCCGTGGCCGAACAGGCGGCCCCGATCCTCGACAGCCGCAAGGTCGTGCTGATCTCCCCGGCCAACACCGACCCGGCGCTGACCCGGGGCCCCGACCCCCGCGCCCCGCAGCGGCCCCACCAGTGGTACTTCCGGGTGGCCGCCACCGATCTCGTCCAGGGCCCGGTGGCCGCCACCTTCGCCTATCAGACGGCCGGGAAGCGCACGGTGGCCGTCGTCCACGACCGCTCGGCCTACGGGCAGGGCCTGGCCCGCCAGTTCCGGGCCCGGTTCGAGAAGCTCGGCGGCACCGTCCCGACGGTGGAGGGCGTCGATCCCGGTGACCAGGACTTCACCGCCGTCCTGGCCCGGATCAGGCGGGTCAACCCCGACCTGGTGTACTTCGCCGGCGAGTCGCCCGCCACCGCCGCCCGCCTCACGACCCAGGCCGACCAGCGGGGGGTCAAGGTGCCGCTGCTCGGCGGCTACGGGATCTTCGACCCGTCCTACCTCGACCTGGCCGGCGACGCCGCCGTCGGGGACTTCGCCACCGCGGCCGGCGCCGCCCCCGACGAGCTGCCCGCCGCCCGGCCCTTCCTCGCCGCCTACCGGGCCGCCGGCTACTCCGACCCGCCGTCGGCCGCCGGGGCCGGCGCCTACGACGCCGCCAACCTCCTCATCGCCGCCCTGGCCAAGGTCCTCCCCGGCCGGCGCCGGATCACCGACGACCTGCGGGCCGCCTTCCGCCGGGCCGTCCAGGACAGCCCGTTCGACGGCGTCACCGGCCCGATCGCCTTCGACGCCTTCGGCGACGCCACCGCCCGCGCCGTCACCGTCTACGAAGTCCAGCGGGACGAGTCCGGCAAAGCTGTCTGGAAGGCCCGCCAGACATCACAGATCCAGGCGGACAGCGGGGAATAAGCTTCGGTGATTCGTCACTGACGGAAGGAGACCCGGGATGCTTCGGGGTCGTAGGGCTTTCGGCCGCCTCGGGATCGCCGTCCTCGTCCCGCTCGTGGTGCTGGGTGCGTGCGGCAAGGACGACAACAAGAACAAGGCCGCCGAGGGCGGTTCGACCAACGGCAAGAAGACGGCCGTCCTCGGCTTCGTCGGGCCGCTCACCGGTGACAGCGCCAACCTCGGGGTCAACATCCGCGACGGGGCCAAGGTGGCGATCGACGAGTGGAACAAGAAGGGCGGGCCGATCACCTACCAGCTGAAGGAGTTCGACACCCAGGGCGCCCCCGAGCAGGCCCAGGGCCAGAAGGACAAGTTCATCCCCGACAGCTCGATCCTGGGGATCGTCGGCCCGGCCTTCTCCGGCGAGACGAAGGCGGTGCTGCCCGACCTCGAGCAGGCCGGCCTCGTCATGGTCAGCGCCTCGGCCACCAACGCCGCCCTGCCGACGATCGTGCCCAACAGCAAGGTCTTCCACCGCATCATCGCCGACGACGACGTCCAGGCCTCCGGCGTGGCCGACTACGTCACCAAGGTCATCAAGCCCAAGAAGGTGGCGCTGATCAACGACAACACCGAGTACGGCAAGGGGCTGTGGGAGGGCGTCGTCAAGCTGTTGACGGCGGCCAAGGTCGACACGTCGACCACCGACTCGATCGACCCCAAGAGCCAGGACTTCTCGGCCACCGTCAACAAGGTGAAGGCGGCCAAGGTCGACATGGTCTTCTACGGCGGCTACTACAGCGAGGCCGGCCGGCTGAAGAAGCAGCTGACCGACGCCGGGGTCACGGCCAAGTTCATCAGCGGCGACGGCTCCCTCGACCAGGGCTTCGTCACCAGCTCCGGCGCCGCCGGCGGCGAGGGTGCCCTGCTGACCTGTCCCTGCCGGCTGGCCACGGCCGACCTGCCGGGCAAGGCCGGCGAGTTCGCCAAGAACTACAAGGCGCTCAACGGGCGCGACCCCGGCACCTACTCCAGTGAGGGCTACGACGCCGCCAGCATCCTGATCGCCGGGATCGAGGCCGGGAACGACACGAGGGCCAAGCTCTTGAGCTACGTCGACACGCTGGGCAGCTTCGACGGCGTGTCGAAGACCATCCAGTTCGCCCCCAACGGCAACATCAAGGCCGGCGACGTGTTCGTCTACGAGGTGAAGGGCGGCAAGCTGACCGAACTCGGCCGCACCTCCGAGCTCGCCAAGTAAGGCCGCTTGCATCACGACATCCAGTTCTGCTTCACCTGTCTGCGGGACCAGTTCTGGTCGCAGACGCTCGACGGCGTGACGCTGGGGGCGATCTACGCCCTGATCGCCCTCGGCTACACGCTGGTCTACGGAGTGCTGAAGCTCATCAACTTCGCCCACTCCGAGATCTTCATGATCGGCGTCTTCGCCGCCCTGTTCACCCTCCACGCCCTCGGCATGGAGCCGGCCGACCCGGCCAAGGGCGGCCTGGCGCTGGTCTTCACGCTGGCGGCCATGACCGTGGTGGCCATGGTGGCCTCGGGCGGAGCGGCGGTGGCCGTCGAGCGGATCGCCTACCGGCCGCTGCGCCGGCGGGGCGCCCCCCGGCTGGCCGCGCTCATCACCGCCATCGGCGTGTCGCTGTTCCTCCAGGAGCTCTTCGCCGCCCGCTACGGCCGCAACATCCTCGGCTTCCCCCGGGTCATGGCCAAGAGCCACCTGGCCTCGGTGGCCGGCGCCGACGTCCGCAGCGACAAGCTGCTGGTGATCTTCGGCGCCCTGGTCCTCATGCTGGCCCTCGACCGGTTCGTGGCGCTGTCCCGCCTCGGCCGGGGCATCCGGGCCACGTCGCAGGATCCGGAGACGGCCGCCCTGATGGGGGTCGACATCGACCGGGTCATCCTGCTCACGTTCCTGCTCGGCGGCATGCTGGCCGGGGCGGCGGGCACCCTCTACGGCGTGTTCTTCGAGTCGGCCCGCTACAACATCGGCTTCCTGCCCGGCATCAAGGCCTTCACCGCCGCCGTCCTCGGCGGGATCGGCAACATCCGGGGGGCGCTGGTCGGCGGCCTCGCCCTCGGGCTGCTGGAGAACTACGGGGCCACCATCCTGGGCGGCCAGTGGAAGGACGTCTTCGCCTTCTCGGTCCTCGTGCTGGTGCTCATGTTCCGCCCCACCGGACTGCTCGGCGAGTCGCTGGGCCGGGCCCGGGCGTGAGCGCCGGGCCGTTCGGGGAGGGGCTCGCCGCCGTGCGGCGGTGGCGCAGCCGGCTGTCGATCGTCGAACCGGCCACCCGGTGGTGGGCCCGCCAGCCGGCGCCCGTGCGGGCGGCGGTGCTGGCCGCCGCCGCCCTGTTCGCCGTCCTCTACCCGCTGACGCTCAGCCAGGGCACGCAGAGCATCCTGTTCTTCCCGGTCGGCATCTACGTCCTCCTCGCCCTCGGCCTCAACATCGTGGTCGGGGCGGCCGGCCTGCTCGACCTCGGCTACGTGGCCTTCTACGCCGTGGGCGCCTACACCACGGCCATGCTGACCACGAAGTCGCACTGGTCGGCCTGGGAGGCGCTGCCGCTGGCCGTGATCGTGGCCATGGCCGCCGGGGTGGCCCTCGGCGCCCCGACGCTGCGGCTGCGGGGCGACTACCTGGCCATCGTGACGCTGGGCTTCGGCGAGATCGTCCGCATCGTGGCCCAGAACTCGACCGCCCTCGGGCAGGCCCGGGGCATCACCGGCATCCCCCACCCCGGGCGGTTCCCCGGCGCCACCTTCGAGCTGCAGCCGCTGCCCTACTACTACCTGACGCTGGTGGCCATCACCCTGGCCATCGTCGTGATCCTGCGGCTGCAGCGTTCCCGCGTCGGACGGGCGTGGTCGGCCATCCGGGAGGACGAGGACGCCGCCGAGGCCATGGGCGTCCACACGCTGACGATGAAGCTGTGGGCCTTCGCCATGGGCGCCGCCACCGCCGGCCTGGCCGGCTGGATCTACGCCAGCAAGTCGTCGTTCATCAACCCCGACAACTTCCCGTTCTTCTTCTCGGTCATCATCCTGGCCGCCGTCGTCCTCGGCGGCATGGGGTCGATCCCCGGCGTCATCGCCGGCGCCGTGGCCATCGGCTACATCCCCGAGTACCTCCGCGACGTCTCCTTCGGGCACTGGCTGACGGCCCGGCTCAACACCGTCATCGGCGGCCACGCCACGACGATCACCGAGTACCGGGTGCTGATCTTCGGCGCCGCCCTGGTGGCCATCATGGTCTTCCGGCCCGCCGGGCTCATCCCCAGCCGCCAGCGGGCGGCGGAGCTGGCCGAGGCCGGCGAGACGAGCGGCCTGGCCACGGGCGTGGTGGTGACCCAGGAGGCCGCCGAGGTCACGGCGGCGCCGGTGTCCGGCGGGGCCGCCGCCGGGGCCGCCGCCGGGGCGGCCGGGGCGGGCGACGCCGCCGGCGACGGCGCCCAGGACGAGCTGCCGGTCGAGATCGAGGCGGCCGAGACGGTGCTCGAGCTGCGCGACGTCACCATGGCCTTCGGCGGCGTCGTGGCCATGAAGAACGTGTCGCTGGCCGTCGGCCGGGGCCAGATCTTCGGGATCATCGGGCCCAACGGCGCCGGCAAGACGACCCTGTTCAACTGCGTGACGGGCATCTTCCGCCCGACCCGGGGCGACATCGCCGTCAACGGCCGGCCGGTCACCGGGCGCCGCCCCCACCAGATCACCGAGGCCGGCGTGGCCCGGACGTTCCAGAACATCCGCCTGTTCCCCAACGTCAGCGCCCTGGAGAACGTGCTCGTGGGGGCCGACGCCCGCCACCGCACCAGCGTCCCCGGCGCCCTCCTCGGCCTGCCCCGGCACCGGCGGGAGGAGCGGGACGGGCGGAGCGAGGCCCAGCGCCTGCTGGCCTACGTGGGGATCGCCGGCCGGTCGGGCGACCTGGCCCGCAACCTCCCCTACGGCGACCAGCGCCGGCTGGAGATCGCCCGGGCCATCGCCACCGGCCCCAGCGTCCTGCTGCTCGACGAGCCGGCGGCGGGCATGAACCCCACCGAGAAGCGGGAGCTCGTCGACCTGATCCGCAAGATCCGCGACTCCGGCCTGACGGTGGTGCTGATCGAGCACGACATGAGCCTGGTCATGGGGGTGTGCGACCGCATCGCCGTCCTCGACTTCGGCGAGAAGATCGCCGAGGGCCGGCCGGCCGACGTCCGCAGCGACCCCCGCGTCATCGAGGCCTACCTGGGGGCCCCCGGTGCTGCTTGAGCTGGCCGACGTCCACGTCCGCTACGGCAAGATCGAAGCGCTGAAGGGCATCTCGCTGTCGATCGACGAAGGCGAGATCGTCACGCTCATCGGCGGCAACGGGGCGGGCAAGACGACGACGCTGAAGACGATCTCCGGCCTGCGCCCGGTGGCGGCCGGTTCGATCCGGCTGCGGGGCGAGAGCATCGTCGGCCTCGCCCCCCACCGGCTGGTGGCCCTCGGCGTGGCCCACGCCCCCGAGGGCCGGGGGATCTTTCCCGGCATGACGGTGCGGGAGAACCTGGAGATGGGCGCCTACGGGCGCCGGGGCGGCGACCACGACACCGATCTGGAGCGGGCTCTCGACCTGTTCCCCCGGCTCCGGGAGCGCATCCGCCAGCCGGCCGGGACGCTGTCGGGGGGCGAGCAGCAGATGCTGGCCATCGGCCGGGCGCTGATGGCCCGTCCCGCCCTGCTGCTGCTCGACGAGCCGTCGATGGGGCTGGCGCCCAAGCTCGTCAGCCAGGTCTTCGACACCATCACCGAGATCAACCGCCAGGGCACGACGATCCTCCTGGTGGAGCAGAACGCCGCCCAGGCCCTGCAGCGGGCCCACCGGGCCTACGTGATCGAGACGGGCCGGGTGGTGATCGAGGGGCCGGCGGCCGAGCTGCGGGCCAGCGACGCCGTCCGCAAGGCGTATCTGGGTGAGGAGTGACCCGCCGGTACGCTGCTCACCGTGCAGACCGATGTCGCTCCTCCCGCCGCCGCCGGGCTGCCCGGGCCCGAGCCGGAGCCGGACCGCCGCCGGGGCAAGCGGGTCACGATCATCGTCCTCGTCCTGTCGGGCCTCCTCGGCGCCGCCTGGGCCATCGGCCCCTTCCTCTTCGCCGGCCACGACGACCCCACCGCCATCGACTCCCGGCCCGTCCGCAAGACGGTGGCCGCCGCCTGCACGCAGCTGGGCCGTGACCTGGCCGCCATCCCCGCCGGGCTGACGCCGGGCGCCCGGGCCGAGGCCGAGAACCGGGCGGTGGAGGCGCTGGTGGCCAGGGTCCGCTCCCTCGACCCCGAGGCCCTGGCCCACGACCAGCCCACGCCCCAGTGGCTCGACGACTGGGAGAAGATCGTGGCCGCCCGCCGGGCCGCCGTGGCCGGCGGGAAGCGGTTCACGCCGCCGCAGTCCGGCGGGATGCCGGTCAACATCCGGATGTTCCAGCTGATCCGGTCGGGCCTCGAGCAGTGCGACGTGCCCCGCCAGCTGCTGGCGCCCGAGCCCGGCTCGGTGTGACGGCTAGAAGTCCGGCTTGATCAGCATCAGGTAGACGATCACGGCACCCAGCACGCCGAGGATCGGCCCGACGACCTTGTCGAGCGGGTCGAGCAGCCTGCGGACCCCGGCGCCGTCGCCCCCCTCGGCGGCGGTGACGGCCTTGCGCATGCGGGGAGCGGCGTAGCCCGTCCCCAGCCCGGCCAGGACCACGAACAGGGCGATGGCCAGATGGAGCCAGTGGGCGTCGCCGAAGTGGCCCTTCACCGCCGGGCTCTCGTTGATCAGCCCCAGGCCGGTCACCAGGATGAGGCCGAGGCCGATGGTGGCGAAGCGGCTGATGGCGTGCTCGGCCCGCAGGACGGCCGGCGAGGGCGGATCGCCCCGCAGCTTCATGAGCGCCGGCAGGGCGTAGGTCGGGCCGAGGCCGGCGATGACCGACATGACGTGGACGAAGACGAGGATGCGGTAGGCGGCCCCCGGGCCCGACATGTCCATCAGGTGAGGCCCGCCCGCCGCACCGCCTCGGCCGGCTCGGCCAGCAGGCCGACGATGAACGGGCCGAAGTCGGAGTAGACCGCCGACACCTCGTCGAACCGCATCTCGTAGAGGATCTCCTTGAGGGCGGCCGGATCGTCGGCCAGCAGCGTCACGCCCCACTCCCAGTCGTCGAAGGCGAACGAGCTGGTGATCAGCTGGAGCACCCGGCCGGAGTACGACATGCCGACCCGGGCGTGGCCGCCCATGAGCCGGCGCCGCTCGTCGAAGGGGAGCGTGTACCAGTTGGCCTTGTTCGTCCGCCGCTTGGCCATGGGGTAGAAGCAGATCAGCTTCTTCCGGGGCAGGCGGGGATGGAGCTTGTCCTCCCGGTACTTGGCCATGCGGGCCCGCCAGGCGTCGAGCCGGGCCTCGATGGCCGCCTCGTCGAGCCCCTCGCCGTGCTGGGCGAGGCGCTCCCGCTCCTGCTCCTCGGTGGTGGTGTACTCCGACGTCTCCGTCAGCGACACGAACGACGAGGCCGGCCGCAGCCCGGGGATGGCCGCCACCTCGGCCTGGAAGGCCTGGAGCCGGGCCAGGTCGGGGCCGAGGGCCATGATCCCGAGGTCGGCCTTGTGGCCCAGGGCGGCCGACACCAGCGCCTGGTGCCCGTCACGCTCGAGCCCCTCGACGGCCTCGACCACCCGCTTGGCGGCCCCCGGTTCGGCGGCCGCCCGCTCCCGGTCGACGGTGTAGTACAGGTGGAGAACCCCCCAGCCCTCCGACGGCGTCACAGCGTCCATGCGGCCGAGGCTAGTGGGTCGGTCTCGCCCGCCCGACTCGGGGGCACCCCCCGTTCCGGCGTTCATCCACCGCCCTATCCGGGCGGATGAACGCCGGTTGGACGGAACTAGGGGCGGGGGGCGGCGCCGCCGATCAGGCGGGTCACCGCCGCCCCGAAGACGGCGACCAGGAACACCGCCGCAGCCCCGCCCCAGGCCCAGCGACCACGATCGGTCGATCCCCCCCGGTGCCGGGGGCTCGGTGCGGCGGTCTGCTCGGGCGCCGGCGCCGCCGGCGGAGCCTGGGCCGGAGCGGGCGCCTCGGCCGGCCCGGAGGCCGGGGCGGGCGCCGCCGGGGCCGGCTCGACGGCCGGGGCGGGTGCCGGAGCAGAAACCGTGGGGGCCGGCGCCGCCGGGGCGGCAGAGGCGGCCGAGCCCGCCGCCCCGGTGACGCCGGCCGAGAGGCGGGTGGGCTTGCGCCCTCCGCCGCCCGCCGGTGCGGGGGCCCCGGCCGTCGCCGGTGCCTTCCCCACGGCGGGGTTCTGCGAGCCCGGCGGGGTGGCGGGCCCGGTCACGGCCACGCCGTCGGTGGCGCCGGCGCCGGCCGCGGCCACGGCCAGCGGGCCGTCGCCGTAGCGGCCGGAGGCCGAGGCGCCGAAGCGCAGGCGGCCGGGCCCGGAGGCGGCGTCGACGTGGACCCGGCCGGGCAGCTCGACCGTCTGGCCGGGCCCGAGCGGGGTGGAGAGCCTGAAGGCGGCACCGTTGGGCACGACCACGTTCCCGGAACCGGCCGGGGCGGCGGCGACCGCCACACCCGGATCGGCGTCCATGCGGCCGGCCACGGTCAGGCCCGACACGGTGCCCTCGTTCGGGTTGTGGACCCGGACGGTGACGCCGACGTCGGCCCCGGGCCGGGCGGTGACCCCGCCGGGGGCCACCGACACCTCGAGGCCGGGGCAGGTCACGCCGCCGGACGGGACGGCCACGGCCGCCTCCATGTGGCCCAGGCGGACGTCCTGGCCGAGCAGGCGGACCCGGACCAGGTCGACGGCCGCCTCGGTGCTGGTGCCGAGCGCCGCCGGAGCGACGGTCCGGCCCCGGGTGCGGGGCTGCTCGCCGACGGCGATGTCGCCCACGCCGGCCACCGTGAGGTGGACGCCGCCGGCGCCGGCCGAAGCGATCTGGGCGGCCGACGCCTGGGCCACCACGGCCCCGGCGGCGTTGCGGACCACGACGGCCGCCTCGGCCGGGGCCATCCCCTGCGGTCCGTAGCTGACCGAGCCGGCCCGGCCGTCGGCGGTGACCCGCAGCGCCCACGGGCCTCGCAGCTCCACCGTCGTCTGGTTCCCGGTGCCGGCCAGCAGCGTCAGCGGGCCGAGGACCTCGCTGGTCTCGGCCAGGAGGCCGAGCCGGCCGGGCTCCGACCCGGCGACGATGGCGGTGCGGGACTCCGACCGGGACAGGGCCTGGGCGCCGGTGCCGGCGGCGGCCGGGCCCGTCCCGATCTGCAGGCCCTGGAGGGCGCTCCGGCCGGCCAGGGTGAGGTCGGCGGCCTCGCCGTGCCCCGAGGCCAGGTTGGAGCCGAGCACGCAGGCGGCGGGCGACGACAGCGCCTGCGCCCCGGCCCGGAACGGCGTGAGGCTGACCAGCGGCGCCAGCGAGATGGGGGCCGCCTCCTGCTCGACGGGCGAGGTCGACGGCGGCGCCGACGCCTGGGCGTTGCCGAACAGCCCGGCCGCCAGCCCGGGCACCAGCCCGACGTCGACACCGAGGCCGGTGCCGGCGCCGTAGCTGCCCCGGGCGGGCAGGACCGGCAGCGCCACCCGGCCGAGCTCGCTCCTGGTCGGCGACGTGGTCGGCTCGGCGGTGGTGGCGGCGGTCGACGACACGAAGTCGAGCCCGGCCACCGCGCCGGCCAGACCGGCGTGGAGGACCGTTCCGGTGGCGAAGGCGGCATAGCCGCCGCCGGCGGCGGCGAACGGGGTCACCCCGGCGGCCGCCGGGCCGGCCGGGCCGAGCACCGGCGCCAGCAGCGAGCCGGCGTCGAGGGCCCGGGCGGCGACCGTCGACGACACCGCCGCGACGGCGGCGACGGCGACGACGGCGCGCCGGACGCGTTGTGCTTTGCCCTGGAACCCCATGATCCGCCCCGGTTTGACCACTCAGCGTGATAAAAGCCCTTGTGGCCCGGTTTGTTCGACGCGTAGAGTGACCACCCCTGCCGCCTTCGCGGCTATCGCGGGGAAACGTCGCGGGCATAAGGGACACCGCCGGACGGAACGGACACAAACGCGGCAGCGGGGCGCCCGGAGGCGCCCCGCTCGACCGCAGTTTCGTTGTGGGAGAACGAAAATCTTTAGAAGTCGTCCATCCCGCCGCCCGGCATGGCCGGAGCGGATTCCTTCTCGGGCTTGTCGGCGATGACGCACTCGGTGGTGAGGAAGAGGGCGGCGATCGAGGCGGCGTTCTGCAGCGCCGACCGGGTCACCTTGGCGGCGTCGATGACGCCCTTCTTCACCAGGTCCTCGTAGTCGCCGGTGGCGGCGTTGAGGCCGTTGGCGCCCTTCAGCTGGCGCACCTTCTCGACCACCACGCCGCCCTCGAAGCCGGCGTTGACGGCGATCTGCTTGAGCGGCTCCTCGAGCGCCCGGGCCACCATCTTGGCCCCGGTCGCCTCGTCGCCCTCGAGCGTCTCGGCGAACGTCCGCACCTTGGCCTGGGCCCGGAGGAGCGCCACGCCGCCGCCGGGGACCACGCCTTCCTCGACCGCCGCCTTGGTGGTCGAGACGGCGTCCTCGATGCGGTGCTTCTTCTCCTTCAGCTCCACCTCGGTGGCGGCGCCGACCTTGATGACGGCCACGCCGCCGGAGAGCTTGGCCAGGCGCTCCTGGAGCTTCTCCCGGTCGTAGTCGGAGTCGGTGTTCTCGATCTCGGCCCGGATCTGGTTGATGCGGCCCTGCACGTCCTCCTTGGAGCCGGCCCCCTCGACGATGGTCGTCTCGTCCTTGGTGACCGTGACCTTGCGGGCCTTGCCCAGCAGGTCGAGCGTGACGTTCTCGAGCTTGAGGCCGACCTCTTCGGAGATGACCTGGCCGCCGGTGAGGATGGCCATGTCCTGGAGCATCGCCTTGCGGCGCTCGCCGAAGCCGGGGGCCTTGACGGCCG
>Ga0070741_10010846_pt1 | contig 17043 bp, 17 predicted proteins | sample Coa_R1_4_FD_66440 | JGI IMG/M metagenome (GOLD analysis project Ga0070741, IMG submission 66440) | Surface soil microbial communities from Centralia Pennsylvania, which are recovering from an underground coalmine fire - Coalmine... | ecosystem: Environmental > Terrestrial > Soil > Unclassified ...
CATTCAAGTAACCTCGAAGCCCGTCGACGTGGGCATGCTGGTGGGCGACATGCTCGACGTGCCTTGGTACCGCACCGTCTTCAGCAATCTGGGTGAAGTGGTTTCTCCCGAGACCCTGCCGCCCCTGGAACTGGATTCGCGCCCCGTGGAAGTCGGCGAACTGATCGCCGATCAGGTGAATCATCCCTGGTGGACTTCCCTCGCCGGCAGCGTGCGCGACGCCCTGGCAGGCGACACTGCGCCACCCCTCACCCTCACCTCTAAGGCCGTGAATCCGGAGATGGCCTCCACCGAACTGCTGGTGCCGCGCTGGTCGGGCCTGCTCACCACGCCCAAGGTCTTCCTGCCCGACAAGGCGAATCCCGGTTATGCCCGCGCCACGGCCGCTCCCCTCATCCTGCCGCCGCTTCCCTCTGATGTCCTCGTGTCCGACGAACTCGACCCCGCCACTGAGCGCAGGTTGCGTGTCGACCTCAAACGCTCCAAGATCCGCGAGGTCGTCTGGGTCTCCCTCGCCGCCGCTGAAGTCTTGATTCTGCTCGCCCCCCGCTTCCTTCGATAAAAAGAAATTGTCATCCTGAGCGAGCCCATGCCGAGCTTGCGAGGCGCGGGCGAGTCGAAAGCCTGCCCTGAGCGAAGGGGACCCCGAGCAAATTGAACAACCGACACCGCTCCAGGGAGTTCTCCCAGGAATTTCGACCTACGCCTTCACCGACCTTCTTATCGCATACCCCGACAGAACCAGCGCCGCTCCCACCACCAGCAACGCCCCCATGATCACCAGAAACGTAACCTGGTACCCCAGGCGCACCGCACCAGGCAGAAAGAACAGCACCAGCGCGTCGAACAGACACGCCATCCACCCCGCCAGGATCAGGCCGGAAGCTTTTTCGTTTTGTTCCTGCGCATCGATCATCACGCCGCCACCGTCGATGGCACGATGCAAATGTTCAACAGCTTCGGTTTCACCAGCCGCGCGAAGTCGCGATACGCGATCCGGACCACTTCCGCGTGCGAACCTGCATTGAACGCGATCTCCTCGTCGGCCGCCACGCTGTTGTCCGCAATCACCGCCATCCCGTACAGGTTGCCGAACGGCGGCATGGCCCCGGTCTCGCATCCCGCAAAGCGGTCCTTGAATTCCGCTTCGCTCGCCAGCGCCACATTCAGGCTTTTCAGTTCCCGCCTCAACGACGGGATGTCCACTCGCCGTGATGCCGGAACCACCGCCATCGCAAACGCTCCATCAATTTTTACGATCACCGTTTTCACCAGCTCTTTGCCCGAGATGTGCGTCGCCGCCGCCACTCCTTGCGCCGTGTAACTCGGCGTGTGCCGGATGATCTGATACGAAATCCTTTTCTGATCGAGAAATTCCATCAATTGCTGTGCCACCATGACCGCCTCCTTGGGCGCCTCTCGAGCCACCCACGTCTCTGCCGCCTCCTGACTGCTGAGTCCTGACTCCCGACTCCTGACCTCCTGATTATTCGCTCGATGAGGACTCTGGCTCAGTGATAACGGACACCCCGGCAGGTGACCAGTTTGACTCCAGCGCTGCACTGAAAATAGCGTGCCTACTTCACCAGGCTTCGCGGCCGGTCAGCACGATCACCGGGATGGTCGCCAGGCCTTCATTTGCCTTCAGCCGCTCCATCACCAGGAAACCTTCGCCGGCAGGCAGTCCGATATCCAGCAGAATCAGATCGGGATGCTCTCTCGCCCCCGCCGCCACTGCCGAAAATCCGTCCACGGCGTACGCCGTGTCGAAGTCGTTGAATCTAAGCCGCAAGTTCAGTGCCTTGCGGGTGTCGGCATCATCTTCAACGATCAGAATCTTGGCTCGCTTCAAGGCCCTTCTCCGGGGGTGCACAACGCATCCGGTGGCACTCTAAGGCGACTCTGCCCCCCTGCCGTGACCTGAGCACCGCAAATTCGTGACAAGGAAAGAAATTGTCATCCTGAGCGAGCCCGCGCCGAGCTTGCGAGGCGAGGGCAAGTCGAAGGACCCCCGCGATCCGTACCTACCGACACCGCTTCAGGGAGTTCTCCCAAGAATCTCGTGTCCATCCAGCTTCAGAAATCCAAATATTTCGTTGCATGTATACATTCCATGATATAGTCCGCAGACCGTCGGCCGAACGAGCCATTGGTTTTAGGTTAGTCTCCCCCCAGTTGATAACCAGGTAAGTGCAATTGAGAAGGCGGCGTCGAGGATGCGTCCGCTTCTCCGTGTAGCTCGTGTGTGTGGCTCCCAGACCCCTCTCCCAGGTAGCACACAGAAATCTCGCGCCCGAAAGAGCCCGCCCCCACGGCTGCACAGAAGTTTGTGCAACGAAGGAGATGAATCATGAAATCACGTTGGGTGACCCTGGTAGCAACCGTTTGCGTCCTGCTGTTGACCTCGACAGCTTTTTCCACCGGACGTAAAGTGGCGGTTTTTCCAGCAACCGCCAGCGTAAATATCAACGGCCCCACCTCCAACATTGAGCTGGAGGCCTTCTGCAATCAGACCCCCTGCAATATCCAATGGATCCTGGTATTGAGCGGGTCCGATGTGGGCAGCATCAGCAACACGACCGGTCCCACGACGATCTTTACCGCGGGTACCGGGACAGGAACAGCGATTGTCATCGCTAGCGATGGCATGGGCAACATGGCCCATTCAACCGTCACGGTTCTGCAATAACAAGATTGTGAGTGCGTGCGACCTGGGGTGGAGCATGGATCCTCCGCCCCTTTTTTTATCTGAGTACCAGTGGATTTTGCTGAGAAGGGATACAACTGCTTCTAGGATTCAGTACTGAGTACTGAGTACTGTTCTTAGAGATACCGCTCTCTCACAATGCGGCTGTGATGGTTGACGTGTCCCGCGATGATGAAGGCCACGGCTCGCACCGTGAAACGGTTGTCGCTGGCGAGCCCGCTCTTCCTCCACGCCCCCGCCGGCATGTTCTTGAACAATGAAATCGTAGCCCGCCGGACGCGCTCAAATTCCTCGATGTGCGCCGCCCACGTGACCTTGTCCGCATCAGCTCCTGCCGCCGCGATGTTCTGGTCATAGCTCGGCAGCGGCGCATCGAACCCTCGCGCAAACCATAGCGCGCGAAATGCGAACGCCCGCTCCGTGTCGGTGATGTGATTCAGCACCTGGCGAATGCTCCACTTGTCCGCCGCGTAGCGGTGCAGCGATTTTTCCTCGGAAATTGTGCGGAAGAAAGTCAGCGATTCCTCCAGCTGCGCTTCCATCATGCGCACCGGATCCTCCCCCGTAACCTGGTTGATGTAGGTGAAATAGTAGGGAGCAGCTTCGCTGGTTTCCGGACGTCCAATCATGCAGGCATTTTAGCCTTCAGATCGGCAACGAAGAAAGGTCAGTCATCTCGCCGTAAGAAAACGGTTTATTTGGTGAGTACCAGCGGCCGCTGATCGTAGGCATCTACGGTGACCGTCAACGATTTCCGCGCGTCGAAATCTTCCTTCGTGGTGGGAAACGAAACCATGATCCGTCCTTTTTGTTCGCCACCCACAGGAATCTTATCTTCCTGCTTGATGGCCGGGATGGCATTCTGCTTCAGCGCCGCATATGCGCTGTAATAGCGGTCATAATCCACCGCGGATGCCGCGTCGTCCGACCACTCTCCTTTGTCCGTCTTGACACTGGCATGAATCAGGTGCACATAGAACGTCTTCTGACCAACGTTGTGCAGCGTGATGTTGATCGCCACCAGCAGCCCACCTCCGCTCGTTTCCACGGCCTGTACATCATCAATGCTCCCCGAGGAGGTCGGAACCGGCCGCTGCAGAAACACGACTACCGCCACTACCACTGCAACAATTCCCAGCGCGATGGCGACGATCTTCGGTGGCGGTAGCGTCCACTTCGCCTTATCGTATTCCTCGTACACCGGAATGCGCTGCTCCCGGTCAGTACTGGTTTTTGGCTCCGGGCTGGACACCTGCGGCGGCGTTGTGGGTTTCACGTTGCTGTCTTCGTCTGCCATATCGCTCAGATCCTGAGATGCTGAATCCGTCCCCAGCGTCACCCTTTCTTCATGGCGCAGGCGAATTGCTCGACTGGCAGCGTGTTCAGCACGTCTCCCGCTGTCAGCCACGCCCGCCGCGCCTGCAGCACTCCAAACCGGATCTTGTCCATGTGCGATGTATGATGCGAATCCGTGTTGATCACGATCTTCACTCCGCGATCCCGCGCCATCCTCAAGTTCCGGTCAGATAAATCCAGCCGGTCCGGATAAGCATTCTGCTCCATGGCAACTTTGTTTTCCGCCGCCGCCGTAAAAATCTTCTCCAGGTCGAATTGATAACTGTCGCGCCGCAGCAGGATGCGCCCCGTGGGATGCCCGATCAGCGACACGTTTCGATTCGAAATCGCCCGCAGCAGCCGATCCGTCATCTGCCCCGGCTCCTGGTTGAAATGCGAGTGTACACTCGCGATCACCAGGTCCATCTGCTCCAGCACCCCATCCGACAAATCCAGTGACCCGTCTCCCAGGATGTCCACCTCGATCCCCGCGAAGATCTTGATCCCCTCGGTTCTTGCATCGGCCGCGCGGATTTTTGCGATGTGCTCCACCGCCCGCTTGTCGTCGAGTCCATTCGCGAAGGCGAGATTCTTGGAGTGGTCGGTGATGGCCATGTACTTGTAGCCTCGCTCGCGCGCCGCCTCCGCCATCTCTTCGATCGTGCACCGGCCGTCGGTTTCCACCGTGTGCATGTGCACGTCGCCCTGCAGGTCTTCCTGCCTCACCAACCTGGGAAGTCTGTGCGCCGCGGCCGCCTCGATTTCACCGCAATTCTCCCGCAACTCCGGCTCGATGTAATCCAGCCCCAGCTTGGCGTAGATTTCCTCCTCCGTAGCCCCCGCCACCCGTTGCTCGTCCTTCAGCCCGTACAGCCCATATTCGCTGAGTGTGTAACCCTGCTTCAGCGCCCTCTGCCGCAATGTCACGTTGTGGTTCTTTGATCCGGTGAAATACTGCATCGCCGCCCCAAACGAATCCGGCGGCAGCATCCGCACATCCACCTGCATGCCGCTGCGCAGGCGGAAGCTCACTTTGTTCTCCCCGCGGGCTATCACCTGCATGATTCCGGGAAATCCGACGATTTGTTCGATCAGCGCTTCCCTTTGCGCATCGGCGATGCACGCCTGCCCCGTAACCAGCACGTCAAGATCTCCCACCGTCTCGCGCCCTCGCCGCAGCGATCCCGCCGGCGTTATCTTCTCCACTCCCGCCACGCTGGAAATGTGTTTCACCAGTTTTTCCGCCACGGTTTCCGCCTGGTCCAGCAGAAATCGACCTGCGATCCGCCGGTAATCTTCAATCGACTTGAGGATTTTCTGTTCCTGCTTCTCCCCCATCCGCGGCAATTCCCGGATTTTTCCCGCGCGCGCCAGTTTCTCCACCCCATCCAGATCGCACACCTGGTGCGCGCTCCACAGCAACGCAATCGTCTTCGGCCCCAGCCCCTGGATCTTCAGCAGCTCCAGCATCGATGGCCGGTATTTCTCCAGCAGCTCGCTGTGCAGCTGCAATTTGCCTTCCCTGAAGATTTCCTGCAGGTTGGCGCACATGCCTTTGCCGATTCCGGGAATTTCCAGCAATTTCTTGGGCTCTTGGATCAGGTTTTCGATGCGCTCGGGCAACGCCTCAATCGCTTCCGCCGCCCGCCGGTACGAGCGGATGCGAAAGCTGTCGTCGTTGTTGATTTCCATCAGGTCGGCCGTCTCGTACAGAATGCCGGCGATCGTCTTGTTGTCCATGCGTTCGTGAGTTCTTACGATCGTGAGTTTTTTCGATCGTGAGTTCCTTCAGATTGTATCGCCGCGAGGGTATACGAGTACTGAGTACTGAGTACTGGGTACTGGGTACTGAGTACTGAGTACTCAAAAGAAAAACCCAGTCCCTTGGGACTGGGTCGCCAAACTCGATGCGGCCTATTGATTCTGCATGGCAGAAGTTTTCACCACATTATCCGCCTGCGGGCCTTTCTGGCCCTGCACGATTTCAAACTCCACCTGGTCGCCTTCCTGGAGGCTCTTATAACCTTCGGAGCTGATTGCGCTGTAATGCACGAATACATCGGGGCCATCCTCGCGCCCGATGAATCCGAATCCTTTTGCGTTATTGAACCACTTGACTGTGCCTTTCATACGTGCCAATTACTTCCTCCGTACTTCCCGCCGGTGCGTCGCGACGCCCAGAGGTTTTGTTGCCCAACAGCACGGGACACCCGGGGAAGTTCAGGAGGACGGGCGAGTATGGCGCATCCTTCGGCAGGGACCAGGGGAAAACCCGCTTGTGTGGGCTTGATTACTTCCAGTATCACTCTTGTTGCTGCTGTTGTCAACTCAGTACATACGCCAAATGGCCCTAACGACGCGGCTTTCCGTTGTTTTTTAGGCAGGAAAACCAGAGTAGCCCGGTGATGGTCTTGGCGTCGCGGATACGCTGGCTGGAGATCATTTTGAGGGCGGCGGGCATGGGCCAGAAGCGCAGCCGGATCAGTTCATCTTCCTCGGGTTGCGCTTTGCCTTTGCGCAGGCCACGTGCCAGGTAAATCGTCATGGTTTCATCCAGAAATCCCGGGCTCACGTAAAAGTGCAGGGCGCGCGTCCACGAGGAAGCCGTAAATCCCGTTTCTTCCAGCAATTCCCGCTTCGCTCCCGCTCTTTCACTTTCGCCGGGATCGATCCGTCCCGCCGGAAGCTCCCACAAGTATTCCTTGGCCGCGTAACGATACTGGCGCTCCAGCAGAACCCGCGGTTCCCTGCCCCTCTCCTCCACTGCCAGCACCACCACGGAGCCTGAATGGCGAACCACATCGCGTCGCGCCCGAATGCCGCCAGGCTCCAGCACCTTGTCAGAAACCACGGTGAATACAGGCCCGCGAAACACTATGCGTGACGAGAGTACTTTTGCCCCTTTTGTCGAGGAGAGTACCTTTACCGCTCTTGTTGAAGAACGCATCCCTGCCATGCCAGAAACTATACGCGACCGCGAGCACCAGGTTTAACGCCCCCGGGCTCAACGCACTATGCTGAATGCATCTTTCCCTATTGTGGGTGCCCCACGTCTCGTGCTTTTCGAGACGTGGGAAACTGGCAACTGGGAACTGACAACTGACAACTGGTTTTTGCTCTTCTCGGAACCACTTGTTATGCTGCCCGCCATGCCTCGCAAGCCGCGGGTAACGATCATTGGTCCGGGAAGGCTCGGAACTGCGTTCATAGCCGCGCTGCACAACGCAGGCTACAAGATTGACGAGGTCGTGACCCGTCCGGGTACCCGGTCGCGGAATCGTGCTGCGAAGCTTTCCAAGCGACTCCAGGCTAAGATCGTCTCTGCCAAGAACGCCAGGTTTCGCGCTGAAGTGGTGTGGATTTGCGTTCCTGATTCGGCCATTCGCGAAACCGCCCGACAGCTTGCGGCGGCTGCTTCCTGGAAAGGCAAATTCGTATTTCATTCCAGTGGGGCACTCACCAGTACTGAGTTGTCCGAACTGAAGAAGCGGGGAGCCGCCGTCGCTTCCGTGCATCCCATGATGAGTTTTGTCCACCGGCGGGCGCCTTCACTTGCGGGCGTGTCGTTTGCTTTGGAGGGTGATCCCGCTGCAGTCCGCGCGGCCCGTGCGATCGTGCGCGACCTTAGCGGAATCACCATCAACATCACTCCCGCGAAAAAGCCGCTGTACCACGCGTTCGGCGCCTTCGCCTCTCCTCTTTTGATTACAATTCTTGCGGTCGCGGAGAAAGTCGGACGGGCCGCCGGCTTGTCTGCTGCGGCTGCCAGGAAAGCAATGCTTCCCATCGTTGCCCAGACGCTTCGTAATTACTCCGGGCAAAGCGCCTCCGCCGCCTTCAGCGGTCCCATTATTCGCGGTGACGCTGAGACCGTCCGCAGAAACATCATCAGCTTGCAAAAACTTCCCGAAGCGCAAATGGCCTATATCGCGCTCGCCCGCGCCGCGCTGCGCTTCTTGCCCGCGTCGAATCGAAGGAAACTCAAGCAGGTGTTGGCGGAAGCTCTTACTCGTAGCGGAGCGCCTCGATCGGGTCGAGCCGCGAAGCGCGGATCGCCGGCACCAGCCCGCTGATCAACCCAACCAGTCCCAGGACAACCGTCGCCACCAGCAGGGTTGTGGGGTGGATCACCAGCCGGATATCGCCGTTCTCGGCGTGTTTTGCGATGGCGCTATAAACCGTCAACCGCCCCACCGAGAACGACACGATGTAGGCCAGCAGCACCCCGAAAATTCCGCCGATGAAGCTGATGGTCAACGCCTCTGCCAGGAATTGAAAGATGATGGCGCCCTTGCTGGCCCCCAGCGCCTTTTCCAGTCCAATCTCCCGCGTCCGCTGCGTCACCGACACCAGCATGATGTTCATCAATCCGATGCCCCCGATCCCCAGAGTCAGGCTGCCGATAAACAGCAGCAACACCTTCAGCCCCAGGGTGATGATTTCGAATTGATGCACCTGGTCCATCAGGTTGAAGATTTGCAGGGCCCGCCGGTCCGTGGAAATGAACTTGTGCTGGATGGACATCACCGAGCGCACCGACTGCTCCAGCCGCAGGTACTCGGGAGTTTCGTAGTTAAACCAGATGGAATCGATGTATTGAGTGTCTTTGATGTCGCCCATCGCGGTGAACGGAATGTAGAGCACGCGGTTGATGTTGTCGTTCCCCGCCTGCATCTTGGGCTCCAGCACCCCGATCACCTCGAAACTCAATCCATTGACGCGAACTCGCTCACCCAGCGCACTGCGCCCGTTGAACAGCTTTTCCTTGGCTTCCGATCCCAGCACGGCGACACGCCCGCGCTGCATTTCATCTTGTGCATTAAAGAAGCGACCCTGGGCAACCGTCAGGGCGCGAATGGACCGGACCTCGGGGTAGTCGCCCGACACGTTCCAGCTGAAACTGCGGGTGTCGTACTGCACGTTGCAGTCCTGCGCCACCTCAGGCGAGATGTGCATGATTTGCGGAAGATTCGTAGTGAGGACGTCAAGATCCTCCAGGGTGAATCGCAGTTTCACCCCGGCTTTCTGTCCGCCCGCCTGCATCGAGGTACGCCCGGGAACCACGATCATCATCTTGGTCCCGAAATTGGCGAAAATATTGGCGCATGCCTGCCCGAACCCATCCCCGTACGCCAGCAGCATCACCACTGTGGCGATGCCCCACGCCATGCCCAGCATGGTCAACGCCGTGCTGCGGCGGTTATGCCGCATTGCGTCGTACGCTTCGTGGAGTAGATCGCGTTTCATTACTCTGCCCTGAGCGCTTCCACCGGCTCCAGCAGCGCCGCTTTGCGCGCCGGATAGAGTCCCGCCACAACTCCCGCCAACGTGAGCGTGGCGATCGCCAGTATGGCCGTTGACGCTACCAGCTTCGGCGGATCGAATCCCTGTGGCCCCTGTATCTTCCCCAGGAAATACATGAGTGTTCCGGCAAACGTCATGCCGATCAACCCGCTCAGCAAGGTCAACAAAATCCCTTCCAGGAAGAATTGCCAAAGAATGCTGCGATTGGTGGCGCCCAGCGCCTTGCGCAACCCGATCTCTCGCGTCCGCTCGCTCACGGCAACCAGCATGATGTTGATCACGCCAATCGCTCCCAGCGCCAGCGTCACGATTCCCACCGTCCCCAGGAACATCTGCATCGCGCTGAAGATCAGTCCCATCATCTCCGCCTGCTGCACCGTGTCCCAGATTTCAAACGAGTTGTCATCGCGCCAATCGAAGCCATGATTGTGCGCGATGATCCTGCGCACCTCGTCCCGCGCCAGAACATGATCGGCGGCGGTGACCGGCTGGTAATTGATGAACGACACTGCGTCCTTGTGGTTCTCTTTCTTGTTGGGAAAAAACGTCTGCATCACGTGGAAGGGTACGTAGGCCCGCATGTTGGTGGAATTCTCATCGCCACGGCCCACCCGCTCCACCGTACCCACAACCTCGAAACTGAGCCCGTTCAGGACGATCGTCGAACCCACTGCAGGCCGCCCCGAAAACAGGTTCTTCGTCATCTCATCCCCCAGCACCACCACGTTGCGGCGCTGGACCTCGTCGAACGAATTCAGCCACCGTCCCTGTTTCAGCGGCAGGTACCGGATGATTCCGTATTGCGGTTCGACCCCGGTGATCTCCCCATTGGCGTTGGCGAACTCGCTGGCTGCCCGCACGTCGTTGCGGGTCAGCACCGGCGTGGCATAACGCACGTGCGGCGCCTTCTTCGCATCCGCAATGTCCTGGTAGTCCAAATAAGTCAGCAGGTACTCCCGCGCGGAATTCATGCTTCCCGCCACCGCCGGCGCTCGCCCGGGAAAAACGAACATGATGTTCTCGCCGAATTGCGACAGCTGGCGCTTGTTGCCCGATCGAAATCCTTCTCCCAGTCCCACCAGCAGCAGCAGCGACCCCACACCCCACGCGATGCCGAACATCGTCAGCAGCGATCGCAGCTTATGCGCCCACAACGTGGCAAAAATCTGCCCCAGGATGTCTAAAAGCGACCTCATGGAAGCCCTATGGTCGCATAGTTCCCCAGCCTTGCGATATGACTTGATTAGGTGGTCTTTTTGGTCGGGTTCGACTTCACCGTGGAAGAGCGGGCCTTTAGGCCCGCGTCCGAGGTCCGTGATGAATCGGGCTTTACCCCCGGCGGTTCGTATCAGGGCACGGCTTCAGCCGTGACGACCCGGCGACAAAGAATGTGGGCTTTAGCCCCTGAGTTTTTTTGCTGACTCCTGACTACTGACTCCTGACTACTTCCCCCGATCCTGCAATTCCTTCTGCAGAAACCCCCGGATATTCTCTTTCAAATGCGAGTCGTGGACCAGCGCTCGCAGTGTATGAGCAGGCAATATTTTTGCGATTTCCAGCGCCCGTGGCACCGGCAATTTTTCGTTCCGCAGGAGAGCTTCGCGAATCTCCGGCCGCACGGCCCATTTGCTGTGATGACATACCAACTCCAGCAGCGCCGCCGACGATTTCGCACTCAACACCGCCTTGGTCACCACATCTTCTGTGACCCGCGAATTGTTCAATGCCGCTTCAACCACCCGCGGATCGCTGTCCAGCAGCAGCGACGCCGCCAGCCGCCCCGAACTCCGCCGCGCCAGCGTGACGCGTTCTCCGCAGGCAATCTTCTCCAGCCGCATCAGGATCGCCTGTTCCGCTGCCATCGCAATCTCCGGCAGCACCGCCGGCGCCAGCGCCACTTCCATTAACTCAAACGTGTACAGCTGGCGCACCAGCGCGATGGCGATGTGCCTCGGAGTCTTCGCGTGACACGCCACCCGCGTCCGCACCCGATGGCTTTGCATGGCCGCGGAATTCTTCGCCAGTTCCTCCAGCACTCCGGTGGGCAAATCGCCGCGCTTCAACAATGACAGCGCCAGATCTTCCGACAATCCTGGATTGGCTACGATCCGCCGCAGCCCATCTGGCGTGGCTTCCGCCATTCCGGGCAGTTGGCCCTGCCCGGCAAACGCGGCGGTATGCTTCTCGCCGTCCTGCGCCGGATTCGGGCGAGTTGACTCAGGTTCATCCATCGGGCCCTTGAGTATTGATCTTTTGTTGTCAGCCTGTACTGAGTACTGGGTACTGAATACTGAGTACTGTTTACCCGTTTCTAGCCAGATACAACGCGCCCTGCACCGGCTCGACCACTTCCGCGATCGCCGTGATCTCCGGCCAAAGCGCGCGCAACTCATTGTAGAAAAGTTCGCGCATGACAGAGGAGTTACGGAAGACGCCCCCCGCCGTCGCAACTGGGACATGCTGCTCTGTGCCCCAGATGTGCCGGATCACAATCTCCCCCAGTGCCGCCAGCTCTTTCGCCGCAAAACTGAGCACCCCGCGCGCAAAATCATCTTTCTCCGCTAGAGCAATCACCGCAGGCGCGATTGCCGCAAAGTCGGTGGACGGACGGTTCACCCCGCGCACCAGCTCCTCAAATTCCCGCACTCCGAACGCGTGCATGACTTCGGATAGCAGTTCCGTGTCATGACCTTCGTCCCGCGCACGCAGCGCGAATCGCACCGCCGTTCGCCCGATCCAATACCCCGATCCTTCGTCGGATACCGCGTATCCCCATCCGCCCGCGCGCCAGGTCTCTCCCCTCTTATTGCGCCCGAACGCTATGGATCCCGTCCCTGCGATCACGATGACTCCCGGCGCTCCCGGAAACGCTGCTTCCAGCCCGATCACCATGTCCCCAACCACCTGAATTTCCCCGCCCGCCACCTCAGACACGATGCCTTTCACCTTATCTCGAATCTCATTTCGCCCCCCGCCCGCAACCCCCGCACACGTCCGGAGAACAGTTTTTGGATCCACCCCGGCGGACGCGCACGCCTCCCGCATCGCTGCGTGCAGCGCAGTGCGCGCCTTCTCTTCGCCCACTCGATTGATGTTGCTGGCCGAAGCTGTCGCCGTCGCCAGCACAGACTTTTCGTCCGCCACCACGCACGTCGTCGTGGTACCACCGCCGTCAATAGCGAGGAAGTGCGTCATCCCGCGATTTCTAGCACACGCGCCTGCATCGCGCCCATAGTTTTCCACCCGGCGCGCTCTGTTTTCCCGCATAATGACCGCGCTTCTCCATCCGAATGCGCGGCCTTGACATTTTCATCGTGACCACTCCGCCCTCGGGCCTGGATCGCCTCGACCTTTTCATCATCGCGGTTTACCTGGTGGGAATCACGCTTTTTGGCCTGCGCTTCCGCAAACGACAGCGCTCCCTCCGTGATTACTTCCTCGCCGACCGCAACATTCCCTGGTGGGCGATTGCGCTTTCCATCGTCGCCGCCGAGACCAGCACGCTCACCATCATCAGCATCCCCGGCCTCGCCTACGACACCAACCTCGGCTTCCTGCAGGTGGTCTTCGGATACCTCGTCGCGCGCGTCATCATCAGCCTGCTTTTCATCCCCCAGTATTTTCGCGGCGAAATGTTTACCGCCTACCAGCTCATCGAGCGCCGCTTCGGAACGCGCCTGCGCAGTCTGACCGCCGGCCTTTTTCTGCTCACCCGCGCCGCCGCCGAGGGCGTCCGCATCTTCGCCGTTTCCATCGTCGTGGGAATCGCCATCGGCACCAGCGACCTGGCCTCGATCGCCATCATCACCGCTCTTACTTTGATTTACACCTTCGAAGGCGGCATGGCCGCCGTCATCTGGACCGACGTGATCCAGATGGCCATCTACGTCGGCGGTACCCTCGTCGGATTTTTCACCCTGCTGCACCTGATTCCCGGCGGCTGGACCACCATTCACGCCACCGCCGACGCCGCCGCAAAATTCCGCATCTTCGATTTTTCTCCCGATTTCTCCAAGACCTACACCTTCTGGGCAGGATTGATTGGCGGCACTTTCCTGACCACCGCCAGCCACGGCACCGATCAGCTCATGGTCCAGCGCCTGCTCTCCGCGCGCAATGCCCGCCAGTCACAACTCGCGCTGCTCTCCAGCGGCCTCGCCATCCTCTTTCAGTTCACGCTCTTTCTCGTGGTCGGCGTGATGCTCTTCGTCTTCTATCGAATGTTTCCACCCGCCGTCGCTCTTGGCCGCTCCGACCGCATCTTCCCCACCTTCATCGTCACCCAAATGCCCCACGGCCTCTCCGGATTGATGATCGCCGCCATTCTCGCCGCGGCCATGTCCAACCTCAGCGCCGCCCTGAATTCGCTCTCCTCAAGTTCCATTGTCGATTTTTATCTTCGTCGGAAGGGTCTTGCCGATGACCACGCCCGCGTCCGCATTTCCCGCATCGCCACCGTGATCTGGGGAATCGTTCTATTTGGACTTGCGCTGTTGTCACGCCGCGGCGGCCATGTAGTCGAAATCGGCCTCTCCATCGCCTCCGTGGCCTATGGCGCTTTGCTCGGCGTCTTTCTGCTAGGCTTGCTCACCCGCCGCGCCAACCAATCGGGCGCCATGGTGGGCATGTTGCTGGGATTCGCCACCGAAGTTTCGATCTGGATGTGGGTCAAAAGCATTCCCTGGACCTGGTACGTGACCATCGGGACTACTGTGACGTTTGCCACCGGATACCTGGCCAGCATGATGTTTGCCGAAACGCTAAAGGAAATGTGATGCCGGAACTCGCGGCTAAAAACGCAGCGCGCACCACGCCCCTCGAACTCTCGCGCGACCTGGGCGTCAGCCACGCTACTGCCATCGTGGTCGGCACCATCATCGGCAGCGGAATCTTTCTCGTTCCCGCCGAGATGATGCAGGCTGTCGGTTCCGCTCGCCTCGTTTACCTCGCCTGGATCGTGGGCGGCCTGCTGTCTTTTTTCGGCGCGCTCACCTATGCCGAACTCGGTGCTATGAAACCCCAGGCCGGTGGCGAATATGTTTACGTGCGCGACGGCTACGGCCCCCTCGCCGGATTTCTTTACGCCTGGACCTGGTTCGTCATCGCCAAACCCGCCTCCATCGCGTCCGTGACCACCGGCCTGGTGCGCATTCTCGGCACCTTCTCCATTTTTTCTTTTTTCGCGAGCCCCCTGATCACCACCCCCTTCACCATCACTTACGGCACCTTGGTCGCGATCGCCGCCACCATCCTCATTTCCGCTCTGAATTACATCGGAGTCAGAAAGGCGGGCGATTTTCAGCTCATCTTCACGCTGCTGAAGGTCGCGATCGTCCTGGCCGTCGTCATACTCGCATTTCATTTTTCCGGCGGATCATGGAGCAACTTCAAAACCGGGTACGACCGCGCCCTCGGCGGCGTGACCGGCTTCATGGCTGCTCTCGTCGCCGCCCTCTGGGCGTACGACGGTTGGAACGATCTCAACATGGTGGCCGGCGAGGTGCGCCGCCCGGAACGCAGCATCCCCATCGCTCTGGTCTCCGGGGTCGCCACCGTGGCAGCGCTCTACATGCTCCTGAATGCCGCCGTTCAGTACGTCATGCCCGCCACCATGATTGCCGCTTCGCCTCGCCCCGCCTCCACCGCCACTGCCCTCGCCGTTGGCCGATGGGGCGCTGGATTGGTCTCCGCGGGGATGGCTCTTTCCATGCTGGTGACTCTCAACGGCACCATCATGAGCGGCGCCCGCGTCCCCTACGCCGTGGCCCGCGACGGTTATTTTTTCAACGCCCTCGCCGAGGTGCATCCACGTTTCCGCACGCCTTCCACCGCCTTGATCGTGCAGGCCGCGCTCTCCATTGCACTGTTGCTGTCGGCTGGAAGTTTTCAGCAGCTTTTTTCTCTCGCGATCTTTGCCGAGTGGCTCTTCTACATGATCGCCAGCAGCACCGTCTTCGTCTTCCGCCACCGCAATCCTGACGCTCCCCGGCCCTACCGCACCTGGGGATATCCGCTCGTGCCCGCCCTCTTCATTCTCGCTTCCGCCATCTTGCTCTACTACACCTTCACGGAAAACTTGAAGTATTCCGCGATCGGCTCTCTGGTCATTCTCGCCGGCATCCCTGTGTTTCTCTTTTTTAGCGTCAGAAGAACTGACTCCTGACTCCTGAATACTGACAACTGAGTACTGCCTCTACGACCCGGCACTCGCATCTCGGTACCCGCGCTGTTACTGAGTACTGAGTACTGAGTACTGAGTACTGAGTACTGCCCTTTAGTCCATGTCCCCCGGAAACGTTTACTCCACCGCCATCGGGCCATTAACGTAAGGGCTCCCCAGCTTCCCCGGGGTCTGCCCCTGCTCGCGCCGAAGAACTATCAATGGAAAGCCCTGGCCAAACTCTTACTCTGTCCCTGCTTCCGCAAAGGAAGACCAACTGGCGTGCTCTCGGCGTCAGCTTTGTCCTGCAGACTCTCATCGTATTGCTGCTGGTCCAGCTCGGCCTGATTCAGCCGCAGAAATTGCTGGTGAAGACCTCTTATCACCTGACTCCGCTGGTTGTGGTGACTAATCCCATGCCTGTCGTCCCTAAGTCCGTAGTTCATCCGCGGCTCTTACCACCGGCTCCAGTGATCACCGCACACCATGAAGTAATCCTCAAACATGAGCAGCCCCCCGTGCCTCTGCAGGTGAAATTGCCGCCAGCGGAAGTGACAGCGGTCCTAAAGCCGACTGGCGGCGCGCGCACTCCGATGCTGGTGCGTACCGGTGAATTCGGTAGCTCCCTCAAGCCCACCATCAACAAACCCGTGGAACAAGTTCAGACCGGAGGATTTGGCGACGAACGCGGCAGTAAGCGCGACAGCAACGGCACTCACCATCTCGTCATGGCCAGCCTCGGCTCATTCGATAGGCCCGCCGGTGCGGCCCTGGGCAACGGGTCAGGAAACCAACATGGCACTCCCGGCGTCGTTGCCAGCGCAGGTTTTGGGAGTAACATAGCCGTCCCCAGCCAAGGGGATGGCCGAAGTAACGGACACGGTTCAGTTCAGGCGGGCGCATTCGGCGACACGCGCGCCGTGCTGGCTTCCACGTCACGGCCCGTGGAGAGTCCCTCTCCAACGACGCCGGTTGAAATTTTGTCGAAGCCGGCACCGCTTTACACGGTGGAAGCTCGGCAACTGCACATTGAAGGCGAGGTCTTGTTGAACGTCATGTTCGCAGCCTCCGGCGAGGCGCACGTGCTGGGTGTGACGCGCGGCCTGGGACACGGCCTCGATGAAGCCGCCATGGCCGCGGCTTCCAAAATCCATTTTCGGCCGGCCCGGCGTGACGGCCACGCGGTCGATTCCACCGCCGTCCTGCACGTCATTTTTCAGCTTGCTAACTAGGAACGAGGAAGACCATGGGAAACCTGAAGGCTATTGCGATCGCGGCCCTGTTGTTGTCCCTCAGCGCTGCCGCCGAAGACTTGAAAGTCCAGGCGGCGCAGTCCGCAACCGCCAGCGGCAATGCGACACTTGAGGACCAGATCGTCGACCGCATCATCGAGCGTGAGCACGCCACCGTGCAGAACCTGCGCGACTACACGCCCATCGTCGAGACCTACTTGCAGAACATGCGGACCGACGAAAAGCTGGGCTCTGTGCCTGCTGGCGACCGCTACTTTCTCGGCCGTCTCGATATGAGTCAGGAC